>Ga0307511_10004472_pt1 | contig 14277 bp, 9 predicted proteins | sample 13_EM_MG_FD_200266 | JGI IMG/M metagenome (GOLD analysis project Ga0307511, IMG submission 200266) | Populus trichocarpa ectomycorrhiza microbial communities from riparian zone in the Pacific Northwest, United States - 13_EM | ecosystem: Host-associated > Plants > Roots > Unclassified | place... | reverse complement strand
TTTACCCTTTCTTTATTATTTTCTTTCTAGTGGAGTTCTGCTTGTTTAGTATCTAGTAGTGTATTTATGTATTTCTGTCAATAAAAGATCACAGATATTATTGCACTAGAATCTAATAAGCTTTCAGTCATCAGCCAGGCTTTACAAATGTATACTTCCGTGACATATATAATTAGAAATGTTTGAGACATGAGCTACTTTGGTTAAATCATTTAAAGAATGTAAAGTTGTAATCCTTGAACAGTGGCATACCTCCACTTAACCTATTGCCATGAAATGATTCAAGCTTTTAGCCAATTTAGGATGTGTCGTAAGATGAATTTAACATGTTATTGGGACATCTTCTGTTTCCTTCAAGACAGAATAAAGCGCACTCATCTTTAACTTGTTTTTAGCATTGAATGCTCCAAGCAGAGAACAAATTAATCATAGGTGTTGAAGGAGAAAAATTTCATCCTTATAACCTGGATAATGTAGCAGGACCTAAAACATAATGTTTCAGGATAACAACACTAGAGATGTTTAACAGCTAACTCAAATGGCCTATTGGCTGTGAAACCAAGTCAAAGGTTAAGCTAGTTTTACACAAGTCCATACACTCTGAATTCTCTCCTCTGCCACATATTTGGTCTATCTCTTAGCCAAAGCCCAAAGGCATAGTTTCTCCGGAATTTCTTTCAGCCCTATCCCATGAGATTTGTTTTATTTTTTCCTGAAAGAGTTCTCAAGAGGAAAACATTAACAGAAATAAAATCTGCAAAAAAAATGAATCACAAACTCCTTTTTTTTCATTTTATGAAATTCAGCCGAGTTTTTTGATGGGAGAGTACAAAGTTTTATCCAACAAAGAAAATGGAGTCCCTTGTGATCGCATGGTAAGAGACTCCATTTTCTCTCTTGGAAAAGACAATGAGCTTAATTTGTTGATCTTGGGAACTCTAAAAATTGCTAAAATAATGAGCTTTATAGTGATAAAACTGAATCTTTCACTCCTTTCTCTGTTTTTTTTTTTTAATTTATACTGAAAATCAGTACTAGTGGTCCGCTTGGAAGGCTCTAACCGAGCTATAGAAAGATGAAAGTTCAAGATGCCAATTCAACCAGTTTTTTTATTCGTTGATCCAAGGCTTAAAATATATTTATTCAAGTTAAGTGCCTTAAGTCAATGTTTAATTTCATACATAGAACTTGTGGTCTTTTGACTTTGAGCCCCTATATAAACTTGACTAAATCATACATGTTGTATATGATCAACGGCTCAAGAAGCTGCAAAGGAAGTCCCGCACACAAACAGCACCTCTTTCAACACAGACTCTAGTCTGCTAATGACAAACCAACTCTTGCTGAAAGAGATTGAAAAAGGGTCAAGTTTTGTGTCATCTCCTTTGTCATTCCATTTGACTTCGAGCCTTGTCGTTGCAGGATCAACAGGCAAGACTTTAGAGCAGCTTCTTTCTTTTCTGGGGACACAGTATTTGGGAACTCAATCAGTTGGCATCATTTATTGCCAGGATTACGCTGCCTGCCGAGGAAGGTAATTAGCAAAGTAGCTAGGCGCTGTTGTTTTTTACATTCGAAAGTACTCTATCTTCATAGGTATTTAGCTAACGCTAATTAATTTGCAGAAAAAACTGGAAAGAAACGTGCCAGAACATCAGATCCAACATTGTTGTTCATTAGTGGTGTTAGGGTCGATCAATGTTACAGCTTGAATCCTTCTTTTGAAGGGATTGTAAGAGAGGTCTACAATGCTGAAGCTGAAGTTGACTTTCTAAAAAAGGTGCCTTTTCTTTTTCTTTCTTTTTTTATGTAAACCATATATGGCAAAAAATGAGCCTAAAATGCTTGGTCTAACAATAAATATATGTTATGTTTGTCCCTCAAGCCTGATGAAGCAAGAGAAGGAGGTGAGTTTGTGGGCTGAAAGAAAGACGAGAGGATTGATCCTTTGAAGCTTACAAAGTGCTTAAACTGCCCTACCAAACTGGTCTAGACACCTGGCACTTTTCTATGTATTTCTTTCTTCCAGATAAGAAAGATGGCTTGTCAAATCTGGTCAAAATGATTAATTCTAAACCTGGATTCTTTAATCAGCAATTCAATCTGTGGAAAGTAGAACTTTCATGTTCATGATAAGGGAAGAAGCTGCTAGAACTGTGTTCTTCACTGGAGCTGTGCTTAACCCACTATCCATGTCTTGAAACATAATCTGATGGTCACGGTTTTTCATTTGACAATTAAGAAATAAAATTTCTGTAGTTTGCTCGTATGATGCTGCCAATGTCTACTTGATTTCACCTTCTTACATATTGTAATATGCCAAAACAGTGGTTAAAGTGGTTATCAATAAGAGTTCTCCACTAAAACTTGTGACCTATCACATTTACTGATGTAAAAAGTGCTGTTTCATCATCTAAGTCATATATGTTTCTCTTCAGGGTTAAAAATTCAACTTGCCAACGCAAAAACTTTTCCTGCCTCTTTATCCCCCTTCTTTGGCTATCAACTAGGTAAGGCAGTTGTACAAGCACAAATACTCTGCTTCCCCTTCCCTGTCATGCCTTGGTTGGTCATTCATAAGTCGAAATCGTAGTTTCTGTAAAATTTCTTTCAGCTCTGCGGATTGGTTTTATTTTTACTCTTGGAATACTTTATGCAATCATCCAAAACTACATACGTATGTAGTAGTCTCAAGAAGTTAATACTGGGACCTCTAGTTTTTGGCACAGGACATTCTTCGTCTGCCATACTTGCATGTGCAGGTTTGTTTTCGAGGTTAGATTTGATTGAAAGAATGGTAATCGACTCAATCATGCCTCAGTACGGAACTGATTGATTGACCTCTCAAATATTAGTTTCTCAGTCTTGGCCAGTCTGCACAGTGAAGATGTGATAGGAAATGCAGTTTTCTCGGTTGCTGTTATCCTTAGGCCAACTTCCACGCACCGAGACTAAGTCCATCTCTCCAGATTGATTATAGCAGGCCACCTTCTTGAGCTTCCAAGTTCAAATCCAAATACCTGTTCTCTTTCCTATTTAGTTTTGTTATCTTAGGGTTTTTCGGTTCTCTGTATGTATATAAGAGCATCCATATTCTGCTTCTTCCTGCAGCGGTACCCTGTATAACAAACTTCACCAAGTTAAACATAAGAAACATAATTAAGGAGCTGTAATGGGATCTCCAGGGAAAAACACCAGTACCAGTATCAACACAGACTTCAGTCTGCTACTGACAAACATAGTCCTGCTAGAACAGATTGAAAAAGGTTCCAACTTTGTGTCCTCAACATTGTCACTCCATGTGATGTTGAGCCTTCTTGCTGTTCTATCAGCAAGGAAGACTCTAGAGCAGCTTCTTTCTTTTCTCGGATCAGAAAGTGTCGAGGAAGTCAATCAGTTTTCATCACAGATTACAACCTCACTGGGAAGGTAAAGATTTTATGTAGCAGCTAACCTGTATCTTTAACTTTCAATATTGAAATGAAAGTACTTTATTAACTAGCCAACGTTTTTTTGTATTTCCAGAGAAAACTAGAAACAAACGTGCCAGATCAACCGGTTCAATCTTGTCCTTTGCTAATAGAGTTTGGATTGATCAAATTAAGTTTGAAATGAATTGTTTATGTGGCAATAACGTGCGACTACACAACTAGCTAACAATACGTGATGACTTATGAAACAAGGTAGTCCATAGACACCACATTGATGACTTCTAAGATGAGTGATTTAGACAGCATTAGGTGATGTCGTTCTAACATTTTAAAGGGTTGTGGCATGAACATTGATTAGTGAGCTAACTTTTTCTTTTTTTAGCTTGGCATTTAACCCAAGAATCTCCATTCAATTGGGCTTTTAGCCTAACAAGTCGCTTGGTTACCCAGATGGGCAACTATTCAGTGGACTAGACCCTAAATAGTTGATTGGTCAAGTGGTTTTGACCGAACAAATGTTGTTAGGCCTCGGCTATCGGATCATGGCCCAAACAGCCTTGGTCAAATAGAGTTGTTCGGCCTTAGCAATTGGCTGCCCAACAGTTGTTTGATCTGACTAGATGATAGGATAGCAACTCTGATGCCTCATTCTCTTACTTCTTTTTGCCACAACAGTTGCCCTCTCTAGTCTTTGAAACTACATGTAATTTTAAACATTTAATTTTTCCTCATCAAGCTTGAAGAGCACTAGTAATTTTAGTTCTCAAGTTGCTTTTTTTTAAGAGGTTGCCTAAGGTGTGTCCAAACAAAGAGTATGATACGATGAGGTTGCTCATGCTCAAATGAAAAATCAGGCGGAGATGTTAGAGAAAACATGGAGAATATTCACAGAGACTTTATGGTTACTCAAAAAGTTTATAAGCTTGGAGGTGCAATGGCAACTGCTAATTTTGATATTAGAGTTAATGGAGACTGTACCCAAGTAGAGAAACCTATTAGAACACTTTATGCTCGGGCAAAAGACATGTTTTGTCAAGTGTTATGCTAACACTAATGGAGGTTCTCCTAGGTTGCCCTTTAGTGTCTGCACTGTATTGGGGTTGAGTGTTATACTCAGTCTAGAGAGAGAATTATAAACATTTTATACTAGGTAGAAAAAGAGAATTCATGAAGAAATTGTCATGATAAATGTTCAGGGAGATCTTTATATAGAGAGAAGAAGATTTCGTATAAAGATATGAAGATTCTTCCTGGGGATCAATTTTTTTATAGGAAATGTCTAAAAATCAGGTCAGGTCATCCTATATATATCCAAATATAGATCATATTTTGTGGGAGTAAATAATTGTATGTTCTCGAATAGGATGTTTTTAACCGAATAAGTGGTTTATGCTCTAACCAAAAATCATTTGGAGACTTTGTAGTTTGTATAGTATAGAGACATGAAGATGGGTAATATTTATAAAGAAAAACATATGGATATTAATTAGAGAGACAATATTTCTTTTTAATTAAAAATTCCTTACATAAATGGAGGTACAATTCCAGAAAATTATCTAATCCTGGGCACCATATTATAGGATGTATTAACCTCTTTTTCTTTTTGTTCAAGTTATTTCCTTTTTTATAAACTATTGAAGGTAACCTTGACAATTATATTTTCTGTCTCTTTTTTAGGGCATAACAATCCATGGTATCGTGATTATTGTCATGATGAAAGAGATAAAATTTATTAGGTTGCATGTGTTTGAGTTACTTTCAATTGAAGGGGGTATTGTACAAATTCTCTTTTCTTAATAGAAGCTAATACTTCAGTGCTTGTGGTATTCAAAGATGTGCTCATGAGCTGAGAAATTACAAGACGATGATGAATGCATCCTTTTAGGTTATTTTTAGATTCCTTAGGACTACTGGGAGATTAATGATGATTAGGAGATTCTTTTCTGATCTATTACTAGAACTGGGATTGCCCTCTCAAGTTCATGATCAAAGAGGAGATCAGGAATAAAATTCTTTATTGGAGCTGTGATCAACACTGAAAAGCTCTTCCTTCTTGAGTTACAGAAGATAATGTGGGAGCTAAATATTCATTAAAGATGCATAATGATTCACACAACTAAATCCAAATAACAATGGGTGGTAAAAAATAATAATTGAAATACGAATTTTAATTTCCAATACGAACCACGCCAAGTTGATTGTGTTGTAAGAGATCTAGAGTCAAGAATTTTAATGGAGTTGCAACAGACAAACACTGCCCATTTCCACACAGATTTCTGTCTGTTAAAGACAAATCAAGTCATGCTAAAACAAGCTGAAAAGGGATCCGATTTCGTATCCTCTCCTCTGTAACTCCATGTGATGTTGAGCCTCGTTGCTGTAGGATCAACAGCAGGCTTTAGAACAACTTCTTTCCTTTCTGGGATCGAAGAGTATTGCCGAAATCAATCCATTGACTTCACAATTTATTATTTTAATCATGTGTCACACGCCGAGGGAGGTGATTTATGTTACTCTTATCAGTGTAACTGGTAACAAATATACCACAGCTTCTCCAACCTTGTTGTTCATTAATGGCATCTAGGTCGAACAGTGTTTCGGATTGAAGCCTTTTTTGAAGAGGTTGCAAGAGATATTTACGAAGCAAGAACTGAAAAGGCTGACTTTACAAACAAGGTAATGTTTCTTAGATTGTCTTGAATGTTCATGTTTTATGACATTCTGAAATAATTGTAGTTTTTTTCTATCCAGAGATTAGTTGGCCACGTATCAAATGAATAATAGTATCTTCTTAAAAATAAGATTAAAAACAATTGATATGTTAAAACAAGAAGATCGGCCATATATAGTGATCTACTATTAATCTATTATGCTTTCCTCTGAAGGCTGATTGAGGAAGAGGAGAAGTGAATTCATGGGCTGAAAGGGCAACAAGAGGACTAATAAAGGAAATCCTCCCGTCAGGATCTGTAGAATGCAATAGAGCACTCATCCTTGAAAATGCGCTGTGCTTTAAAGGAGCATGTAATCAATAGTTTGATCCATCAAAGACGGGACATCATGAATTGCACTTGCTTCACAGGCACACAGTCCTCTTCATGACAGGAAAGGAATATGAGCAATATCTTTACCGAACCTTTGATGGTTATAAGGTACTTCAACTTTCCTACCGAGTGTACAAGGTACCAGGAACTTCTCGATGTTTTTCTTTCTCCCTGACGAGAAAGATGGCTTGCCGAATCTAATCAAAATTCTCAATTCTAAACCTGGCTTCTTCAACAAGCAATTCAATCTGTGGTGAGAAATGATTTCTGATTTTTGGATCCCAAGATTCAAATTTTCTTTTGATTTTGAAGCCTCAGAAACCATAAAAGAAATGGGACTTCAGCGACCCTTCTACCCTGGGGAGCTCAGAGAGATGGTGCATTCTTCCAACAATGAAAGCTCTATCTTTCAAAAGTCTTCCAGAAATCATGTATTGAAGTTGATGAGGAAGGGATCGAAGCTACTGTTACAGTCTGTTAGTGCTTCTGCTACAAAGAGAAAGACTTGTGCTACATATCCAGCTCCTAGTTTTGTAGCTGACCATGCATCTTTTTATGTTCATGATAAGGGAAGCGGCTGCTAGAACTGTGTTCTTCGCTGGAGCAGTGCTCAACCCTCTCATAATGTCCTGACTGCATTGGTAATTGAATGCTGCATGTGCTCTTTCTAAATTTCAGTATCACATCTTACTGCATGCCTTTTTCTATGCATTAGTATAGCATAATGCGCGATCTTCATCACTGCTGTTACGCAAAATGACTGGAAAGGCCTTCGTTGGTCAATAGCACTGATTAATGTTACAACCACCTTCAAAATGTATCTTGCATGTAACAATTTTGTCCCTTTTATGCTGGACAATACTTAATTAGATCATAATCGCAAAAGTACTCACTAGCTAGTTAGGAATTAGAATTGAGCTTCCTGTGATTGATTATGTATGATGGTTTACCAGTTCAAATCAAATGTCCAGATCTGTACAATTGCAACTTCAATACCTGAACAGCATTATCACTAGTACTGAATGTTACATGTCGCAACAAAATCAAGATGGCAGAGTCCAACTCTGGCCTTCTGTTCCTTGCACGATACAGAAGGAGATGTGAAGGCTGAAGATTCATCACAGATGCATAATGATGCTACGGATAGAGGTTTTGAAAACAATGGCAAAAGTAGAGATAAGCGTGGATTGATTAGATGATGAAAGTTATTCAGTATGCATCCTTAAATTCCCTTATATGTGGCGGAACATCATCTCATGTTCATGATCAAGGAGAAGAAGTCAGGAATGATATTCTTTAATGGAGCAGTTCTCAACCCTTTCTTGGTTTCTTGAACTTGTGCGAGGACAATGCTTAAGAAATGAAAAATCTAGTCCTTCCGATTTAAGTAGAAAAGAAGATGTGAGAGCTAAAATCTCATTAAGTTTCCATAGTGATTCTCCATTCGATAGGTTTCACTTTCACAGAGGTTTAGCTTTGTCGATATAGAATATGGGAAAACAACAAAAGGAGTGTCCAAATCTGGCCTGCAGTTCCTTCCAAGTTCTTGAAGAAGATGGAGAGGGCAAGAATTCATCAGCGATGCGTAATGATGCTATAGATAGGTAGGTTTTGGTGTCCTGTGGAGTTTTTGTAAACAAATGTTTTGTTTCATTTTCTGCTGTGCTAAAACATGTTGTTAAATGAGCAGGTTCGGATAATAAAAGTAATCCAGAGAAGAAACTTCACTGATTCCATGAGACACAGACTATCCATGATTAAGCTTGGCTTGGCAATCTTCCAGGACATCCGGGTTATATCTAGTTTGCTACTTGTTTTTTTATGAGCTGCCTTCTGTTTTTTATGGGATGTCAACTTGTTTGTGCAAAACAACAGGAATTACATCGGTCTTTTACCAAAACTATCACAATTTGGTAAAAGATTGATGATACAGCACAAGATAGGAAAAATACTAGGGAAATATCACATTTTTACTTGACCGCTAATAGAAATTGCAGTTGTTTCAAATAACTGTTAACACCAATAGCGATTATTCAATCAACAAATCCTAATGTAAATAGCAGTTGTGTTACAGCATAATTTTAGCCTAAACTCAATTCTAAATTTTACATAAAACAAAGTTTAAACTACCACACCAAAACCTAAATAAAGTTATAAATTACCAAACCTCAAACCCATAACCGAGAATGCAATATTTTAACATTATTTTTATTTGTTAATTATAATCTCAAATTAATAGATGTTATTTTTAAATATTTTTTATTTATTAATTATAAAGATAATTAATAGTAGCAATAACAAAAGATTATAATGTGTATTTTTTAACTTGTAAATGGATTATTTGAGTTTTTAAACAATATATTCACGATGTTCACCTATTAATTAACGATTTTAAATCATATTTATCTAAAATAAGTATGGAAATGCTTAATATGTAAGACAAAATTAAAATCAACATGATAATTAACTAAAACAATATTACAAAAGTGATAATAATAAAAATAACTCTTAACTAAAAAAAATAACACAACATAATTATACACAACATAATAAAACATTTAAGCCTATCGATATCTTCTGCAATGACGAGTGGATAGGCTAGCTTCATCAATAGCACAACTTCTACATGTCTTTGTGGTCTCATCCTCTAAGACAACTTCATATAGGCTCAATGCCTCTCCTTACAAGTCAAATGTAATATGACATGTCTCAAACCAAGTCAAATGTAATAACGTGCAAGTCCATCATCATCATCATCATCATCAAGATCACGAAGATCAACCGCAGCATATCGACCATCACGTAGCAATTGTCCAACCTATGATATTCAATCAGTTTAGGCCAAATTTATGTCATTCCATGCTTAATACCAGCATGCCTATCCAATAATATACATATGCCACTACAGTCACTTATAATATGATGTTGAATAAGTAGTCAAAATCAGTTTTAGTTGACGTTATTTTCTTCTTCAGCTAATGCATAAGCCAAAGGAAAAATCTCATTGTATGCATCAAAAGCAATTGCAATCAATAACTTTTTACTAAACCTTCCATATAAATAGGTGCCTTCTATACTGATAATTGGCCTAGAAGACTTGGACCCCTCAATTGCATGACCAAATGCCCAAAAAACTCTACCCAAAATAATTATTTCACAACTAAGTTGTTTATTATGCTTCCACTCAACAACTATCCCAGGATTTGATTCTTGTAAAGCCAGAAGCAATCAAGGTAATATTTCAAATGAGTCCTCATATTTTTTTAAAAGTTCCTCAAATATTTTTTGTTTTGCAGCTCATGCCTCAAAATACAAAATTTTAAACTTATAAAGCAATTTGACTTCTTCTTATATACCGGAAACAATATAAGTAAGGTTATCTTGAACAAGAGTTCAAATCATTAATGCAATAAATTTTGTATCAAGCTAATGGTGATTTTTTTTTTATGTATGTATTACTATATAGGAGTTTACCTTTCAACTTTGCTATATTAAAGGAATATGATCTTTTATGGTATCCCTCATGCAATTATCATTGATATTCAGGAGCATGAATACATTATAATTGAATAAATGTTTTGTTTGAGCGATAAACTCGATATCAAGTGAATGTGCAAGTGTCATTGCTTAACAACATTCATCAAATCATCTTTGGTTCTAAAATTTTATCCAACTATCAAATCACCATTACCAGATGATTTTTTATTATAAACAAACCAATCATTACAAACTATGTCATCAACTCTAATATCATCACCAGATTCTAGAACAAGAGACCTCATTACCTCATCATCATTTGATGATTCAACTAAACTCATGACAACCTCATCTTTATTATCATTAGGTTTAGATAAGTTATACCTACGTTGATCACAATATGCAGTTTTATTCCTATTATTATAAATTCTCGTGAATCTATCTTTCAATTTCCTAGACGTATCAACACCAGCTGAATGTGATAATTGTCTAAGTGGTCGAGCAGATATTGGTATAGATACATTAGTATCTCTATGCTTTATATTATATGATCTTCTAAGTTTAGGTTGATTACTCGCATAAACTACATCATGTTCGTTCCACTTTGGACAAATAATTCCATCATATTTCTAAAATCCATATCACATACAATCGGTATCGAGAAATACTGATGTTCCTCCAACAAGAAACCTTCAAGTGATATCTATTTCAATATCATTATAATTCAACCCAAGTCTTCCACATATGATTTTTTTGGTATCTTCAAATGACAAACCTCTAGTAGCATTGAAGAACACGGTACCTATCAATATAAGTGAAACTATTATTCATATCAAGAACAATATTACCATCATAATGACATAACATAAAGAAGTTTGAAGAAATATTTTGTAAAATAAGAATACTTATTTCATCAAAATCAAATTATCTCACAATTCATTGCAAACTTTAATTGCTACTACTTTGACCTTAATAATATCAATAAAAACATATCTAGTTGCATCAATTAAAAACTAAATAATCTCAATTGAATAAAATCCCTAGTTATGACAATTTTTTACCAAATTTCAATGCAGACTCTAGTTGTCATGATTTCGACCATAACTTTATTAATAACATCAATTGATTAAAAAATCTATCTAATTGTATCAATTCAAACAATATTTATCTCAATTCAAACAATTACATTAAATATGGCAAGTAACCCAATAATCAATTTAAAATCTAATTTCTTTAGTTCATACCTACTTGATTCCATAAATAACATCAATTGTATTAAAAACGCATAAGTGCTACACTCAAAACCTAAGATTATCTCAACATCAATCAAAATACCTAATTATCAAACACAACACAAATAGTTATAAATCAAAACTCAAAATTTATCAATTCAATAATGAAACCCATAAAACTAAGAAACAATATTGTTGTTATACCTTGATTTTTTTTCTAGGTGGCAGGGAGGTTGTTTAGGCCAGCAAGGAGGCTTTCAAGTTGACGGTTTGCAATAAAACAAATAGTAGATAGACTTGTGAAGACAAGGGGAAGATGATTTTGGTGTTTTGGTGGAGGATTGAAGGCTCTTTTGGGCAATTTCAGGCTAGTTTAGGCAAGGGTTTTGCAGTTTTTTAGGGTTTTTTTCTTTGTATAAGCAGCGGCCATGGATAACAGATGGGGGATTATATACCCAACGTAACTGCGATTCTGAATCGCGGTTGTATTATGTAACTGCTATTTAGAATCGTGATTACATTAAACTTATGATTCTGAATCACGGTTTATAATAAAACTATGATTCAAAATAGCTATTGTATTTAAAAAATGTGATTCTGAAAAGTGGTTCTATTAAACTATGCTATTTTCCCAAAAAAATTCTAAATTATATCATTCATCTAAAACTTTCTTACGATTGTGTCAGTTTCAAAAAAAAAAAACATCGAATTATATCAAGTCATGCTTGGTGCAATGTTTCAAGACATGAGTTGTTTATGGTTCATAGTTATAAAATTTGGACTAGCCCGGGGTGTTAATCTAAAACCTAGATCGATCCAAGTTGAAGATAAAATAGAAGAAGGAATTGACCTGATAAAAAACTTGGGTTGACCTGCAACCTGATTAATCCGTTGACTTTTAAAAAAACTATGTTAAAATGATGTTGTTTTGATTTTTTTTTAAATAATAAATTAGCTCGGGTTACCCCTCTAAACTTAAGACTTGGGCCTTATCTCATATTGAATTTAATAATGTTATTCTGGTTATTTTAAGTCATTATGATTATAGTACCTTTAAATTACAAATTATTAAATATTTTTATTTATTGTATTGTAATAACTTGTCTTAATTTAACTAATTAAATTATAATAATGCTAGATACTAATATTATTACACAATTACAATTCAAAAAATATATCGTTACTTTAAAAAATAACATAAATACTCTTTATTTCATAACAAGTGATTACCAACCATTAAATAGATTCACTAAATAAACTGCAAAAATTATCTTAGCCTTTCATAATTTAGATAATTGCTTCATAATTGTAATAGTTGCCGACAATTAAGTATAATTTCAATTGAAAAAAGTTTTTTATATATATATTAGAGAAGAAATAAGATATTGTTTAAGTTATAAAACAAGAATCTTATTATTTCATACAGTTACTTCAAGTAACCATGGCAAATCCTTCAAGGTGCCTAAGAATTTTGGGTCGTTAACAAACACACTTTGTAACCCCAGTTAATATATATATCTGTGTGTGTGTTTTAAATATCAAGTAAAAGAAATTCAAGTTGATTTGATACTTTGGACATAACAATGGAGGGCCAAGAACAGACTCCTACGTACGGGAGATTTCATTGCTAGCTTCTGCTTCAATATTCCACATTTTTTTTTAAAGAAGCTGAGAAGGCATCAAATTTTGTGTTATCACCTTTTTTTTTTTTAGTTTAATGTGGGTGTCCGGACCAGCTTGTGCGCATCTCGACTAATCCCATGGGCCCTGAAGTTAACGACCATGTAAGCCTCCAGTAGCCATCATATGAGCAACCACAGGGCTCGAACCTGAGACCACAAAGGGAACAAACCTCTTGATTCCAAGCTCTGACCATTGAGCGACCACCTAGATGGTTATCGCCTTCTTCGTTTCATTGTATGTTGAGCCTGATTGCTGTAGGCTCAAGGGTGTCTCTCTGGACTATGTGCTTTCATTTCTAGGACTGAAAAGCCAGCATCGATGAGCTGAACTCTATGGCTTCGCAGGCTGTCACTTATGTATTATCGCCATCAAACCCCAGAGAGGACCAAACCAGATGTCCAATTGTCATTCGTCAATGGTGCGTGGGTGGATCTACGTTTTCGTTTGAAGCCTTCCTTTCAGAAGGTGGTGAGATGTCCTGACTGTGCCACAGCCCAAGAGGTTAGCTTTGTAAATTAGGTAACGTTACGATCATTTTGATGCTTCTTTATGCTGTTCAAGTATTGATTGTGGTATTTCTTTGATTTCATGAAACCATTGATTAGTATAATGCTTGGTTTTTAAATATTATATACATAATGGAAGCTATAAAACAAAATTATTTGAAAGTTCTTAAGAGTTGTTTAGAAATTTATTACTTGAAAACCTGATTTTTTTTTACTTTGATTAATTTTTTAAAGACTAAGTTGTTGCAAATAACAAGTCGTCTAATTGTCCGACCTTCAACGATAATCCACACGAACCACTTGTGAGAAACCTCCTACATTCCTATTTAGGAGAGAGAGATTGCAATGTCTAGAGTACTAGCTCTGATATTGTGTTTACGTAGTTTTTTTGTCTGACAGACAATCTCCCTTAATAAGAGGCATAACTTATTATTTATAGAAAAATCTAAAAAACTCTATAAGTTAGCAAAATATCAATTTGCTCACTGAATAATATTCATATATTAATTCATGATAATTTTAGAAATTAACTCAATTAAGTCCTTACTTGATTTTTCTAAGTCTAGAAATATAATTCATATATTAATTATATTATAGTTCTTAATTACTAAAATATATTTTAATCAAGTCATACTTAAATTAAATCATCGCAGTTTAATTTATGACTAATAGTTCTTAATATGTGTGACTCATTAAGTTCCTAACATGTTGGCTCAAATATAAATTTTAATTTTAATTAAATAAATTAAACAATTAAAAAAGTTGAAGGGGATGAAATTGAAAAAAATCTAATTTCATTAATTATTTCAAATAAAACAAATAGTAATAGAAAAAATAATGGAGACCAGGTCTAACCGATAAAAAAGATAACAATAAAAAAAATAAGGATCAAAGTTGATAAAAA
>Ga0307511_10004471_pt1 | contig 14278 bp, 11 predicted proteins | sample 13_EM_MG_FD_200266 | JGI IMG/M metagenome (GOLD analysis project Ga0307511, IMG submission 200266) | Populus trichocarpa ectomycorrhiza microbial communities from riparian zone in the Pacific Northwest, United States - 13_EM | ecosystem: Host-associated > Plants > Roots > Unclassified | place... | reverse complement strand
CCATTTTCCTACCAACAAAAGACTATTTTCTTGTCTCCCCACATTTACCAGATAGATACCATACACACTTCCTAAATTCTAAAAAGTGGAATTTTCGCCGCGACGCCGCGCACCCGCGACAACTGTTTAATTTTGAACTGTTACTGTTTAATTTTGAACTGTTACTGTCTAATTTTCAACTGTTACTATCCAAACACTCACCAGATTTTTAACTATATCTAAAGTTCTAAAACTTCATTTTAAGTGAGATTGATCTTGTTAGAAAGCTAAGACATGAGGCTACAAGTTCTCTGAACGGAGGAGAACCCAGTTTTGCCTCTAAGATATCAAAATTGCTCATTAACTAATTAGTCCTACTGCCCTACATGATTAGTCACGGCTCAGTCTCAGTTGATAACCCATAACTGGAGTTCTACATCTCCAAATTGAGCAAGACCAGTTTTCTTGGTTAGCTAACTTTTAAATCTACAATTTCTATGAGGAACCCGATTCTAATTCTCTCATCCTCCTACCTGAAATCTCATTGAAATTTAGGAGACAAGTCTGTCCAGATTCGTCTCCCCCTCCCCTTCACACAATACTTTCATAAACTACATACCACATACATGAATTAACTTAATCTTAACAATAAGTACTTTTTCCTCAATTTATATCTAAGAACCCTAACCTATGATTCAATATCAAGGCATCAATTCTTTATCGAATTAAAAATGAATTTTTTTAAGATCATTTTTAGAACACCTTACCCGGTACAAATTAAGATTTTGATCTTCAACCAGTTGAAGATTCTCAACTCCCTCCTTTCTTTTCTTCTTGTTCAATTTCTTGGTAATCATTTGCTCTCAAATGTTTATCCCATCTATAAGCTCTTAATCTTGGATGGGTTCTTGAAATTTTAGTGTTTCTCTCTTGATTTCTCAAGAATTGGTATAAAACTCCCTATTTTCTCTCCTTATGGTTCCTACAGATTTTTTTGGTGAGGAGAGAGTATTTATACTATATATTTTCCCTTATTTACATTTAGGCCCCCTTTTTCCTTTGAGTGTATTATTCTCTTCCATTAAATCCAACCCTCAACAGTACCGGGTTTATTATAATGTCCCGAATTATTTTGCCCGAAAATTTATATTCAAAAATTTCTGAATTCCTGTTTTTATTTAACCATATTCATGAATTTCTTCCCTTTTATTTATTTATTTATTTATTTTTCCCGGGGTTTACAAAACTTAGCTAAACATAATGAAAGAAAGAAACATAAATAAACAAGATAAAAACATAAATAAGATAAAGTTAACTAAGTAAAGAAAAAAAAATGAAAGGCATAAACAATATATTAATAAAAGCAAATCTTAAGCATTACAAAGAGAGAAAGCAAGAGCATGATCTTGATATGAAAATCAAGATGCCTAAATACATGGCAAATGCCTCCTTTTATAGGCCAAAATTCGGAACTATTGATTTGTTGACTAATTGTTGAGTGGGTGGCCACATCTTGACTTGGTGACAATCCTTATCTTCTTGTCTGCCAAAAACGTCATTGATAACGTTAGAATTTGAACATACTTAAAATCATGAAAGTTCTAAGAAATTGTCTCGACTTTCCAGGAAAAAAAAGTTGAGGTCATTTGGATTTCTAGAACTCAAGATATAGGCTGAACACTGAATAATGTCTGGGCTGCAGGACAGATTCGGACTTCTCCGTTGTTGCTACAATTTGGACTTGAAAACGGCCTTTTTAAATATTAGACTTCTCATGAAAGTTTTAGGCCTATATCTTAGCTTTCCATCAGCAGACCTAAATCCAAGATCTACAACTCCAGATATGACCCAATGACCGAACAGTGTTCCAGTTTAGACTGAACCAGCATCTCTTTTCTAAGTTTGACCCTCTCTTTGTCCTTTCAATTTCAGTACTTAAACTCGTCAATCAATCTTTTCATTTATGTGATAGGCCTGCATTTAATATGAACATTTACCATAAATTAAAGGTATCTTATAGTATCATACTTGTTATTATAAAACATGTTTTAGTTAATGAGTTATTGATACTTCAAGTGCAAAATGATGATATAAAACCTTGATAAAAATGCACTTTTAAGTATTAATCAATCATCTTCTTTAACTTGCACAGTATGCACACACCTTATAATCAAAGCCTCCCTCTCAACCGAGTATACAATCTCAACATCACTACAATCCTCCAAAGATGGCACCTCATCATCATCATCAGATCTATCACTTCCAGGAAGAGAGGAAAACCTTTGTGTTGTCTAATCGAGGGAGATGAGGGGGAAGATGGAGTGGCAGAGAGAGATCTCTGGTTTTTCAAAGGGAGAGGGGTGTCCGGCCTCTATGGAAAAGGGAAAGGGAGGCTTGCAGCTGGTCTGTGAAAGAGATGAAGAAAATAAAGTTTATTTTTTAAGATTCCCTTCTAGCTCTTTTTTTTTACCCCTGCCTCAAAATTTTTCTCCCTCCCTTCTTTCCTCTAATTTTCTTCCTTATTTATAGATAAAAATATCATTGTTTTTCAAATGCTTGGTGAAACATCTGTATTTGATTTAAAAAAAAAAAACAAGCAATATCAATGTCAGCTCAACGAGAAAATCAATAATTTAAATTCTTTTGAGATGACGCTAAAAATGCTAAAAACAATGCAAATATATCAAGAATGTATTTTTTAGGGGTTTTTGTTGTTTTTTTTCTTTTTTTTTTGTTTTTTTTAATTATCAAAACATTGGGTCAAAAATTGGATAGCAACATTACTAACCGCCAAGTTAAACCTCTCTAACATTTGTGCTAAACCTTAAATATGAAGTTTCGGGTTGTTATTCTCTGTAAAAGGTGATGTATCTCCCTTTTCTTCAGACATTTTGAATCTGTAAAAAGGTTGTAAGTAGAAAAAAAATCCTCACACCTCTTGTGTTTCACATAAATTATAAGCTTTTCTCTATAATATTTTTACTACGTCTTTTTCCTCTCATCTCACCTTCTTTTTAACTCTTACAAAACCAAAATTAACACAACCAAAGAGAACAGCTTAGTAGCACAATCCAAATAAATATAATTGAGTCAAGAAGCAAGGATTATATGGAAATAAGCAAAGACAAAATTATGATTATAATTTCACGAGTAGCAAGAGAATTTGTATGAGATATGAATGTTTTTTAATACAGGAAAAAAATCAGAAGTAGATATTATGAAAATGACTTGATTGACACCCAAATATCCCAAAAAAATACTTTAGTATACTGCACAAATCAATTTCAACAGTAGCAAAGCAAGTTTCAATAGTTGATACAAATCAAACATGTTTTATACAAACTAAACTTGAATCTAGAATCTTAACCAAATGATGTCCAATTGATTTCAAATTTTATATATAGTGCCATTACACTCTAAATAACCAGAATATAAATTTTCAAATAATTTCAATGTGGTTTTATCCAATTTCACTTTGTTTTAATTTCTACAACAATATCAATAATGTATTTGTTTAAACGACTTTCTTTTTTCTTAGTTTTTATGTTACTGATATATATAGAGACACTAACAAAACAAAACAACATTTTTTTTTTTTGTAAGTGTAGTAGTTGCCATAATTCAAAAGGAATAGATGAAGACTGGAAATAATGACTTTCAACAAGCAGAAGGATATTATCTAATAAGAGGAGTCAAGCTCTGATATCAATTAATTCAAACCTCATAATTACATGGTTACGCATCCCACATGCAAGAAAGACAAATCCTGAAAAGCTAAAGAGTCAGGTTTGATCGGAGTGTGACATAGAAATTACTTGAATCAAAACACCAACATTATTGCAATGAACCCCCACCCAATAAATACTAATTTATGAATGGAAAGTATAAGGAAGACACCATGAAGATAGTTGTTCTTCGATAAGTTAAATAGGTTATTTAAATAACCAAAAAATACAAGAATATCTCTCATACACAAGCAATATTATTCTAAAATCAAAATCTATAAAAGAAATCAAATAAAAACTAAATAACTCTGTTTATAATAGGTAAAAAGACTTTCTAAACAAGTTTGGAAAAATAATAAAAGAGTATTAGTCCAAATAGAAAAAAGAATCATAAATCAATTAGAAAAATAATGCAATTCCTTCATAATATCTTCTGGATCTTATTTCAAGACCTTCTTAATAGTCAATTGACTTTAAATTTTAACCATATATAAAACAAAATCTCTAGAAACTTTTAGTAAATTTTCAGCTCAATCTAATAGTCAGATCAAAATTAATTTAATATTCCATCAACTAACACAAAGTTACATAGGAAAGAAACCGAAAGCACTCAAAAAGGACATCAAGTAAACAGAAATAATCAACATAGAAATAAAATGTTTCAACGTACATCACAAATGAAGCCACCAAACATGACTGCCTGAAACAATAGAGGAAAGGCAGTGAACAACAGTAGAAGGTGCAGCGTGATACATGGTGGAAAAAATCTAGAGGAAAGAAAATAAAAATCCCAAAAAAAACAACACCCATCACATGAATGTTCATCAACTATAAACCAATAAATTGATTTAACTTGCAAGCCCTTCTCTAAGAACACCAACGATTAAAAGAAGGGCTTGCAAGTTAAAGAAAAAATCAAATATATTCAATACATTGAATCAAGAATTCTTGAATTCATAAACTTTTTATTTCATAGTAAGAGATATTATCAGAATAATCTATATATTAATCAAAATTACATTTTTCTCAATTAATTTTAAAAATATATATCTATGTCAATATAATACATATAGATAAATTTAATAAATGTTTTTAATGAAATTTGAACTCAAAAAATAAATAAAAAATCATACTTTTTAACTATGAGGTTAATCCGATGCCAAAAAGTTGTGAAATCAACAGAGAATTTTTCTTTTTTCTCTTCTTTTATTTTTTTCTTACATTGAGATCTGAACTCAAAATTATTCGGACAAGGTGGGAATGCTGTGGTCCCTGCCCAGCAATATCAAATTGACCAAAAAGCGTAGCCATTTTCTTTTTCTTTTTTTATCACAATGGTATACAGCCACTCAACTAAGGGATGTATGGTAACTAGCATTTCCTTCGCCATTTATAAATGGTGGATACAGAAAAGCCTCGATACATTGATGCCGCATTTGTTTGCTAGAAAGTAGGTTTTTTAGAAAGTAAATTCCGAAAAAGTAAATTTTAAAAAAATAAATTATTTTTTGATGTTTGGTAGTATAATGGAAAATAAGTTGGAAAACACTTTCCAATGTTTGGTTATGTTATAGAAAATGAGCTGGAAAATAACTTATTAATGTTTTATTTTTTTCAAGTTTATTAAATAATAAGGAATAAATCTTACAAATTAAAAGATTGAATGAGAATGAAATTGAAAAAAAATGTAATTTCCTAAATTATCTCAAATAAAATAAATAATAATCAAAATAATAGAGATCAAATCTAAAAAATTAAAAAAAATAAAAGATGAAGAAATTAAAATAATAATAATTAATATTTCATAAATTATTTCAAACAAAATAAGTAATCAAAAGAATGAGGACCAAATTTGATAGATAAAAAATTTCAATAAAAAAATGATAAGGAAAAAGCAAATAGCAATTATAGAAATAAGGACCAAAGTTAATATAAAAATTAAATTTTAAGAGATGAAATTGAAAAATAAATATTCAAAACAAAATATATATAGCAATCAAAAGTTTGAGGATCAAAATTGATATAATCAGCAAATAATGATATTTCTAAATTTTTCACAACTTCCGGAAAGTGTTTTCCACCCAAATTTTCCAGGAAAACACTTTCCTGAAAACCAAGCCAAATTTTTCTTTGACTAGAAAGTGTTTTCCGTTGACCAACTTTTCTAATGTCAAACAAACACATGAAAGTTTGGAAAGTGGTTTCCCGAAAACCACTTTCCGGAAAACAAACACAGCCAAAAGGAAAAACACTTTCCTGAAAACCAGGCCAAATTTTCCTAAAAAGCATAGATATAGCATGTTTACTACATTTTGTAAGAAGTCTTCACAAGTTCCTCTCATGAATTCGTCTTTATTGATACCAGTGATTGCATCATTGGCTATTCCTATACTCTTATTTTGCATAAGGATATGGGCTAATTCAAAATCTTGAGACACGTTGTTGTCTGTAGATATTATAAGGCGCATAGAATGATGCCATGCCTGTATCCTAAGCTTTCTATCTTCTACTGAGGTACAGTCGATAGATAAGATATCCATAGAGAACTTTTTCTCTGGAATATAATCTTCAGTGATTGCCAGAGCTAGGTTAACAAAATTACAAATCTGTGATTTATGTTTCTTAGACCAGTTTACCTGTGATTATGAGAAAAATCTCTTTAGTATCCCCAATGAAGAATGGGTCGGATACATAGAAGATTATCTTAGAAAAATCCCTTACATAGGACCCCTATGTCTTAAAGATTATCAGGAGTTACCACCTGTTAGCAAACTTAGCGTTATGTCTGCTAAAAATATGGTACAAAAACGTCTGACAAAAATCTGTACAGATAGAATGTTAGCCAAAAGAACAAAGAAAATTAATCTTTGTTGTCCTGAGTTCCAAGGACCAGAAACTATGTATGGTTGTCAAACTATACCCCAGCTTAAGAAATGGAAAAGAAAGCTTAAGAAAAAATATAGGTTTAAAAAACCTAAGAAGAAACACTATTATAAATCCCCTAAGAAATTTAGGAAATATTTTGGACATCCCAAAAGAAAGAAACGTTTCTTCAAAAGAAACTCTAAAGGTCTAAACGAAGAACCTCAGGAATTAGGTAAAAAAGACAAACCGAAGTTTTGTCCCCAACAAAAGAAATCCTGTAAATGCTGGATTTGTCAACAAGTAGGACATATGAGCTATGAGTGTCCCAACAAAGGATCCAATAAGGACCAAGCAAAAGTCTTCGAAGAAATCATTGAAGCATATAATTTGGCCCCTTTAGAGGAAGCCTTTAGTGACGTCAGTAGTGACGAAGACCTCTATTATTTAGAGACCAGCTCTTCAGAGTCTGAGTATGACAGCTCAACAGACACTGATTCAACGGATCAAGAGTAATCTTGAAGATAAGATTCCCACTTCGGAAGAGCTAGAGTGGTGAGACTCACTCTTAGATGATAGCACTCCGTGCCCTACAGAGACACATGAGATTGACAGCCAATCTTATGATCTACCTTTACCTTTATGTAAAATCGAGGTAGATTTAAATCAAGTCGTTTGGACTGACTTGACAAAGATACCCCAAGATAAGATCTTAGATCTAGGAAAGGCCACCCGAACACATGTAAATTCCATTTACATTCGTGGTACCCTATCCTTCAAAGGTTACAAAAGATTCAATGTAGATTGCTACATAGATACTGGAGCTAGTATGTGTCTAGCCAATAAACATGTCATCCCGCCAGAATTTTGGCAGAAAACAAGTGAACCAATTTATGCAAATTTGGCCGATGATACAATACATGAACTTGATATTGTTGCAACTAAGATAGAAATCTTAATTGAAGATAAGATTTTTATTATACCAACCCTATATCAAACCGAGTCTCGGTATGATATTCTCTTAGGTAATAATTTATGTCGCCTTTATGAGCCTTTTGCTCAATGGGGAAAAATTATTATCTTCCATCATGATGGACAAACTGTTGTTTGCCCAAAAATTACCCGTGCCTTTCATCGAGGCCATCCTGGATTCCTTGAATCCCAACAGTATGGCAGCCGGTCTAAACCACCTGAACCAGAAAACATTGTTCAAAATCTCGATTTTGATCAAAAATCTTTGGGCGAGAGTATGTGTAAATCCTACACTTTCACGCACTCAGAAGACTTATTATTAAGTCTTATGAACTTATCTACAATCGAAGATAAGTTAAAACTTGTTTGTAGTGATAATCCACTAGACAATAATATCTCTAAATACACTTTTAGAGCCCAAATCCATCTATCTGATCAAACGGTAGAAATCAAGGTCCCACCTATGCAATACACTAGTGAAGACCGACAAGAATTTGCTAAGCAAATTCAAGAACTATTAGATGCAAACCTAATAGAGCCAAGTGAGTCACCTCACTTTAGCCCCGCTTTCTTAGTCAATAAACACTCAGAACAGAAGCGTGGTAAAAGACGCATGGTCATTAATTACAAAAAATTAAATGATCATACTATAGGAGATGGATACCTTCTACCTAGAAAAGATGAATTGTTAGATCAAATCCGAGGCAAAAAGATATTTTCATCCTTTGATTGCAAAAGCGGATTTTGGCAAGTGCTGTTGGATGACAGCTCACAAAAATTAACTGCTTTCACCTGCCCACAGGGACACTTTCAATGGAAAGTCATGCCTTTCAGCTTAAAGCAAGCCCCATCCATATTCCAACGACATATGGACCAAACCTTCAAAGGTTTTGAATTATTTTGTCGAATATACGTCGACGACATCATTATCTTCTCTGATAATGACAAAGACCACATAGGACATGTAACAAAAGTCCTAGATAGGTGTAAAGAAATAGGAGTCATCCTATCCTTACCCAAAGCTCAATTATTCAAAGAGAGCATTAATTTCCTAGGTCTAGTCATAGACAAAGGACAGATTATGTTACAAGGACACATAGGAGAAAACCTTTCAGCCTTCAACAGTAAGATAACTGATAAAAAACAGTTACAAAGATTCTTAGGTATATTAAATTATATCTCTCATTTTTGTCCAAAAGTTGCACAGATCCGACAACCCTTACAGGCAAAACTCAAGAAAGATACCATTTGGCAATGGTCAAAAGAAGATACAGACTATGTTGAGAAAATCAAAAAGGCTGTCAAACATCTACCTCCTGTACATCACCCAGGACCAAAAGAACCCTTAATCATTGAAACCGATGCATCGGATAAATATTGGGGAGGAATTCTTAAAGCCCAACCTGAGGAGGGCCCAGAATTAATATGTGGATATGCAAGTGGGACTTTTAAACCTGCTGAACAAAACTACCACAGCAATGAAAAAGAGCTTCTAGCCCTTATAAATACCATCAAGAGATTTCAAGTATATCTCATTCCAGTCCAGTTCGTAGCACGAACAGACAACAAAAATGTGTTTTTCTTTCTAAACACAAATATCCATGGTTCTTACAAACAAGGAAGATTAGTAAGATGGCAACTCTGGCTATCCTACTATGACATAGTCTTCGAACACGTCGAAGGCATTAACAATATATTTGCAGATACCCTCTCCAGAGAATTTGCTGAAATATGTCTATCCAAGACATAAAAGAAGATATCAAGAACATTGATATGAAAATCCAGAGAGCCGAACAGGTGATCCAAGAAAAGAAATTGAAGATTGAACGCCTTCAATTTAAATGAGGTAAGCTACTTACTAAACTCAGTAATAAAGCTATCCCAGCAGAGGGTCTCCTTGAGAGGTTCACAATAAATATGGCAGTTGCCAAGGAAAAGAGTGGAAATCCTTCAACGGATCCTTCCACCTCCGGAGAACTAAAGGTTCCCCTTAAAGAGTCTAGTACTCCTACAATGACATCATCTCAGGATGCCATTAAAACAGATAAAGCATATGCTTTGAATAAACACTATGTTATTTTTAGTGGCCCAAATGCAGGTTGCTACAGAGAATGGTCAACAGTACAACCACTGGTGACAGGTAAGCCGGTTTGTTACCAAGGTTTTCCAAACTATGAACAGGCAAGAAAAGCCTTTTTTGACTATTGTGTTAAACACAATACCCCCATCCAAAGCACCCCCCATTTGGTCACACCATCTGACATGCTTAGACCTAATCTCCAAAAGATCCCATCTTTTGCTGACAAAGCCAAAATGCCAGCTAATCCAGTTGTGCAAAACTCCAGGTCTTATGAACGGTTCAATAAGATCAAAACAAAAGACTTTGATTCCCATGATTTTATTTCATTAGAAGTCTTTGACCATTATTATAACCTCGCAGAGGTTTGCAACATTGGTGAACATTTCTTCATCAGCAACCAAAAGAATTTCAGATTATATAACATAACTGAAGGAGCTGATCCAAAATTAGCCCAAACACTATTTTATTGTGGTCTTCTTAACACAATTTATCCAGGAACTAATTTAAAAGAAATTAGCCTACTCCCACAAGGAATCTTATCAGCAGTAAAACATTACCGCCAAAAGGTTCTTAAAGACCCTGAAAGGAAAGTCTATCTTTCTCTTAAAAGTTCCTTCCTCGATTGGGAAGAAACGGAAGACAATACCGACAGTCTCCAAAATTATCCAGCTTACCATTACATCAAGCTAGGACTCTTTAGAAAACAAGATGTACAACCTTGTTCCCAACTTCGAAGCGGCTTCACTGCCGAATTACATACTATGCTCCCTGAACTCCGAGCACAGACACTTGGGAATCTCCTAAGAAAAACTAGGACCTTGTTTAAAGACTCAAAGGTTCGCATAAATTTCAAGAGTAACCATGTTATTCTCATCACCGAAAGCCTCCAGGTAATCAGTGAACAAGATTGCTTGAAACTGCAAGAATTTGAAACACAATTCTACTGCAACAAACTGGGGATCTCAATCTCCACCAAAAAGAAGTTCTGTCATTATGAAAGCCAGGATCACAAGTGTGATTATTGTCCTGACGACAAAGCCGCCAGCACAGAAGAAAGCAACTCTTCTGAAGATGATCATGATAGCACAGCTACCCGATAAAATGGCCGACAAGATGTAGAAAGGCCACTTGTACTGTGGACCCCACCACATAAAAAAGGAACTATGTATCTTTTTGTTTGTTTGTTTGTTTCTTATTTGCCTATAAAGGCTCTTGTAAGTCTCATTAGAGACTAAGCGAAAAAAGGAACCCCCAGAAACTCTGTACAAACACTTTTCAATAAAGAAAAATGTTATGTTCAAAATGTGTCAAAGCTACACAAAGGAAAGCAATCTTTCCTGCCCTATTCTAACCTAATCACATTAGGCATCGAATAGTTTTTTCATCGCACCAGTAAACCCACCACACGGAAGGGCAGACGGAGCACAAATGGACCAAGGTATGTCCCAACTCATCTATCTCTTAGATAGTATAGATTGGTCTAGTCTAACTAGCCTCCAATTATGTTCTGAGAAATTAAGAACAAAAATCAACAACCTTGAGGATGCCATCCCTGAGAATATTGATGATGACTGGTTCAGTCTACCACAAAATATCCCTCTTAGTTTTAAGTTAAGACTCTTAAAACACTTAGAGAAAAAAGTGAATAAGTTCATAGAAGAACTTCAAGACGAGCAACTCCAGGATGCTCAAGACCCAAATGATATTGATACAGAATCAATAGGTGAATATGACCCTAGTAAATATTTCTAGGATGTCTTTCGCTTGTTGTATATCGGCTGGAAACCAATAACTTGGAACTCCGTGTGTCCAGAAGTTTGGTATAACAACGCCACGTACAACGTGAGAAAATTTGGTATCAGAGCCTAGTTTCAATCTAGGATAAAACATTTATTTTGTTTTACATATGTTCCCTCGACTCTGTCGAGAAACTAACATTTCAGATATGACTTCCCCACAAGAGGAAGGAAACCCAGAAGAATTCCAGCAAGAATTCTTTGAAGATGATGGAATATTTGCCCAAGATATTCTGCTAAACCAAAGCCTACTTGACCAAGTAAGTAAAACTTCCTTAACTTTGTCTCCAGATAAGTTTTTAAATCACTTAGTACTATCTCTAAGCTTAAAAATAAGGTGTTTTGTAGGAAAAACTCTGTTCTTACATGCATTTCATCTAGAGAATATGCTTTAGATATCAAAGATACTTGTGGAACTGTAGAAATTCCATTAGTCAATCGGGAAGAAATTTCTGCTAAAATTGCTAAACTCTCTCCTGAGATTAGAAAGACTATTAGCTACATACATATAGGTAGCATAAGAATTATGATCAAAGCCACCTTTAGGCTTGGAATTAATAGTCCCATTAAGTTGGCCTTAGTGGATAGAAGGTTAATAAACCCTCAAGATGCTATCTTTGGAGTAATCCAAGGAAATTTAGCTTATGGTAAATTATGTTTTACCTGCAATCCACAGATCGGTGTTCCCCTAAACACCAAAAATATCAATTCAGTGCTCTGTCTGGCACATGAATTTGAAAGATCCGACCTAATGAGGAACGGAGATATGCCTTTCAGCATTACTTACAAACTTGGTTATTCACTAACCAATAGTCATCATTCTATGATGTTCAAACCTGGAGATCGAATCTCCATTGATGGAATCTTTAAAGAAATTGGACAAGCATCCAGTATTCCTTTCCAAGAGGTTCCACCTCTTCAGTCTATTTGGGCTATGAATTTAACCCAACAACCTCTCTTAGGTGCCCCTTCTACCCTAAGAATAACTGAGTCACAACCCAGACTTAGTAGAACAAGTCACTCGCCAAGATCTGGTGAAGAAGAAGAAAATCCTACAGTTGTTAACAACTGGACTTATGATCCACAATGGAATGTGGGCCGAAATCGTCTTAGAACAGAAGACGAAGATAGAGCTCTTTTAAGAGCCCAACATAGGATGAGTGGATTCCCTCCACCCAGTGATAGTAGTACCCATACTATTAGTAGAAGAATCAATCGGTTAAGTATTGATTTAGCAAACGATGTATAAGGATGCCTAATCCCTTAACTAGTATGCCACATGTGTACTTCAATAAGAAGTATATAGGATTACGTCACCAAAACGTAACTGTCCATCCCCCACCTTTTGCTTATGCGGGGAACAAAGGTGTTGAAAGTTGTGTCCAACAACTAAATAACATCAATGCTGTCAGTGGTTCTTCACTGGTCATGCTCGCCAGCATGTGTCATTTGTTTGGAATCCCTTCCAAACACTTTTTTCAGGGGGGAGAGGAGGATATTATTTCCACCATTCCAAAACCTACAATCAAGTTTCCACAGTTTCATGACTCTGGACTCAAACTCTTGGTTGAAACTCTTGACCAAAATATCAGAATCTTACAAGATAAGATAGAAAACCTTTCTGTTAGGACATCCCTAATAGAAAATAAGTTATCTACTATAGATAAACTCCAAAACCAGCTTGCTACTATAGCAACCCTAGATATATCTAAAATAGACAGAATTTTAGACATACTACAGAATATTGACCTTAAGACATGACTAGTCGAGAAGGAAAAATAGATAATGTAGAAAGGATAGTCCTACGTTTAGAAAGTGATTTTAAATCACTAGAAGAAAAACAATTGTCTATTTTACAAAGACATATTGAAACTTCAGCAGCAACTGTTATTGCCGCTTATAAAAAAGATTTAGAAGAGATACACAAATCCCTCCTAATAATTGTTGATGCTATTAAGGCATGTGATTGCAATAAAGAAATCATTAAGACCCTTAATGACAAAATAGGAACTCTACCCACAGCAGTCCCTATAAGCCCCTCACAGGCAACACAACCATCCTCAATAGGAATGGCAAGAGATGATAGATCCCCAACAGGATTATCCCCAGCAGTAGTCACTAAGTTTGTCTACACACCAAGGCTTTTATGACAAAGCCCAATACAGTCAAAGCCCAGCTTTTAGAATATTATATGGCCCATAACCATACAAAATTTACCAACACGGTAATAAAAGTTCTGAGTTGCACAGACCCAGAAATAGAAAATTCTCTAGAAGCCCATGAGGAACTAAATGTAATTGTTGCCATCCCCAGACAACAAAACCTAAGAGTCGACATAATCGACCCAGAAGATCCACATATGGAAGAATCCTCAGCCCAAGGAGAATCTAGGAGACCACCTAGTGGAACAACATATGATAGGCCTAGACCACCGCCTAGAAGACATGAGGCCACTTACCAAAGCGGCCCAGTAGGAGGATCATACAGATCAGGAACTAGTCGTTTTCAACGAATAAATGTCCCTGAAGATTATATTCCAGAGAAAAAGTTCTCTATGGATATCCTATCTATCGACTGTACCTCAGTAGAAGATAGAAAGCTTAGGATACAGGCATGGCATCATTCTATGCGCCTTATAATATCTACAGACAACAACGTGTCTCAAGATTTTGAATTAGCCCATATCCTTATGCAAAATAAGAGTATAGGAATAGCCAATGATGCAATCACTGGTATCAATATATATACAAATATTTCTCTAGTTTGCTACCTTGTTTGTAGTAGTGAGAAGGGAAGATTACAAGTTCAGTTTTCACGTGAATCAATTATGTTGGTTGCATGATAAATACGATTGAATTTGGAAT
>Ga0307511_10004470_pt1 | contig 14280 bp, 10 predicted proteins | sample 13_EM_MG_FD_200266 | JGI IMG/M metagenome (GOLD analysis project Ga0307511, IMG submission 200266) | Populus trichocarpa ectomycorrhiza microbial communities from riparian zone in the Pacific Northwest, United States - 13_EM | ecosystem: Host-associated > Plants > Roots > Unclassified | place... | reverse complement strand
AAAATATTTTTTAATTAAAAGTTTATCAAAATGATATTAGTATATCAAAATAATTTAAAAATATATATAAATTAGCAATTTAATATTTTAACATGTGAAAAGTAATTTGAGAAGTAGAAACTAGAAACTAAAACCAATTCAAGAATATCATCGAACATTAAAAAAATAAATAAATAAATAAAACTTGATATTTGTGAGCCAATATACACCATATATACACCATATATCTTAAAGTGAATCAAATAAATCATTGTTTTTACTTTCTATTTGCTTGTGATGGTGATAAATGTGGATCATACAAATTATATAGATTTTGTTTGGAATTTTTTTTTTATTTTATAAATTTTGTTTTAATATCAATATATTAAAATAATTTTAAATAAAATAATAAATTTAAAACAAACAAGAGTTTTAACTGCAATTCCTAGCTTTCCTTGTCAGATTCTGTCTTTTCTTCAAAAAGTAGCTTGTTGCCTAAAGAGAAACGATTTGTACAGTAGCTGTTGCTGTCCTAAAGAGAAACGTAATGGTACTTTACCTTGATCGAGCTTCCATTTTCATGGCTCTGTTTTTTCTCAGCTTCACATTAGGAATGGTCCCAATGTGAATGATGTGATTGGATGTCACGTTCATTTGATGCTCGAGGCCAATGTCGTTGTGCTAGACAAATACAAAGTTAGAATTTTTTTTGATTCCTAAAAGTGTGTTTGTTTTGTGTTTAAATATTAAAAAAAAATTATTAATTTTTTTTATAAATTTAAATTGTTTTAATGTGATGATATTAAAAATAAATTTAAAAAAAAAATATTATTTTAATATATTTTCAAGTGAAAAACACTTTGAAAAACAATTGCTACTACAATTTCAAACACTACCTAAAAATTACACTTTAAAATTATAAAAAAAAAACTCAAATTCTGAATAAATTTATAAAAAGATTAATTTTAAAACTAATCTCAACATCAATTATAAAACTACTTGCTATTTAACCTAGCGGGTTGTAAATGTTTTTTCAAAAAACAATACTGAGTATACAAGCTATTTCGAAGTGTTTTTTTACATAAAGAAATTCAAAGTTAAAATAAAAAAGATTTATTCAAATATCTAATTAAATAAATCAATAATCATCAATATAAATAAACAAAAAAAATTATCAACAATAACTAAAAGAGAAATTAGTGAAATTAAGAGATGAATGTATATCAAGATATTTAATAATATAAAATAAAATATTTATCCGATTGTGGTTACTGAACTTCTTTATTTAAAAAAATAAATGATAATAGAAATATAAACATAAATAAAACTGATTGAATAAACTCATGTCCTAAAAAATATTATGCTAGGCCGAACATACAAGAAATATTATTTAAAAATAAATATTTTTTATTTTGAAAAATAAAGCTCATTTGTATAAAACAAAAAAAATGAATGAATTAAAATAATATCTTTAAAAATCAAATACAAACAAAATAGTTTTTTTTAGAAAAAAAAAATTCTATTCAAAAAACATTTGAAAACTTGTGACTCAAGTAATAAGACTAGAATAAACTTATAGAAAATAAATTTAAGATAATCACAAAATCAATCTTTATTTTTAGAATGACAAGATGTCTAACGACATTAACTTTTTAAACATGTAACCCGAGTCATTAACTAGATTAAAATCATTGCAAATGGAAAACAAATAAAGCTCAATCCCCAACAAATCAAATGTCGATGATGAAACTAGAAAAAAACATTAATTACACAAAAGAATCTAAAAAAATTATAATTAAGAGAATGAGGGTGAAGATAAAAAAAATAGAGCACAAACAAAAACTTTCAATTGGAGGGTTAAATTGAAATGAAAAATAAATTTAACAAAATAAAAACAAATCAAAATAATGAGGGTCAAATTAAAAAAAAAACAACATAAACTTTGATTGAATTGTGAAATTGAAAACCAATCAAATTTTAACAAAAGGGACAAGGAGAAAAAAAAAAAAAGAACCAAAATGAAAAAAAATACTAGAAATTATAATTAAAGTACTAAATTGAAAACAAAATTTTTTTTTCTAAAAGGGATAAGAATGAAAATAATAAATCAAAAGAATGAGAATTGAAATTGAAATAACAAAAACAAAAAGTAAAATTATGTACTTTAATTTCCTAGTAAGAGAGAGAAAAGAAGCGGAAAAAAAATGATCAGTGGCTACAAATCGCTATCATATGTTGTCATGTGTTACACCACGAGGAAGAAGATGTGGTGATGCTTCCAATGACACAATAAAAGTGCATGTTTGGCCACAGGATGACGTCTCATGTGCCGTCTAAAAAGCACTGATGCCACCCATACACTAGTGTATAATAAGCACAACTTAGCAGCTTTTTGAAATAAAAAAACTGAAAATTCAAAATAAATATACCAAAACACCCTTAATTACTCTGGAAATTACAAATAAACTCGTGTGAAAGGACAAAAACATCTCTAAACACAAAAGGTTATTTTTTGTCTTTTCTAAGAGCAAACACATATTTCTAATGTATTAAATAAGGGCAGAACGAAAAAAATTCTTGGTCAACAACTCAAAATTTATTTTTACCTTGGAGGTAAATATTTTTACTATTTTAAAGTCTTTAGAAAGACTAAAAAACCCTTGGTCAACAATTCTAATTTTTCTTGACTCCAAGGGTAGAAATGTAATTTAAGTGTACAAAAAAATTAGAAAAGATTAAGATACTCTCAAATAATTTTGTAATGACAAATGGACCTCTAGAAATGACCAAACCACCCTCATCACAAAACCTCCCATTTTTTTCCATCCAATAGCAAAATGATAATTTTATTATAGCTATCCACAATAAACTATAGCTATCCAAGGGCAAAATGATAATTTTACTTACTCTTTGAACATGATAGAATAATTTAGTGTATAACTAAATGCGTGTTCGATACTACGCTATGAGCTAACCTATTTTTTTTAATGTAAAAAGAATGTTAAAGTTATGCAAGCATTTCCAAAAAAGAAAGGAAATTTGAGACTCATGTTATTATTTCAACTATATTTAATAAACTTGGTTAATTTAAATAACTTGAATAAAAAATACAATGATAATAAATAAATTGGAAAAAAATTCACAATGAAAAAAAAAACATGTTCAATTTGAGACCCTGATCATTGATTTGACTAGGTTCAATAAACTTGATTGATGGAATAATATGATTAAAAAAACCATCAATAGTAAATTAATCATTTTTTTTGCAATAATAATTAACTATAAAAATGAGTTGCCAAAATAATAATCAAGAGGAGAATAAAGAAATGCAAGTTGAAAACTCATCATTGCTCTGTTGTGGACATCTCTTTACCATAAAAAAGAGTTAATCAAGATGGTTCTGATGCTATAATGAAAGGTTGTATTATAACACCAAAAGAGGCTACACGCATCGTAAGAGAAATAACTTAGAAAGCAAATCAAACATAAAATCATGAAGTGAGCATCTCATACTTATATTTAATTAATTAATTTAATTTTAAAAAAAAGGACTCGAGATAACCCTGCTCAATTCCAAACCCAGTGAAAATTCCTATAGAAAGGAAATAAAAAAATAATAAAGTCCAATCTCCAATTAAATAAATGTTGATGAATGAAACTTAAAAATGCATGAGCTTAAAAAATGAAAAAAAAAAACAAGCAGATTCAGGAGAATCTCTTAAACTTGAGTTAATCTCTTAAACTCACAACTCGTGAAATCCTTGATCCAAACCCAATCAATAAGCTCAATTCCCAACCAATTTAATGTTAAAGAATGAAATTGAAAAAAAATAAATTTAAAAAGTTTATCATAGCAGAAAAAATAACCATACAAAAAATTTAATCTTATATGAGAAAAAATGGAGGATGAAATCGTAAAAAATCAATTTAAAAAACCATCTAAAATAAAATAAATAACAATAAAAAGAATAAGGACTAAATCTGATAAATAAAAATAATTTAAAGGAGGATGAAATTAAAAAAAAATCCAATTCTATAAATTAATTTAAATAAAACAAATAATAATTAAAAGAACATGGACCAAATCAGAAGGAAAACAAATTGAAGGGTTGCTTTAAAAGTTTGGAGGGTCAGGTATAAAAATCAAGGAGGAGAGAGAAAAAAAGACTGAAGGAGCCAATCTAGAGATCCGTTGGCCATACGTGCACCATAAGCAATCATTTGATTGCCAAACACCAACGCGTGCAGCACATGTCAATCACTTTGTTTTATTAGTATTAGTATTTATTAAATGACTAAATTACCTTGAAATCAACTTGATTATAACAAAAACAAAACCATAAAAATATGAAAAAGCTCATGAATGTTAGTCAAAGAATTTTTTTTCTTAGAAGGGTATTTTAATTAAGAAAAAAACACATAGATTTGTTTTAATAAAAGCAAAGGCACAAAATAGCAAAAGAACATATTATTGCCATATATAGTATTTTGTGACATGATACAAAGTAAAAACATTATCTCTTTGAAATTGTATGGCATTATATTTTTTAAAAAGTGATTTTTACTTGGAAATATATTACATTAAAATCATATAATATTTTGATATGTTAGCCAATTTAATGTTTTTTTAAATTTGTTTTTTTTTATTTTTAATATCAATACATCAAAATCATCAAAAAAATACTATAAAAATTAATTTAATATTTTCCAAAAAATATATATTTTTAAAAAGCATATAAAAACAAATCCATTACACTCCCAAAAATATTTTTTAATTTTTATTTATTTATTTATTTATTTTTGTTAATGGTAATTGATTTTTTCACTTTAAATTAAAATGTTTTAGTATTTTTTGATTATTTTGATGTGATGATGTTAAAAATAAATTAAAAAACAAAAAAAAAATTGAATTCAATATATTTTCAAGAAAAAAACAATTTAAAAAACAATTGTTATCACAATGCCAAACAAGTAGGCAAAATTAAATAATTATGGTAGCTTATGCTTTTATGGTAGATCAAAGTTAAAATAACATATTTTTTATTTATAAAAATTTAATTTTTATTTATTTTATATATAAAAAAATATCTAACTAAACATATATTTTTTTTAAATCAATTTTTATAAAACTATGTTATAAAAATTGAGGACCATTACAAATGCTAGGGCAAGTTTACCAACCATAGAGGCCTGTAAGCAATTTGGACTTTTAGTCCTTTAAAGGGGAGTAGATGATGCACAACTCCAAGTTGAGGTAGGAGCTTAACCAAGTATAAAATATATATTGCATTTCCTTCAACTCTACAAGGCTTTTGATTTGATTAATTCATTAGAAGTGAAATAATAATTATTTTTTAAAATATTTTTTATTTTTTATTTTTTAAAAATTATTTTTAACATCAACATAACATAACATATCAAAACGATATGAGAATAAAAAAAATATTAATTTAAAATAAAAAAATAATTTTTTTTATATTTTTTTCAAACATCTGATTTGATTCAAAATTCTTTTTATGATTTATTATGTAAATCCTAAAATAATATCATTTTAATTTAAAAATGAAGCAACATTATTTTAAATAAATAAATCAATACCGGATTGTATCTCAGCTAAGTCATAAGTTTGATCAAATTAAATATATTCAAGATCTATATCTTTAAATCACTAAAACTCGGCCTGAACGACACTCCAAACCCTTAAATTTCAAAGTTAATCATTCAGATGTACTAATTGCCGTTTGGTAGAGCGATTAGACCGCATTTAGATTTAATCGAATAAACTAAATCAAACAAGTTTGATCAAATTAAATATATTCAAGAAGATCCATCTTCAAATTCGGCCTGAACGAAAACTCCAAACCCATAAATTACCAAGTTAATTCGGTTCTAACATAACCATTAGTTAGAGATCATCATTCAATTGTACTAATTGCCGTTTGGTAGAGCGATTATACTGCTTTCGAAAATACTTTCAACTTGAAGCAGAAAGTCTATGATCCATCAAGATCTAGTTATAGTATTTCAAAGTCAAATACAACGAAAAAAATATAAATATAAACAGGTACCATACTGTACGCATATGTATGTTAAATACTCTATATTAACAGGGAAAACTGCGGAGCTTCTTTAGCTCAACAACGATCACAGTAATGTTATCTTTACTACCCCGAGCCATTGCAAGCTCGGTTAGCACTGCCGCTGCCTCAGCTGCGCGACAACTCTCGCTCACGACTCCCTCCCGGGACTCCCTCCTCCTCATCCGGCCACTTAGACATCTCTTTGTGACCCGGCATGCGAATTCGTTGGCGATGACATCCCATAGGCCATCGCTTGCTAGGATGAGGAATTCATCATCTTCTGTTCGTTCAATCACGGTGACATCTGGTTTGGATGATACAAATGGTTTGAGATACTCATCGCCTGCACCAGGATATTAAAGCCTCGTGAGGAAGGATTCATAATAAAATCTACAGAGAACAGAGTCAATTTAATAAGCTTCAGACATACCTAAGGATCTAGAAGTGGCAAGAACTCCAAGAACACGGTGTCCATTCCAGTTTATAACCCTTCCACCTGCCGCCTCAACCCTCTCCAACTCATCAGGTCTGTCGGGCTTTGCAAAAAAGAGGTGTCAACAGATTGTTCATTAATTCTTAATTATATATTTATATTTTTACAGTAGCAGTGTAATTTACAGATTCTGATTTCATTTTCCTTTTGAAATTTAATATAGGACCTTGAGTTAAGATAAAAAGGTGACCGTCCCATTTGATTATCATAATATTCTATTATTATCAAATGATTTTTACTAACTAAACAACACACAGCACCCTAAAGACAAATTTTATTGAACATTACCTTATGATCAACAGACAATGGTACAGCAACCCCACTTGTACAAATCACAGCTCTGGAGTCCCCACAATTAGCCACCACAACCTCGTCCTTCCCAACCACCGCAACAACCGCCGTGGACCCAATCATCTTATTCTTCACCACCTCCTCATCCATCCTCCTAAAACAATCTTCCATCAACTCCTCCCACTCCACACCACTAACCCCTTTCTTTCCGAGCTTTCTCTCCATTATCTCCTCCACAATAACTCCATGCAACCTCTCTTTACAAGCCTCCGCCACAAGAGCCCCACCATGTCCATCATAAACACCAAAAAAATCATACTTCTTTTCACCTCCATTAAAACTCAAAAACCCCAACTCCACCTTCATTGTATCCTCCATTTCTTTCCTCATCCCTATAACCGAAGCTGATCCATAAGACGAAACAAAGTCATCTTCCAAAACAACATCATTTCTCAGCGATGTTAACGACAAAGACTCTTCCTTTGACTCATCACCATCGTTAGCTTTTGCACCAAAGAATTCTTCTATCTTCTTCTCTTCTTTCTTATCTTCACCCCACAAATTACCACCCTTCCTCTCAGTGCCACCATCCCCGCCGGAGATTGTGACATGGGATTTACTATTTTGACACGTGTACCTCATTCGCCGGGTTTTTAATCTTCTACTTGATTCATTTCTCGCTGTAAGCTATCTCAAAAAAATCGCCAAGTTGTCGCAACGGACCACAACACGAACAAAAAAGGGAAAAAATCAGTCTTTCTAGTGTTAACAAAACAATCCCCACAAAAAGCAAAACTCAAAGTCTTGGTGCCGACACCTTCATTTGCATGCATGAAAGAAGAAAGCTTTTTAGCAGTACAGAAAGAAAGGCACTTACACCTAAATATAAACAAATTAGCAATGGTGATTACCTAAGGGTTAGGCCATTGATATTTTTGGTTCACTTGGACACTGCCACATGGGATGTATAAGAGCCGCTGGTGTAGATATTGTAAGAGAGACGTGGAGGGTGGAGATTGAATAAGGAGTACGTGGAGGGTGGATATGTGAGTTCGAGATTCGATGCGGTAGAGAGTGGGACCCAAGAGGGTATCGTGTTGTTTAATTAAAGTAGTGAGAGTTTGGGGTTTTGGATGTGTTCGTATCTGACAAGGAAATTTTTAAGACACGTGTTTAATGACGCAGAGTCGCTTGTCCGATGGGCTGCTGCTTTGACTATCAGTGTCGGTTATGAAATTCTGTGTTTATCTTGTTGGACGGTTGCTACGTATACGTTAAAATGTTCACGGTGGGTGCGTGTACAATAATCGGAGGCATGTCGTTAGTCGGGAGAAAATTTCGAATTGTACTATAGATTAGTGATTATTTTTAAAAATTATTTTTTTATTTAAAAATATATTAAAATAATATTTTTTATTTTTAAAAATTATTTTTAATATTAACATATTAAAATAATCTGAAAAGAAATTAAAATTAAAAAAAATTAAAAATTTTTTTATTAAAAAAATATTTTTAAAACATGAAAACAAATAAACTCAAAGCAGTGATGAGAGGAAAGAGAGAGAAAAAAATATATCATGATTCTAAAGATATATTGAAACTTTAACTACAACAATTATAGTATTGATATAAAGATATCAATAAATCAAATCTAATAATATAATAAAAGGTTACCGATAGTAGTTGAAGTAGGCTATATATATTGTCCGAATAACACATTTTATTTTTATAAGGCATATGTGGTATACTTTGATTATCCATTGATGATTTTTTTATATATATATTATTTAATTTATCTCATCAAAATATTTTTAATAATTTTAAAGATGATTATTAATAATTTTAAAGATGTAATCATCGAGGCTTCGATATTACTCCATATTCTTATTTATTTTTTGTTTCTTTCTTTTTCATTTCTCTCTCTAAGCTTTTTATTTTAACAATTCTTTAAAATATCAACTTTTAGAAGGCCTATATTCAACTTTTAGAATTTATGTATTTTTTTCTAAAATAGTTTATTGTATAAAAGGGATATTAAAAGGAAGTGATTTTAGGATCATGAAAATGTTACAAAAATAATCAATTAAATTATATTTTGATTCGATTATTTATACAATGACATGAAAATACACGCATAAATTGATGTCTATAGTTCTTTATTTTGAGCTCATCCCTTTAGTTTTAGTTACATAGGACTGAAAATACAATGAAAAATACAATATTATCAATGAGAATATTGAGGGATGTATAGTACTGTTATTAAACCTTCTTCTAACTTAGTTACTCATTAAAATGGTCATGTTTTTTTATTTCTTCATAAGCTCTGCTTATCCATCCATGAAGATTAGCAGTCGATGAATTTTTATCAAGAACATAACTAGTAGGTTTACAAATCCCAGGCCAGTCAACAAAATGGAAATGGAATCTCCTTGTAGCTTTTTTGAATGAACAAACGTATACTACATTGAGTTGTCAATAACTTTCTGTCAAACAATGTGATTACATTTACCAGTAATCATTGCAGGAGCAGGTTCCATCCTTGAAATGATGAAATCTATTGGCATCCCTTAACACTATTTCTTTCCTTCTGACAATAGAGAAGTATTTGAATGCTGTGTGACAATCTCCGCAGACGCGAAGATTTTTGAACACCCTTATAGGTCTAGATGTTGATGTGCTTATAAAACCATATGCAACAGCAATTTTCTCACTGTGCTGGAACAAGTATTGCTCCTTCTGTTCTTCTTCCACATCATGAAGAACAAAATCTGTGCTGGGAATATAGCCTAATTCCTTTATTTTCAAAGCCAATTGATCTAGTTCATCATAAATCTCTTGTGCTTGTGGGTGTGAAGTATCCCCAACATAGAACTTGTGCACCTTGTTTTCCACTTCTATCCAGCTACAACCAGCTTCTTTAGTCAAATTTCTCTCCTTCATTTTCTTTCTTATTTCAGCCACCTCTTCCCATTGACCAGCTGAAGCATGCAAGTTTGAAAGTAGGATATATGCTGCTGGATCATGTGGATCCTGCTCAAGAATGATCTCTGCAGCATGTTTCCCGAGATCCATGTTGCCATGAACTCGGCATGCTCCCAGAAATGTACGGAGGACCAAGGCATCGGCCTTGAAGGGCATTGAGTTAACAAGCTCCATTGCTTCTTCAAGATGTCCTGATCGACCCAATAAATCCACCACACATGCGTAATGTTCCATTCTCGGAACAATCCCATGTTCTACCTTCATTGACTTGAAGTGTTTCAATCCCTCAGAAATCAAACCCACATGGCTACAAGCTGATAAAACAGCAATATAGGTGACCTCATTTGGGCTCACACCTGCTTCTAGCATTTTATGGAAGGTTTCCAGAGCTCTTGTTGCAAATCCATGTTTTGCAAACCCTGTGATCATTGATGTCCAGGATATAACATTGCCATCTCCCATCTCATTAAAAACTTGGAAAGCAGCTTCTATATTTCCGCACCTAGAGTACATGGAGATCAGAGCATTACAAATGTGAAGGTTTGACTTAAAACCAGATTTCAGTATCCGAGAATGGATTTGCTCGCCCTTACCAATTGCTCCAATGCTAGAAGCTCCACTTAAGAGACTAGCAAACGTGAAAGCATTAACCCCAGTCCCTGCACCCTCAATTTCATTAAACAGTTCAAATGCTTCTTCAGAATTCAAACTCTTGGCATATGCATTAACGATCGTATTATAAGAAACCAAATTCTTCTCAAACAGAACATCAAAGGCTTTCCTAGCATTTTCCATGTTACCACACCGAGAATACATGCTAATAAGAGAATTCCCAACACAATTAATCGACGCAAGCCTCATTTTAACCACAAGTGCATAAACCTGTTCACCAAGCCAAATATCAGAAAGATTTGCACATGCCTTGAGAACGCTAGAAAATGTGAAATGGTTCGGTTTAACTTGTCCCTGAACCATTTCCAAGAAGAGTTCAATTGCTTCCCTATCACACCCTCCACTCTGCACATATCCCGTGATAATTGCAGTCCAAGACATAACATTATGAACTGGCATCCTATCAAACACTTTCCTAGCATCATCGACAGACCCATCCGCCACACACTTTGCATACATATCCACCAAACTACACCCAACACAAACATCCAAATCCAACCCTGACTTCATAACCAAACAATGGAATTGCCTCCCTAGCGACAACAAACCCATTTCAGCACAAGCCGAAACAACCCCACTTAACGTAAACCTATCCGGGACATATCCACTTAGAACCATATCTAAAAACAAATCAACAGCATCCCTTGAAAATCCCAATTGTTGAAACCTAGTTATCATCAAAGTCCAAGTAACCACATTTCTGTCAGGCATTCTATCAAACACCTTATAAGCAGATTCCAAATCACCATTCCCCTTCACAAACATATCAATCAAAGCACAACCCACACACACATCAGACTCAAAATACCCAGTTTTTAACAAAAACCCAAAAATGATTTTCCCAAGCGAAATGTTCTCTTTGTTCGAACATGCCCGAAAAACCCCAGTAAAACAATACTCATTAGGATAAAACCCACATTCAAGCATGTCAAAAAAAGCACTAATAGCCTCAAATGCTTTCTCATTATTAGCATAACAAGAAATCAATGCGCTCCATGACACCAAATCTCTCTTATTTCCCATACTTTCAAAGATTTCATGTGCTTGTTGCCAATCACCACATTTTGAGTAGAGACTGATTAAAGAGTTCAAAATGACCGAGTCAAGCTCGAGTCCCGACTGAGTCAAACGATGATGGACGAGGTGACCCAGTTGGTAATTATGTGACCTGATGCAGGATTTGAGGAGGAGAGAGTAAGTGATGAGGTCTGGGTGGGTCCCTTTTTGGGACATTTGATCAAGGGTCGAGATTGCTTTCTGGAGATGACCCGCATTAAGGTGGTGAAACAGACGGTCCTTGAGGGAGTAGAAGCTGCTGTTTTGGGGTTTGAAGGTTGTTGACGATGGAGGTTTTTGGCGGGAAGGGTGGTTAGTGGGTTTTGGAGAAGGTAGATGGGTTTTGGCGGGAGAAGAAGGTAGAGAGAGACTTATCATTGTTCGTTTCGTTATGACAATTTGATGTCTGAAGAGGTCCATGTGTTTGGTTATTATGGAGTAAATTCTCTTTTAATCCCTCAGTTTTGAACATTGTTATAAATTAGTCCTTTAACTTTTATCACCATTGTTATTAAACCCAGCCCAACAAATCTACTGTTGTTGAAATTTAATATTATTTTTACCCGACCAGATTCCCCAATGAATACCATAGGCTAGCATACGGGTTTCCTGTTGTTGAAATTTCCTTTTGAACAAAAACTTTCACCGAAACAAAACTTAATCAATATCGCATGCATCATTGAAAACCTAACCAATCCACGAAATATTATCTGGATGAATTCCTAAATTTTAATATGAATTACACTTGTAAGACTCAACTGAAAAGGGTTTTTCATTCTGCAAAAGCTTGCTTTAATATACTATGATCATTTAAATTAAAAAATAAATCATGTGCTTTTAAATTTTGTAATACCCACCTATGGATTTGCATGGTCAGCAAGTAGACTTGCTTCCAAAATGTGTTTTGGTTCGAGTGCTAGATCATGAGGATCTATTTGCCAGTAAATTTAATTCTAGTATGTGTAAGCTATTTAAGAATAAAGCTTTATACTATCAAAAAATTGATATATGAAGAAAATAACCTGGCTGTATGGAATTTCTCACCAAAATTTGCCTCAGCATATTTTTATCACCAACATCGGCAAGTAGTTTTTGATTCTTATCACCTGCGATACTAAATGCCGATGTTCCTTCAGGAACTGGAGAAGACTTTGGAGGCAATGTTAGGCTTTCTACTCCTTGTTCCAGCATCTCCAGGACTTTGTTCATTGGAGGACGGTTGTCAGGAATTATTTGTATGCACCATAGCGCGCGGCGGCGACAACTATCTTCTTTGCTGTTGTCTTCTCCTCCTCTCCTGTTGCATCTCCAAATTCCATGTCTTTTCCGTGCAAAATTTTAGTGTAACAAACGTGAAGGAAAGTAAATCTGGATTGAATTATCTTGTTCGGCCACTTTATTCAACCTCTTTCTTTAGCCTGCCTTTTCCATTAACAGCATGCCAAAACTATAAATGTCAGCTTTCCGTGAAATACTTCCAACGTTTTAGCAGAAACAAATCTGGTGCTATGTATCTTATTGTTCCTGTTGCTGCAGTCAGAAACAGTGTTGCTGCTCGAAGGATACAATTTAGCAAGTCCGAAATCAGAAACTTTCGGAGTGAAATTCTCTCCAAGAAGAACGATCTGTGGCTTGATGTCAAAATGCAGAATCTGCATTTCACAGCCCCGATGAAAATATTCAATCCCACCAGCCACCTCAAGAGAAATCTCATACATTTTTTGCCAACTCAAAAAGGTATTTCCTTTTCGAGATAGAAAACATTTACCGAGAGATCCATTAGGCATGAAGCCATACACCAAAGGACGCTTTGATCACTCATCACAGAAACCAACGAGCCTAACATGGTGAATCCTTACTAGAAAAAATAGTATTGAAAGAAAAAAACCAGGAAGATGGAAATAACAGAGAGTGCTTGAGGAACCTTAGATGTTGTCGTTTGAGTGTTTGAATAAAATAGGCACTTAGCCGACTTAGTTAGAAAAGAAAGAAAATCCTAAAATTATTAGAAAAATAAAAAATATCTAGGAAAAATTAAAGAAAATTAAAAACAATATATTCTAGGTTAAATTTTGAGACCTTCCCTACCTGAACTTTAGCTGACATTGCTATAAAACAGAGCCTGTAAAACATTTTAAGTATAAATGATTAACTAAATAATTATCACAATTTTTCATTAGTTTCAACAAGCTATGTAATTAGTAAAAAAACTAATTGCTAATATGAATGGCAAAGTTTGATGATAAAGAAAAAGAAAAAAACATAACAAATAAAATGCACATGATTTTTTTTTGTTTGGCACAAAAACAATATAAACTACAATCTTAAATGATAAGTGCAAAGATCACAAACATAAAATTAAGTGATTTATGGACCAAATTGCTAGACAATGATGATATATAACTTGGATCACGCTAGCTCAAGTTGTTGTTTGAAAGTGTAGTTGCGGTTATTTTTTAAAGTGCTTTTTCACTCGGAAATGCATTAAAATATTTTTTTTTATTTTTAAAAAATTATTTTTGATATCAGCGCATTAAAATGATCTGAAAACACTAAAAAAATATTAATTTAAAGTAAAGAAAAAAATAAAAAAAATTAAAATTTTTCAAAAACATTTTTAAAATGCAAAAACAAACAGGATATAGTATCATGGACGTAGTTATGTATTAGTTGATCTTACTTTTGCTATTGTCATTTTTTTTCTCACTTTTCTCTCCCCTTCTCTGT
>Ga0307511_10004469_pt1 | contig 14281 bp, 14 predicted proteins | sample 13_EM_MG_FD_200266 | JGI IMG/M metagenome (GOLD analysis project Ga0307511, IMG submission 200266) | Populus trichocarpa ectomycorrhiza microbial communities from riparian zone in the Pacific Northwest, United States - 13_EM | ecosystem: Host-associated > Plants > Roots > Unclassified | place... | reverse complement strand
CACTACCGACCTGGATCAAAGATGGGCAAGGCAGATGGCCTGTCCAGACGTTCAGGGGAAGAGAAATCCGGTATGGAAGCCAGATTTTTTGATGAAGGACAATTGCTAGACCTTGAAGAAGACGATGTAGAGGAAAGAGGGGATGCGGATGACGTAGAACTAGAAGCAATTGATGTTGCAAGTTGGGAAAAGAAGAACGAACTATGGGTAGTACCTGAAGAGCATAAGTTGGAAGTGCTGAGACAGCACCATGATAGTCAAGTGGTAGGACATTGGGGAAGATACAGAACTCAAGAGCTAATCTCACGAAACTTCGTATGGGACAAATGGCAAGAAGATGTTGCGAGGTATGTAGCAGGATGTACTAAGTGCCAAAAAGCAAAGGCAGATAGGCATAGCAGGCAAACGAAATTAGTACCAATGCCAATGGGGGAATGCCCTTTTGAAGAAATTGCTAGGGACTTCGTTGGAGATCTACCAGAATCAGAAGGCTTCAATGCTATACTCGTTATTTCAGACCGGTTCACCAAAATTCAACACTACATACCGGCTAACACGACATGGACTGCAGAAGATATAGCCAATATCTATATCACCGAGATATGGAGACTATATGGACTACCAAGACATATTACATCTGACCGTGGCCCTCAGTTTGCCTCACGATTCCTTCGAGACCTTAACAGGAAGCTCAACATATGCCTACACCTCTCTACTGCCTACCACCCACAAACTGATGGACTCAGTGAGCAAGCCATCCAGACACTCAAACAATACCTCCGCATCTTCTGCCACAATAGACAAAAACATTGGAAGACTTGGCTGGCGCTTGCCAAGTTTGCCTACAATACAACAACCCATTCCACCCATTAATACTCCCCCTACCGCAGCCTATATGGCTTGGACCCTCGCACCATTCACCTCGACAACGACTATGAACTCTCCTCTCCTGCCGCTGAAGAATGGCTGGACCGAATGACAACCGTCCACAACCACCATACCCTCAAGCAAATCAACATCAAAAGAACTGCTATTCAGATCGAAAAAGCACGCAAGTTTGCTGTTAATGATTGGGTTTTGGTTGACCGCCGCAACCTACAAGTAAAAGCTGGGAATAACCGTTCACTTATGAATAAGTGGATAGGACCTTACAAAGTTATTGAGACTATTGGAACCCATACATATAGGTTGGAAGTACCAGAAGGAACTCGGTGGTATAACGTCGTTCATACAACTCTCCTCAAACCATTCCGAACACAAGACGACCCCCAAGACATGGACGAGGACGAGGATAACGAGATATATAAAGTCGAGACTATCCTAAACTCCAGGAAATATGCAGGAGTTGTCAAATACAGGATACAATGGAAGGGTTACGATGAATTGGGAGACACATGGGAAGAATTGGAGAGGTTGGACAATTGTCCTAAGAAGCTCAAAGAGTATTGAGAGAAGTTCCCCAATAAGCTACGAGATGAATGAGACGTCTGAGGTTCAGACCTACGTTAAGTTTAAATCTTACAAAATACATGGTAACTTTTATCCTCCCTACTTGTCGCCTTTTCCCACTGGGTTTTTTGGTAAGAGGTTAGATTTTTAACGGCCATGGCATACATGTATAGAGTACACCGGTCTTGTGGGACTCTAGACACTGGGGATTGTGGGTATCTTGACAAAGTGTTAGTACCTTCCCACTGAAGTTACTTGAGCTGTTACTAACACCTATCTAGTCATTTGGCTAGTGTGTTCAGGCGAGGACGCCTGCCTCGAAACGGAGAGTAATGTTGTGGCTCAGGTAAGAGTCCTCCGCTAGAGCGCGGTAACCAGCTTCCTACTGTATTGTAAGACACTGCTAACAAAGTGGACTGATCACCCACCAGGCATGGGCGGATAAGTGCATCCATGATGACGTTATTGGAATTGGAATAGGGAAGTGTGTACTGTTAGGATTGGCCTTATGTATGTTATCTCTTTGATATATTTCTGTTATGTTCTAAGAAGTGTCATTCATATGTTTCTACTCGTTGTATTACTAGTTTAGCTCATGTATGTCAGCCTATGTGCATTGCGTTGCAACACAGCCTACCTTATCTATGTATGTCAGACTGCAGTGTTCCTAATTGGAAAGTCACTCCCCAGTTAGGTAACTACTGACGACAAGTCTACTTTCCCTTATTAGGAAGTCTCCTCCAGATCTGATAAACAGTTATTAGATCAAGGCTTCTATATAAGTCGACGCTGTTACATAGTTAATACAATAAGACCCAAGCGGTGTTCTAAGTCTCATATAGCTTAACTCTAATTGAGTCCGCTCCTACACCCGAGTTATAACTTCGTTTATACTTCTGTCCAGCTATCTATTATACCTTTGAAGTATTTACATTTTTTACAGCTCGCCTGTAACACTGGGTCTTTCACTTCGCCAGTTACTATTTTTCATATTGTTTCCTTCTCATGTTTGTAACTACTGAGGGTTTGTTAGATGGATAGAATCCACTGGCCGTAGTTGTTTTGGCCCACTAGTTTAGGCTCAATTTATGGGATTGATAGTTCCTTACACATTTTGGGAGGTGGAGGTGGTTGGGTTGTTCTATTTGGGCTCGAAGGTCGGGTTGGTATGTGTGGGGAGATGGCGATGGGTCACGTCTGGGAACTAGCTGTTCAAAGATTTGTTGCGCGGTTAAGTTGCTGTCTAGGCTTCCCGGGCTTGGGCCTCTTGATATAGGTCCGGCTTCTAGGCTTGGGCTTCTTGGGAATTCTCCGGGTACTAGTCTGCCCATTTATTGTAGCAGCGCTGGCCAGAGGATTTCTATGTCGAAGAGTTCTTCTGTGCTTATCTCGTTATTGTGTAGCGATGGAGGTAGAGGTAGACTGTTTTCGAGATCGGTCTCTAGTCCTACTTCTTGGAGCTCTAAGTTGGCTTTGCGGAATTCTTCGATTTCTAGCTGTTGGGTTGTTGCTAGTGTTCTTGGGAGTCCGACTCCTTCACAAGTTAATCTGTGGTATCAGCCGCTACTTCTGCTTCTTTGGTCGTATTCTAGTATGGCTCGCCTATCTCGTTCCACAATCTCTTCTAGAGTGAGTGGTGCGGCAGGTGGGGTTGGTTCAGTCTCTCTAGTGCACCAGGTGCAGATCCAGGCCTTATTTTGTCAGTTGATTTTTCTTGACTGGGATCAGTGTGTTGGCATTCGGAGATATTAGGTGACCAAATGATACCCTCTTAGTGTGGTATCGTTTGCTAGGATATGTTCTGTTGCAACGATAGAGCGGCTTTGTGCGTCTTAGCAATTCAGAAGACAGTATTACTGGGTCTAGGCCATAGATATCTCAACTGTTTTTCTTCTTAGGTGCATTTCAGCACAGTGCCAGGCTCATAACCTGTAAAGATTACGAGGTTATTGAGTGGAGGAATCTTGAGAGAGAGAGAGAAGTAAAGATGTATTTGTCAAGATTATGTAGATATCGCTATAGATGAATGCTATGGTTCTACTGTCTTATCTTTTTTTCCGTCAGCAAAATCCAGCTCTTTTATCCCTTCTGAGTTATCCCAATATGCCACTTTAGTCTACCCTGCTCCTGCCCGCATATCCCAATTTGCTATTCTCGGATTCCTGCATTTCCCGTGATGTTGCTTGTGATGCCGCATGTGAGAGTAATTCATATACTAAGTACTTACTTACTGAGCTAGAATAAAATCTTGCCTCTTTCCCAATCTACCTCGGTTTGACTGAGGCTTGAGTTCCTAGTCTGCTTTGCATTTATCCCATTTTCTTATCTAGCAAGAAAGACTGATTATAGGAAGGGTTTTCAGGGTAAGTCTTTAAATTTAGCTAGGCTTAGTTACTCAACCCCGTAAATAATTTAATGTTTCATTTATTGACTCCATCCATGACTAGATGTACCATTCGCATACTTGTGAACACCTTGATAGCTGTATATAGGATCTGAATACAAAACAAACATATACAGTCCTCCACTGTCAGTGTAGAGCAGTACTGAATGCAATACACCATGATATTTCTAAGGCGTGACATAGGTTTGTAGCATACCCCTGACCTTCTAAGCAACAGAGATGCTTCTGGTATAGCCTGAAACAATATTGGACGATATCTCGGGTATATATGGGATAAAGAGTCTAGAAGTTGATAGTTCCAGTGGTTGGAAGAGGCAAGTACCACCTCGGCAGTGATTTCCAATATTATTCATTCTGATATTATAGTAAAACTGCCTATCTCACAACCCCTTAGATAGGGGCTTAAATTCCTTTTCACTTAATTGTTGGTATTACCCTGAACTAGATTTACCCCTCATTGATGTAAACCCACAGACTTTGGGCTGAAATTGTGCTATTGCGCTAGTGCAAATTAAGCTTCCAGGAAGCGAATACCTGGGGTAAAGGCCATATTTGAGGCCAACAGAACTGGACGATTCGATGGGAGTTCTCGTAGGAGCGCATGCGCAGCTGCTGCGCTAGGGTGGGTGCTGCTGTGTGCGGTCGGTTCGCTGAGGCGCCAGTTTCTATTAGCCCATCCGGTGCTAGTCTGGAGCGGTCGTGCCAACCAGACTAATCCGGTGCCAACTCAGTAGTTGCTCTTTCAGGGATGTCCTAAAAGATGGTACCTTAGTTTCTGTTAACTGCCGGATTTAGTATGCAGTTGTGGCATAATCATAATACTAGAGTAGTTGTCGAATAAGTCTGGAATAAACTTTGGAAGAGCAACGTTTTCTTTATCTATGGGATCCAGGAGAGTTATACTGGTTCACAAGTCGCACTATATGACTCTGAGACCCACACTATGAGTATGAAAGTGATTTGGCGGTTGAAATTACAGACTGTGGCTTGTACACTCGGGATTTAGACACTATGCAACTCAGTATCGCATAATTGAACAAGCATCATCGCCTCTAGATGGTGATGGAGGTGCCCCCCCCCCTCCGCTAGAGTGAGGTGGAGTATCCCTAAGCTTTTTACCACCTAGTTTTGATAATGCCAATGCTATATCAGATCCCAAGACTACATATATTGACACAAGTATGCCTTAATGGATGAATGAGGGTAACCCTTCCGATATGGCCCTCTAGCCTTTGGCACACCTGATGATACTAGAAGCCCTGGTTCACGTACCCGTCGGGAGGGACTGAGCCGGTGGGTGGTACAAACGATGGTAGGAGAGTTAATACTGTAGGAATACGAGGTTACGGGTGAGAAAATGATTAAGAGAAGATAAAAATATTCTGCGAAACTATCTAGGAGATCGCTATAGGCTTGTGTGCACTGGTTCCTGTACTCTGTCTGTTCCTTCATTTCGTCAGTGATTTCCTGCTCTTTATCCTGCCCGATTTTATTCTAATTGACCCCACTAGGGACCGCGATTTCTACCTGTCTATCCTAATTATCCCTATTTGGTCGCTTGCATGGCTTATCTCGTGATCTGTAGCGCTGACTTACGGGTCGAGGATTGGTTACTTAAGCAGCGAGAGCACCTCCAACAAATACAGTGATAGCACGGGTCAGGTGAGTAAGTAGATATATACATGCATGGTTATGTAGCCTCGGACCGGTACCGACGGTTGATCGTGACATATAGGACTCTTAACCGTATTGGTTTAAATACTCAGTACTCGCGTCTGGAAAGCTCTGAGTATATTTGGTGTGGGGGGAGTCTACATATTTACAGATAAAAAGACAGGGTATCCTGATTGTGTTTTGGTAGAGGTTTCCTTGATTCTCGGAGTGGATGTTGATTCACTAGAGTTTTAATGGGCGGGGATTTGTACTTAGGCCTCCGGTAGAATATGTATTGTGCGTTTATGAACGCTTGCTATATTATTGAAATATATCTATACGATCATTTCCGCCTGTCATTTCTAACATAATTACTCTCGCTCCCTTCTAACTCCCATAATACTCCACGCCTTAGACACGGTGCCAATACAGTATATGTTATCAATTAATCAATCTCCTTGTTCTGAAAGCCTCCGTTCCGAGTCACATACACTCATACATATAATCTGGATCACAGACAGGGCTCTGGATCTCATTCTTGGCACATGAGTCAGGATGTTCTTATTAATAAAATATATTTCCACCAAATTTCATTCCAATCTTCGATGACTTGCCGAGTGCCCTAGTGCACCCGAGCCCGTACCGGATCTCCCGCACACCGGGTGCATTCCTAAGGCCTCTATGCGGCTCCCGTGTTAATACCTATACCTGGATATGGACATCAAGTTCTGTGCAAAGTTACAAAACAATCGGAGAGACGATCTTGAAGCTGAAAGTTCCATGTGAGACATCGTATACAAATTGGGATTAGTGGTGACTCAGATCCCCCTCTGCATCCACCACACCGTGTGCCGGCCCTCATTATGCTCCAGCATGCCTAATTTGATGGGCAGTCGGAGATTCCCTAATACCTATGATCGAGTGGCACTAAGGCTAAATAGGACATAGCGTAATGCTATTCTTGGGTGATACGTGGTGCGCGGGCACCTCTGCTACGCTTGCTGCGTGATCCGCTTCCTTATAGCTATCGTGATCCATGGCCACTACGTATGTACAATATGCCTTGGAGCCCTCGAATAGTCACAGCGTAATACCGAATTCCTAACAGCAAGGCTGAATATTAATGTAAGGGTTCAACCATGCCCAACCCGCGCAGACATTATCACGGCGATCAGATTGATTCGGTCATGGTAGCCGCACCTTCAGCCCAAGGGCAGATGGGCGCTGTGGTATTTGGTATGATAGTTTGTAGTAATCTAGTAGAGACAACTGGCTGGTCTAGTGTAGATGTAGATGATCTAATTATAACTCTGACCCACCTTACCCCACTTGCAGATTATCAGGACTCATGGTTGTTTCAAGAGTCAAGACCCTACATGGATGCGAGAAAAGTGTACGGTATTAATTTGGACCTAGGCCTAGTTTGGCCAGCCAAAAAGTTCCCCGTGGGAAACTTCGAGCTCGACGCGCAGCTCACATATTGCAGCCTAGCTCTCACAGCAATATAATTATATAAGTAGGGACGGCCGAAATCTTTCGACTTACCCAACTAGGTAGGATAAACTAGCACAGAATCGCCAAATTGAAACTCGATTTCCACAATTGCTGGTTCCTAAGAAACCATGTTAAATACTCCCCAAACATACCTTGAGCGCATCTCAAAGCTTTGCACTCGCTCCCCGAACCTAGCCCTGTTGAACAAAACACTCTCAGCGGCGCACGCGCAACCCAGAATCAGAGGTCGGATGATTGTTCTTGAATTCATTGCCAGGGTCCCAGACCAACTGGATAACGTATTTGACGGTCATCCGGTGCACTTCGGGGATCCGGCGCACTTCCGGATCAGCAGAAAATGACCTCTACCAACCCCAAATTTATTCCTATAGATCTGAACCTTGATACAGATGAAATAAACATATGTAGAAACCTATTCCATGCCTTAGTTTCATGTTTGGAAAAATTTAAATAACAAGATATTGGAGGATATACCTATTCGGGTAGGACTAGTACACCAGAATCCAAGTCAACCAATATCACTTCCTAGACCTTGACGCTCATTGGGAAGGTACTCTGGAGGGTGTAGTTGGTTCTGGCGAAGTGGGAAAAAGCTGGCGCCAAACTGGAAGCTGTGGCATATCCAGAACAATAGTATCTGACCAGATACTTATTATAGAGTGGGAGCTATCAGACTCCTCTGAGTCTGACCATTCCTCTGGGGACTCAGATACAATGCGGACTTGTTTTTTTGGTTGCAAAGGTTATCTGTGTGGTTTCTGGGCCTCTCCTGTCTTCTGTTTACCCTTCTGTGTACCCTTTTTACCTGTCTTTTTCTACTTCTTTGCCTTTGCTTCTTTAGCCAGCCTCAGTTTCTCAACATCAGCTCCAGTAATCACCTGAATCTTGGTTAACCTTCTCCGGTCCTTAGTCTTTACTGGTGCATCCAACCTTCTTAGCCAGTTATTGATTTCTCTCTCAATATCAACCTCTGTCATGGCTCCCAAGGCAGCAGATGTAACCTTCAAGAAAGATTTCTTAATTTCAGATTGAGAGGCATCTGGAAGTCATTGTAGGAACCGAATTGTGCATCGTTTGAGAGCTTTAACAGTATGAGGAGTTGATAAGCTGTTAGCAGAGACTGGATGCTTGGGTGATAGAAATTTGTCCACCTCCAGATGTTGGATTTTAGAAAGAGGTTTTTGGTAGTTGTATGGATAAATCCCAGTTGCCACCCATCCAGACAGAATATTCTGCTTTGTAAAAGCACACTGACGTGCCTTCTTCAGCATTGGCCAAAAGTTTCCCTTCCTAATCACATCATAGTGGTCTCTTGTCCAGGAATCAACCTCTTCCGAATATGCATGTTGTAAAGGACCAAATAACCCAACATCTAAAGGCTGTAACAAGTGAATCGAATGAGGTGGAAGACATAAAACTAGCATACCATGCTCTAAACAAAATGAAAGAAACTTCCAAGAGAAATAAGATGCATGACCATCCAGAATAAAAAAAATTGGGTAGTTTGGATCAATAATACTTATAACTAGGGGGTAGAAATGATTCTCCAAGTAATCTAAATCTAACACATCATCAGTCCATCCTTTTGGAGAGTAAGTAAATTGAACTTGTGCATCTTTATCTCCTTTGACTCTTACATGCCATCCTATCAAATGTGATCTTTCTTTATATATAATATATGGAGGAAGTATATGACCTGCAATACTAACTGTCTCAATATCAGTAACCATTTCTCTATTTCCATCCTACTTAAGCTGAGGATTTCTGCGCCCTGCTCTGCAAAGAACCTTATACTTGGCTGCTTGACCTAATATACATCTCTTCTTATCTATATTCCATATATTTTAGGGAGGCATCTTGTACTTATATATAGTTCTTTGAACTACTGTACAAAACTTTTTCACAACTGCTGGATCATTAGCTGCAACACGCTGCCTGTCTAAAGATGAAGGCATTCTACTTGCCACATCTGGATTTTGTTTCAGGTATCTCTCAACCTAATGAACCCCCAGATCAATTTTTTTTTTTTTCCTGCTTAGTAGCAATTAAACTAGCTGCAATAGAAGCCACCATCTTCACCTTTAAAGGAAACCCACAATCATCGAGGCAGAAAATATGTCAGCCTAATGCCTTCTCCTGATCTTTGTCGAGGTGTTGCTGCTCTTCATAGCTCTCCACTCTAGTCTTTCTCCTGCCTTTATTCTGATTCCGTAAGGTAGTCTCTGGCACATCAAAAAACTTAGCAACTCTCCTAACTGAAGGAAACTTACCTGCTTTAAGCCCCTCAATTGCCTCCTGAAGTTTGGATTCTTTCACCACCATCATTGTTGTGGTACTGTAATGTCCGCGTTGAGTTGTTGTAACACGGTTGCCCCGCATTGCCCCGCATTTCACCCGACGTTGGCCGCCAAGGCTAATTTACAAGGGTGCGCCACATCCCAGTCAAATACGTTAGTGCCGATATTAATGTCATAGGCGATTGCGTTTCCTCTCGCGAGTTCGTGTGCCCCAATGACTTCGCCGCATACCTAAAGGGGGGTCGGAATACCGGCGCCCAGTATAACTACGCATATCCATCTAGGTTGTTCCTGGTGGAAGACCTTGTGCCCGCCTATATCAATACACGGGGCGAACATTTCGAGATCGACCCTGCCTTTTTCGCTGGCCATCTCGCATCTGCCAACTGGTTAGGCACAGTTGAAGACGGAGGCGCTGCCCCGAGGGCCTTCCTCTACGCCGAAGAGCGGTGGTTTTAAAGGTCAAAGATTTTGGACACTAATGTGTTATGAGATGCTGCTTTTTAATGACCCAGAGGGTCGGAAGGGGCATCGTGAGATTTTCCGCGATGCAAATGTTTACAGGAAGGTACATTTTGGGAGGGCGGCTGTGGAAGGGGCAAGGTGTGGGATTGCGCGCAGTAATGCTAGTTTTTGGAGTAGAAGTAGGGGAATGCCCGTTGGGGATTCGCAGGGAGCTCCGATCGGTTGGGACGGTGCGTACATTCTTTTCTATAGTTTGTTGGTATATAATTGAAGAGCTAGAAGTAGTATGTGCTTGCAATTGCCAACTGCGTGATGAGCTCGGGGTACTATGAGACCCCTATTCAATTCAGGCTACCTAATCACTACTCATAACTAATAACTATTCCCGTAACTTCAGCAATTATGCTCCTCGACCCTACAACGCGCAAGAATCTAGTAACGGGCACCTACCCCCAAAACCGGCTGGGACTGCCTGGACTCGATGCACATACCCTCTTCCAAGGCGGGTATGTTGACTTTAGGCCGCTCACACAATCAACCTTCCTTGACCACGATGGAATGTCGCCAATGGGCCCCTACCGTACCTCTTTACTAGACGATATAGCCTTCTACTGGGCGGGCTTGAGGAATGATGACAATCTCCTGGAGGACATACAAAGCACAATACGCGACCCTCCGGGCGCGAAGTCGCCTAAATTCCTTAAAAGGATTGTATCATCGAATTGGATAGTTATGCTTGAGTACTTGAAACAGACAATATGTCAACTGGAGTACGAACTTGACGATCACCGGGACGTTACCAGGGGAGCTGCCTCACAGAAAGAGGGGGACAAGGCTCAAACCGATATACTTGAGCCCTTTTTAACTTTAGAACAGAATCTCACATCTACGCATATGTGGAGGAGAAGGTGTACCCACTACTATGAGCAGAATAGAGCACTCGGCTCAGGCAGTATAATGTCACAATGAGATAATACCAGCTAGCAATCTGGTGACCCACATACCTATGCGGGTGGTTCAAGGTAAACCCACCGCAATGACATAGGTTCCCCCCTGCGTCGCTAATTTCAGAAGGGAATAAGCTAGTTAATAGATGTATGGCAAATTGCAAAGCGGAACGAAGGGTGATATGGACGGGTATAGGTTTTTTTATTTTTATTTTTTATTTTTTAATAACTCATTACTCGTATGCGTCCCTGTAAGAGGGATATGACGAGCCTACGGAAATACCGATAGGTTTCAAGGCGACCCAAGTTAACCTGGGGGGCCCTTCGCGCGCGGAAATCATTAAATACACAAAAATAATAATAACTGGCGCCCCTCCGCCTCCGCCCACTCTCCGGCTCTCCTAGAAAAGAAGCGCTCTTCCTCCGCCACGCCCCTTCCGGCCCTTCCTCGAAGAAATAAAAAGCCTCTCGTTCCTGGCCATCCCCCGGCCAATTCTAGCTCTCCCGGGCCTTCCTGCCCACCCAAAAGCTAGCTCCACGTCACATAACCAGCGAGGGGCTGGGGGAAAGTCGTTGCAGACTTTAGCTGTGTCAATAGTGGGGTGGGGGCGAAGTGCCAGGGGGGAAAGGGTTCGGTAGAGGTGTCCTGTAAGAGGCCCTTGATGAGGGGATCGGCGGTGCGACATGCTTTCGCCGCCCATCTAATCTGAATGCAGTGCAGAATGGTCTCGATAGGTTCCATGTTTGCTATCCATCCTAGTTTGGTGTGGGAGCCAGTCATCGCAACGGGCGGGCAAGGCCGCCCACCGCGAGGGCCCGAGGCGGCCTGGACGGGGTATGGCTTAGCCAAGGCCCCGCCTGAATGATCAGGCAGCCCAAGCATTTGCCTGGACCGCCTGGACCGCCCGCCTGGACCGCCTGGACCGGCTGGACCGGCCTGGGCCCGCCTGGACCGTCTGGACTAGCCTGGACCGTCTGGACTGGCCTGCAATCGGTGTGAATGAAAATAGATACATACAGCGTAAGCGGCAGATTCAATCATGCACAATGAATAATCGCAGTGCATAATTCAGCTAAAACTCTCGGAATATAGAATGACCAAAGAAATATCATAACTAATTAATCTACAGTCGGGGATTCCAAACCCATTCATTTTGCCTCCAATTACTCTAACATGATGCGAACCTGTTCAATATCCTGAAATCCAACTAGCCCACTATCTGCCTGCCAGGATTTCATACACTCTGCAGCTTCAATAACATCTTCCTTTAAGCGATTGCGGCGGTCAGTAAGCATTAAGCCTGTACTACTAAATACACGTTCTACCTCTGAACTCATTGCTGGAATTGCTAATAGGTTGAGCGCCATAATAGAGAGCTGTGGATAGTCAGATTGAGGCTGGAGCCACCAAAGTCGTAGATTTTCAATAGCAATAATTGTGGTAGATATGAAGTGTTCAAGCTCATCCTTTGCGTGTGTATGAGGCATTCTCTTATTTTTCCAACTGTTTAAAGTTGAGTCGGAAGTAGAGATAGTTGAGATACCACTTGATCCATCTAGAGGAAGGCTAATAGAACTAGTTGGTATGCCTTTATAGCTACTATATATTAGAATTAATTATTAAATAAAGATAAACTATCAACATACCTGGTCTCCCAAAGAAGCTTGACTTTAGATTTAGCAGCCTCAATCTAATCTGGATGTTCTGCCCAATTGATCTCAAAATATTCAAATTTCATGCCAGAGTATAGTGCTACTGCAGCATAAACTGCTGTATTGGAATCAGTGAGAGTATAATATTTATTGAGTTTTTCCCATGGGAGTTGAATTGAGCTGATCAAGTGAGGTGTAGAATTGCTGGCAGTATAATGATGTTTTACTGTTTCGAGGTGTTCTAGTAAGTAGTCCATTATAGGCAGGAGATCATATAGGGCACCATTCCCTTTATGGCCTTTAAGCTCTAGAGTACAATGATGAAAAGGTTCTACATCAGGAAAGAATTTTAGGCGCCCTGACGCCTTGCAGTGGCGCCCGGACGCCGGCCCTTTTACAGCTGCCCCTAGAGCCGCTGGTGCCTTATGGGCGCCCAAACAGCAGCAATTCCGCCTTTTATTACAGCGTTTTTGGCCGGAATTGGTGCATTTTCGGCCGCATTTGTGGCACCAGTGGCGCCAGAGGCAGTAGGGGCATCCTACATTCTTTGCAGATGTAAAAGATATATGATATCTTGAAGTTCCTTCTACTCATCAGGATCTAGCTGGTCCTCTTGTAATCCATCATGAATATGTCTGGCAATAAAGACCTCAAAACCAGTTCGAAGTTGAAGGGCCCGTTTTAGTGCCTTAAAATCACTATTCCACCATGTTAAGTTGGCTGCAATTGGTTGGAAGGTGGTTTCTTCGGGTTGTATTTCTTGTGTAATAAGAGCAAACTTTTCTTGTCTTTATAGTGTCCAACAAATATAAGTGATTATATTTTGGAGTTTTCCATATGGCACTCGCTTTCTCCAAGATTCTGAAGATCCAGCTGTAGTACTATTCTGATCTTGAATATCTTCCACAAACTCATAACCATATAGAAAAGCTTTAACAACAAGATTGATAACATGTCCAATACATCGCAACCGACTCCCTCTAGCATCAAAAACAATTCCCATATCCTGTAACTTCTTAGAAAGACATGCTAATGCAGTGTCATTATTGGATGCATTATCTAACGTGAAATAGCCAACTTTCTCAACTAAAAAATATTCCTGTAATAAAGTAAGTACAACTTGACTTTGATTTTCACCTGTATGAGCACCACACATTTTGCGTAGTCCTAGTAATGCATGGCATGCCCTACCTTCTAGGTTAATCCAATGTGCAACAAGTCCTAATATTGCTAGATGATTAGGTGAGCTCCATAAATCAAATGTAAAGTGCACAACATGTGGTGATTCCAATAATCGGATAAGTGCCCGCTTTTGTTCAGAAAATAATTGCATAGTCCATGCTCGAACTGTATTGCCAGACTTAGGAAGAGACTTCGAAATAGAGGTATATGATGCAGATACCGATGTAAGATGAGAGTAATAACCAGAAACTTGGCTGCTCAACTTGACGAAAAGAAATATGACATAAAATAATCCATTGCATCTGCAAAGAATGTAGGATGCCCCTACTGCCTCTGGTGCCACAAATGCGGCCGAAAATGCACCAATTCCGGCCAAAAACGCTGTAATAAAAGGCGGAATTGCTGCTGTTTGGGCGCCCAGATGCCAGCGATCTCGCGCGGTGGCGCCCTGGCGCCCATAAGGCACCAGCGGCTCTAGGGGCAGCTGTAAAGGGCCGGCGTCCGGGCGCCACTGCAAGGCGTCAGGGCGCCTAAAATTCTTTCCTGATGTTGTACAAGAAGCTGCTTAAAAACCCCACTATTAAACTGAATCTTAGGTATACTATTGCCAAATGCCTGTCGGATAATACTATTACTAGCTTCAGGTTCTATGAGACCTCTTTCTGTAAGTCGATGGGTACGCAGATGTTCAATTGGATGCTTGGTTGATCCACACG
>Ga0307511_10004468_pt1 | contig 14282 bp, 18 predicted proteins | sample 13_EM_MG_FD_200266 | JGI IMG/M metagenome (GOLD analysis project Ga0307511, IMG submission 200266) | Populus trichocarpa ectomycorrhiza microbial communities from riparian zone in the Pacific Northwest, United States - 13_EM | ecosystem: Host-associated > Plants > Roots > Unclassified | place... | reverse complement strand
TGAATAATGGTGGGGGAGAAGAACGAATACCCATCTAGACAAGATGTGGAGTCAGGAACGCTAGCCTTTGGGAGGGGCATATCCACGCTCACAACCAGGAACAAGCAGCCCTAAGCCCATGAACCCACCGACAATGACTTTAGCTGCGTAGGGGAGGTGAGTGCCGTACGGGTTATCACTCAACCGGAATACTCACGATCTTTGAAAACGCCCAACACGTCCCGGATGCGGTATTTGACATAATGACCGGAATTGCCCACGTCATCAAGAAGCCTCCGCTTGACAAAGCCTTTCTCTTCCTGAGTCAGCCATTTTACCTCCTCGGGAAAATCGGAGATGACATAGTACAGGAAAACCGATATGACGGCAGTGACGAGGCCCTCTGTGTGAACGGTTGGTCACACGAGGGCAGGTAAGAGGCCCAGAAGATAAACCGACCGATAATGAAGATCCACCTCCAGCTGCTGTAGCCAGCAACGCCGTCCATCCTCCCAATAGCAGTAGCGAGTAACCCTCCAAATGCACCAGCCAGGCTGGTGGCCGAGAAGAAGAACGAAGAGCGCTTTTGCGTCTCGCCTCGCTTGTACCACCTGCCGGAAATCTCAACTGGGTTTCCGACCATTGCCAGGCGAGGGCTTACATAGAGATGAGATAAAAACAACCTGGGAAAACACTGCTCTCAAACAGTCCCAGGAGGAAGCGCGTTGCCAGGAGCCCTGAATAGCCCTTCACGGTGCCTTGCGCGATCGTTGCAACGCCGAACAGGAACATGCAACCGGACACTGTGTAGATCCAATAAGCGAGAGTGAAAACCTGATCCGCCCAAGACGGGTGGTAACTTACGCCAAACATGCGGTTTGAACTTTTTGAGCAAGAAGTTTCCGGGGATCTCGAAGATGATGTACGGGACGAAGCTTCGCAGAAAGGTGAGCGCACGGAAAAATGCACCCAGACGATCGCACGAACAAAATGACCAGAGCAATGTTGTACTCGTTCCCCACCAGACCCAGCTCTTCTTTCATACCAAAAACAACCGCGTTCGCGATGTTGACCCTGATTCTTGTCAAGCAGAGGTGCCCCAAGATGTCGAGTTCACTCACCGATCCAAGAACGCGAGAAGATACAGTAGACACAGAACAGGCACCACACGGGTATCTATCTTCCTCACGACTTTACTTTCGTCAACCCCAGGGAACATATCGTTTGCGGTCCGAGGTTCGTCGGTGATGATCTCCCTCTCCTCTCCGTAGCCATTGACGGATGAGGAACCGCTATGAAAGAGCACTGTGGCGTCTCAAATCCCCCATATCTATGTCCAACAAAGGGGTACTCACCACTGCTACCATTCTCGTGGTCGTCCAACATGGCGGTGAGGAGGGGAGGGGAAAAGACCAGTCTTGCAGGGAAGGGTACTATATTTGAATCGATCGCCAGCACATTCAAGGACCAGATTCAGAACCAGCGATGCCAACGTCGTTCAGCCGACATGGAAGCCAGAAGCTCCGAAGCGGTTCTCAGTGCCGTACGCACCGACGGGCCAGATGTCATACTCTTATATCCCGGTCGTGTAGCTCATCCTGGCCGTAACGTCGAAAGAATCCTCTGAATTCTCGGCTTTAGGGTCCATAAAACGAAAACCCCTGGTTTGTCGACTGAACGGGCACGACGCGTCTTTGTTCGGCGGAAGGATGTTGCTAAACCCGGGACCCTCCACTTCTCCCGCCACCACGCAGGCTCCCTTCCGGCCGCGCCATCCGGTATATCCAGAGCTGGGATTAGCCGAGTGCGAGATCTGGGATGAAGAGAGGATGTTGGGATCGTCCTCAAAGTCGTGTACGGGAGGTAGCGAAGACATGTATATCGTCGTCGTCGAGGGCATCTATGCGCCTCAGTAGGCGAGAGGGGGTCTCGAGTATAAGCCCAGTCATCGCGGTAGAGTCACCGGTGCCGGATGTTTGACCAGTCGCGTCACCGTTGCGTCCGACGGTGGTCGGGCGCCACTTCTCAATCGATCGTGGTGCAGAGGCGCCTCTACCGTGCATGTCAGATCGACCCCCGTACAGGATTGAATCATGTCCACCTGGCCCACCCGCGTTCAGAGGTGAGGCCGGGGCTTTGGTCACTGGTATTACCACTCCCGAACGCATCGCCGATCAAACAGTGATAATGTATACATCTATATCTTTCTATTGAGTAACTTCTGAACGCCACGGGTGAGCCCGGGACAATCGTGACTACAGCATATACCGGTAATCTGGGTGAAGGTCTCCCAAACCTGCCTTCTCGTCAGGAGTCGCTCCCACATATTCACTCGACCCTTTGGCCCTTTTCCGGTTCTCCAGTGCACACATAACGAAGTAGATAGTGTTGGCAAGGGCTGACATGCAGAGGAAGGCCAGAGAGACGGAGTACCCGGTATGGTACTGTGGTGAATCGCTGGCGGGGAACGCAAATGGGGCAATGATACCCCCGACTGTACACACGAGGATTGGGTGAACGCATACAACCGAAGTAGAGTTCGACGTACGGTTTGCAAAACCAACCTGCCATGCTGTGCCAACGCTCCGTCTCAAATGCCCGCTCACTGTTTGGATAATTCACCAATTGTAGTCAAACGTCGTCACAAGCGACATTCATAACAACGGCTTACCATTGGTACTGGACCAGCAGAGAATTACGGGCATGGCAGAGTAGTTCCCGGCCACGGCCAGGAACAACGCTGCGTACATCGTGTTCACATCGTGGTGAATCGAAACAAGTATGGCGTATCCAGCAAGGGTCATAGCCGTCGGGATCATGACGAATATGTATCGCATCCTAAACCAATCGGAAAACACCGCAATGATCATGCTTGTCCCGAATGCGACAACCCAGGGGGGAACGGAATATAGTTGGGTTTTAACCGGACTGTGACCCAGTGACCGGATAATGGCGGGGGAGAAGTACGCATACCCATCTGGACGGGGGATGGAGTCAGGAACGCTAACCTCGGGGAGATATATATATATGCTCACAGGCGGGAGCGAGCTGCCCTAACTCCATGAATCCAGTGACAACGATTTTGGCTACACAGGAGAGGTGAGTGTGGTGTAGATTGGGCTCAAGCGGGACACTCACGATCTTTGAAAACACCCAGCACATCTCGGATGCCGTACTTGACGTGGTGGCCTGAGTCGCCCACATCATCGAGAAGCCTCTGCTTGACGAAGGCCTTTTCTTCTTGGGTCAGCCATTTTACCTCCTCGGGGAAATCCGAAATGACGAAATAAAGGGAAACTGATGCGACAGCAGTGAGGAGACCCTCTGAGCGAGTAGTTTGTCACACATCCGTGAGCAGATAACAAGTATAGAGGATGAACCCACCGATAATGAAGATCCACCTCCAGCTGCTATAGCCGCCAACTCCACCCATCTTCCCTATAGCAGTAGCGAGCAACCCTCCAAACGCACCGGCCAGAGTGGCGGCGGAAAAGAAGAACGTGGAGCGCTTTTGCGCCTCATCTCGCTTGTACCACCTGTCAGGGAGTTTGGTCAGGTTCCGGATTTCTGATCACAGTCATGCGAGGGCTTACATGGAAATGAGATAAAAACAACCCGAGAAGACACTGCTTTCGAATAGTCCCAGAAGGAACCGTGTTGCCAGGAGCCCCGAATAGCCCTTCACGGTACCTTGCGCGACCGTGACAACCCCAAACAGGAACATGCAGCCGGATACTATATAGATACAGTGAGTGGGGGTAAAAGCTTGATCCGTCCAGCGACGAGTTGTAACTTACACCAAACGTGCGGTCTGAGCTTTTTGAGCAACAAATTTCCCGGGATCGCGAAGGTGATATACGGGACGAAGCTTTGCAGGAATGTGAGTACACGGCAAAGTGTAACAGGGGGACCACACCGACAAAATGACCAGAGCAATGTTGTACTCGTTCCCCACCAGACCCAGCTCGCCCTTCAGATCAAAAACAGCCGCATTCGCAATGTTCACCCTGATTCGCGTCAAGCCGAAGTACCCCAATTGAAGATGTTGACTTCGCTCACCGATCCAAAAATGCAAGAAGATACAACAGACACAGAACCGGCACCACACGGGTATCTACCTTCCTCACGACTTTGCTTTCGTCAACCCCAGAGAACATATCATTTGCGGTCCGAGGTTCGGCGATTGTCTCCCTCTCCTCTACGTTGCCCTTGACAGACGAGCGACCACTAGGTAAGGACACTGTCGCGTTTCAAAAAATTCCTCAGATCTGTGTCCAATAAAGAGGTACTCACCACTGCCACCATTCTCGCGGTCGTTCAACATGGCAATACGAAGGGGAGGGGAGGAAGCGGTGTCTCAGAACAGGTGCTGTATTTGAATCAACCGCCAGCACATACTTACTCTGGCACGAAAACCGCATTCCCGACGGCAACGCTATTTAGCCGACATGGAACTCAGAAGGTCCGAAGCAGTTCGCAGTTCCAATGAACTGTCACAGTGAATGGGCCTCAGACTTCCAAGATCAGGTGTCCCGTTTGAGTTCACCTGTACTTCAAAGAGCAGCGCGGCCGACATCCGAAATTGAGGTCCGTGTCTACAGGTTATAATTGGATCAGCGGTACACCGCGAGCTAGGCTGGAGTGCGGACTCACAGTTGGAAGGAGGGAGTTCAAGCAGCTGGCGGACCGTCGCGTGACCTACCTACCCCCGTGAGGCGTTTTCCGGTTGTGCCGGTATTCTTTTCCCATGTATCGATTCATCGAAGTAAAGCCGGGCACGAAGTGTGGAATGGGCGGCGCGTTCGTTGGACAGGGTACGCGAACCAGACGATGGGCGGTCTCTTCACTTCGCTCAAGTCGGGCTTTGAATTCGGAGACGGTCCGCAGAGTGCCGTGCGCACCGACGGGCTAGGTGCCCAGCTGACAGTCTTACACCCTGGCCGTGTAGTTCATCGGCCCCCCAACCGGAACATTGGGGGAATCCCATGAGATTTTGGCTGAAGGGTCCATAGAATGAAAGCCTGGTCCGTCGGTTGAATAGACACGAAGCGCCTTCCATTCCGCGGAGGGATATTGCCAAACTCGGGACCATGGAACATATCCACTTCTCCCGCCACTATGCTGAGACCAGATACGCAACCCAGGGCGATCCGTTAACCGCTCGCTAGTACTGGGCTTGGAAATTGGCCGAGATGACTGGCAAATAATGATCAGTGGCAAGCGGAACCAATTTAGCGTGCCGCGACTTAGCGACCGACCACCATGGCCCGCGAAGACTTCTCCTATGAAAGTGCTCGGCTTCGAGCGTTTGGTGACCTCGCCAAAGCTATTGTCGTTCCTGCTGTGGTTCTGGCGTCGCTGGTGAGGGCGACGAAGGTCCAACTCGGTTACTACACTGTTCCATGCTATGGCTTGTCCATCTTCCTCGGCTCGTATATTCAGGGGTTATACCGCGGTTTTCAACAAGGGAAGGACGCCAAACGGTTAGCAAAGGGCGTTGAGGGTCCGATAGGGACTATTCCTGTGTAAGCAAGTTTCCCCGCCACGTCAGTCCACGTAATGACAAGCGATCGGGTCTTGCGCAGAGTGAAGGGAAAGCTGCCAGGAAACATAGACCTTATCATCCGCGCGTTCGCAACCCAACAGAGTGGATATCTCCACGATTTGTTCCTCGAGTGGTTTGAAGAGTACCAGTCCACGATCATCAATATCAAAATTCTTGGTATTGATAAGGTTTGTTCAGTACCCCCTGTTTTCCAGCTCGGGCGGCTCACGAAGCCATGTAGTATGTCACAATGGATTCCGAACACATCAAGTTCTTGCTGGTAACCGGCTACAACGACTTCTATCGCGGGGATACTCAGAAAGAGTTGTTGTGAGCGTCCCCAAATCCCTTCTTCCCGACATCGTAGTGAAGTGGGGTTAGGGACTCTTTCCTTGGGACAGGGATCCTAAACCGGGATGACGAGTTGTGGAAGTTGGTGAGAAAAAACCATTGATCTTTTCTCTCCCCCCACGTCCCTCATTTTCCTGCAGCACCGCACGACCACGCGACCGTTCTTTGTCAACGACAGGACGTCAGATCTCGGCCTCTTTGACAAATACATCCACAGGGCTCTCATCCATATTTCCAACCTCGAACCCAACCAACCCATCGACTTCGAGGACCTATCCGCTCGTTTCACGATCGATACTGGATCCGAGTTCCTCTTTGGGCACAACCTCGACACTCTATCTTACCGCGCCGATGGATTCGATAGCTTCATGGATGCGTTCATGAAAATCCAGCAGGTTTCGTTGGTGAGGAGTATCCAGGGTGGACTCTGGCCGATCTTTGAACCTTTCGGTGATAAAGCCAAGAAGTACGGGGATATCATCAAGGGGTGGATCACCCCTCTCGTTGAGCGTGCCGTGGAACACGAGCGCAAGATGTCCGAGAAAGGACAGCAAATCCAGGACGACCAGAGCACGCTCTTGGAGCACCTTGCGCACAGTTATAATGGTAATCAACCGCTGTGATGTCATACCTTATCACTCACCCCCCGCAGATGTTACTCTAATCCGTGACCAACTCATCAATCTGTTGTTGGCTGCTAGGGATACAGTTCGTCCATTTCCCTCCGCCACCGCAGAAAGTGCACTAACATCAGCGTCAAGACGTCGGCGCTCCTGACCCACACCGTCTATATGTTCACCCAACACCCTGAAATCCTTGTTCGTGTTAGGGGGGAAGTGATCGAAGCACTCGGGCCAGACGGCACGCCCACTCTTGAGGACATTCGCAAGTTGAAATACCGTGCGTTGTCGATCGAGGGAATGATTATCGGACTAATCAAACCTCAGTCCGGGCTGTACTTAACGAGACCCTCCGTTTGTTCTGTCCTCTCCATGGAAGCATTCGCCAATCTCGTGGTCACGGGGTCATCCTCCCGCCTTCCGACGCGACTTATAAGAGGGGGCCGATGTATTTACCGCCAGACTCTCCCGTGTTCACCCTTCCTTTCTTCGTTCAGAGGAATGAGGCGCTGTGGGGACCCGACGCGCACGTTTACGATCCAGATCGGTGGTTGGACGAGAGGCTGCAGCGAGTCGCAGACGACCCAGCGATTTTCATCCCGTTCGGTGCTGGTCCCAGGAACGTGAGTGGATCGAGCCACCGTGTCTGATTCGAGTGAAACTCATATACCGTTCGTACAGTGCCTTGGTCAGAACTATGCTTATAACGAGGCCTCTATGTTCATGATCCGGCTGCTTCAACGCTTCGAAGGCTTTACTCTCGCCGAAGATAAACAGTTGGCCCCTCCTTGGAAAACGAACCCACAACCGACCGACCCCTCAAAACGTGGGATGTTCGGACCTGGTTGGCCTGGGTCAAAGAGGAAGCCGGTGGAGAAAATCTGGCCTAGTAGCAATATTGTATTATCCGTCAGGGTACGTCGTGCAATCACATCGTGTCGCACTTTCCGTCGTTGATTTTGTTCCTAGGGCGGATTGTGGATTCGAGTTAAGAGTGCTGAATGAGCTATGTTCTCAATCACATAACACTATCTGATCTATCCACTGCCCATCGTCTAGCCTGGGGAATTCATTCAATGTAATGTGGTATATACTGATACCGTTGTTCTCAAAGGTTCAAGGAAATACACACAAATAGATGACTGCTTTCGGCGCGCACCTCTGACACGAGTGCGCGATGGATCCCGGGAACCCCGGGCTCGGGTACGAGCGATAAGCCGCAAACGCGCGCACTACTTGAGTACTCTGCGAAAGTTGATACGCCCACGTCCATCAGTGACAGGGAGTGAGTGTTTGTGCCACTCGCGGAGGACAGCCCACGCTGGAGGTAGGCCACGATAACTCACCCCGCCATCGGTCCGCATGATAGTTGACACACACCTGGACCAGACCTGGACCCCTGGACGCGTACCTTGACACAGCCGCGGGGGGTGGAATCTAGAGTAGTCCGAGAGACGTAAGGGAAACAGGAGCGGCGATTTCGGCGAATGGCACACGCCACCCAAACTTCCCTAGTAGATCCACGAACGTTCCGGAAATTTATCCTCCGGAAAGATTTCTCAATCCATGAGAAATCCGGGGTGATGTCCAGACTGGATCTCCCCCAGTAGATAAATAGAAGCTAGGACAGTATTTTTTCGACGATCGCTCCCGTTCTGCTCACAGGTGATAAAGGTGTGGGTACCCGCTCATCCAGGTGACGTAGTGAAGAACCCGAGAGTACTCCCGGAATAAACACCCTTCGGAAGCCCCACTAGGCCCTTGATCCCTAACATCCACCATGTCCTCCCAGGTGAAAACCGTTGCCACTAAACCTTTCGATGGCCAGAAACCAGGTACCTCTGGTCTCAGGAAACGGTGAGCTCTCCAGTTGCTCCGTTCATTTGGATCCGATGTCTAACGATCCATCGTGATCAGCGTCAAGGTCTTCCAGCAAGAGGTGGCGTTCCATTTCGCTCTCATGTCAAATGGATGTCTTGGATGCTAACGGTCCTTCCTGACGCCCGTCTGAACCCGATAGCACTACACCGAGAACTTCGTGCAGGCCACTTTCGACTCCATCCAACCAAAAGGGTTTACGCTCGTGATTGGTGGCGATGGTCGTTATTTCTCTCCAGAGGCCGTCCAACTCATTGTCGAGATCGCTGCCGCGAACGATGTGGCCAAGCTTATCATCGGCGCCAACGGTATTCTCTCCACTCCCGCCGCGTCTAATGTCATCCGGAAGTACAAGGCCGATGGTGGTATCCTCCTCACTGCCTCTCACAATCCTGGTGGACCAAACAACGACTTCGGTATTAAATATAACGTGTCTAACGGTGGCCCTGCTCCCGAGGGTGTTACGAACAAGATCTTCGAGAAGACCAAGACCATCACCGAGTACAAGGTTCTCAAGCTCAAGACCGTGCGTTTATCCCCCACGTGTGGCCCTGGCTTCACATCTACTGACATACTTCTACCTCTAGGTCGACCTTTCAGTAATCGGGGAAACTACTTATGGTCCTATGAAAATTGAGATCATCGATTCGGTCGTTGATTACGTCCAACTCCTCAAATCGATCTTTGACTTTGACCTGATCAAAAACTTCCTCACCCACACCGCGGATTTCGATGTCCTTTTCGACGGTTTACACGGTGTCACCGGTCCCTACGCCCGCGCCATTCTCATCGACGAGCTCGGTCTCCCCGAGTCCTCCACCCAGAACTGTATCCCTTCCCCCGACTTCGGTGGAGGGCACCCCGACCCCAACTTGACCTATGCTCACACCTTGGTCGACGCCGTCGAGAAAAACAATATCGCATTTGGTGCCGCCTCCGATGGTGACGGCGATCGTAATATGATCTATGGAAAAGGCGCGTTCGTCACCCCCAGTGACTCCGTCGCTATCATTGCGGACTGGGCCGACTCGATTCCTTACTTCAAGAAGGACGGCGTCAAGGGTTTGGCCAGGAGTATGCCGACTAGCGCCGCTATCGATCTTGTTGCCAAGAAGAAAGGTTTCGAATATTTCGAGGTCCCTACTGGTGAGATCCCTTGTCCATAAGTTGGGTGATAGGATATTGAACTGGTGTTTAGGTTGGAAGTTTTTCGGTAACTTGATGGATGCTGGTCGCCTCTCGATTTGTGGCGAGGAATCTTTCGGCACCGGTTCGGACCACATCCGCGAGAAGGACGGAATCTGGGCAGTGATAGGTATGCCCAGTTGATTTTTGCCCTCCCAACTCACTGACAAAAAAAATTGCCATCAGCCTGGCTCAACATCCTCGCCGCTGCAAACAAGGCGTCTCCCAATAAATTGATCGGCATTAACGATCTTCTCCTGAGGCACTACAAGATCTACGGCCGCTCCTTCTTCTCCCGTTACGACTACGAGGAAGTCGAGTCCGCTGCCGCTCAAAAACTTGTCGACGAGCTCGAGAAGGCGATCAAAACCGGTTCGCTCGTTGGTACGGAACACAAGTCCAAGTCTACTGGCGCCAGCTTCAAGGTCGCCAAAACTTACAACTTTGATTATACCGACCCGATCGATGGAAGCATCAGCAAGAACCAAGGACAGGTTGTCACTTTCGAGGATGGATCCCGTGTGGTCTGGAGGTTGTCCGGTACCGGAAGTCAGGGTGCTACCGTCAGGATGTACATCGAGCGATACCTTGCGGCGGATTCGGACGAGAAGGAGTTGAAGAGAGACGCTCAAGACGGACTCAAGGGGTTGATTGAGGTCGCTCTCGAGCTCAGCAAGTTGACCGAGTTCCTTGGAAGGGATAAGCCCACCGTCATCACATAGACTACGACGGTCGGGTCCTACGAGTTACCTTCATTCCGCACTCCCAAACGGATATGAAGAACAAACTAAATTTTGTACATCTACCCCTCTGAAATGCAAGGACTCCTTGGATTAGACCACAGACGCTGGGTCTCGAGCTGATTACGGGAGACTGCTCCGCAGTCAAAGCTTGGCAAGGTCTTTTGTAGCTTTATCTCCCATGTGGCCAGGTCCCATCCCACTGGGATGCCACCACTTGCTGCGTGTTTCCGAACTTGAGATCTGAGTGCGTCTCCACGTATACGTAGATAACGGTACGTGATTGTGTGCAACCTCCCATTGGTTTTGCGCCAACTTCACCCCCGGCCGAGTCGAAGGCAGGTATCAACCGCCAACCGTGGGACAGGCTTGGAGGGGTTTATCGTGGCATCCCGCAGCTTTTCTGTTGGATAGAGAACGATCGCATGTCATTACGACCACTTGTGCCAGGCTTGTATGATGACCAAATGATGACACCGTGAGATACGAATGGATTCGCTACCCTATCTGGACTGCTGCGGTCCGCAAAGCACGATCACACAGTGTTTACGCTTATTTTGATCCGTGCCAAACTCCGTGCTACACGGTGCGACGACTATGATGAACGCTCTCTGACCGAGATTTCGATCCCTACCACCTACTGCGGACCGACCATTGTTCCTGATTGACTGCGGAGCGAGTGGCGCGCGGTAATCGACACACTTATACCTACGGGCTGCCTAGGAGATCGACCAAGCCGAGGTCGTACGACACCCCCGCGGCACCAACACGAAGATGAGGGGATCACTTCTGGCCGTGTTGACTGCGGTCACCTCGGTTGCCGCTTTCCCGGCTTACGACGACACCCAGATCACGTTCAAAATACCGCAGGGAGAAACTATTTCCGTTCTGCCCAAGTTCGACAAAATCGGAGACGACGTGAAACAGTGGGCACAGAATGGGAGGGACTTTATTCACCGTGATGGGTTGACCTGTAAGTCTGACCACCCACTAGTGTGACTTCGTTGGCGAGCTCACTTGTTTATCAGACGAGTTGGTCACACACCCCGTGTTTAGTAACCATCGTCTCCGTTTGACGGAACCAAAAATCTGTGATCCGGATGTGAAGCAATACTCAGGCTACTTTGACATTGTTGGCGGAAAGCATCTATTCTTCTGGTGGGTTTCGTTTGTTTTGTGTTGTCAGATTATTCATAACGCCGCTTCCAGGTTTTTCGAATCGAGAAATTCTCCAGAAACCTCGGACTTCATATACTGGACAAATGGTGGGTAGAGGAATTCGCCGGAATCACAGCGCTAAATCCTCACTCATTTCCAGGGGGGCCCGGACAATCGTCATTCACTGGGTTGTTGTTCGAGCTCGGGCCCTGCCAGATCGCGAACGACGGGAAGAACGTTACGCGGAACCCATACAGTTGGAACGAGAACTCCAACATCCTCTTCGTCGATCAGCCCGTTGGCGTCGGGTTCTCCTACCAAGACGAAGGTGGAGAGAAAGTCGACAGGAGCTTGCAAGCGGGCGAAGACATGTACGCGTTCTTCCAACTATTTTTCTCTCGGTTCCCCGAATACGCCGATTCGAACTTCCATATGGCTGGGGAAAGTTACGGAGGAACGTACATTCCAAATTCAGCTGCAGTTGTTTACAAGCACAACAAGGCCTTGGAAGTCCAACCCATCCCAGGACTGAGGAGACTTAACCTGGCATCGGTAATCCTTGCGAACGGGTTTCCCGATCCATACGTCCAGTTCCCCGCGTTTGGAGAGTGGTTATGTGAAGGACCGTATGCGATATTTGACGGTCCGAATGACCCACAATGTTTATCTTGGAGGCGCAAGGCTCAGGTCTGCTCCAAGTGGACACAAGCGTGTTACACCTTTGGAACACGGTTCGTTTGCAGTGGTGCGGAAAAATACTGCTGGAATAACTTCCTTGTGCGCTTTACGGGTGGGCGCGCGCATTATCTTGGTATATCGGAAACATTCAGCTGACTGGTTCGCCCCCCTCCGTGTAGAATTCCCGATCAACATGTATGATGTCCGCAGGCCATGCGACAGGTCTCCCGACAAAGACGGTCCCCTATGCTACAAAGAGCTAGAGTGGATTCCGGTCTGGCTAAACGATCAGAACGTCAAAAACGCGTTGGGAGCGAACCCCGCCATAACCTACAACGGTTCGAGCGAGGGAGTCTTCCAGGATTTCTTTACTTCAGGCGATTTGATGCACTACTCCGCTGGGCTCCTTACGGATTTGGTCAACGACGGCATCAGACTTTTGGTATACGCGGGAGAGACTGGTAAGACCTTGAGACCAGGCTCCCTATTCGTGTACTCAAGTTTTGGTAGATGGTGCCTGTAATTCCTTGGGTCAGTCACGATGGGTCGAAAGGTTCCCCAGCGTTTTCCATAAGGAGTATTCCCAGACTCCCACCCGTTCTTGGAGGGTCGGGTCTACTGGAGAAGTCGCGGGAACAGTAAGGACCGTTGGCGGGGATGGCACAACTGCCGGGAACATAACCTTTGTTATCATCCACGAAGCTGGCCACATGGCGCCCTACGACAAACCCGAAGAATCCCTCGTTCGTCCACACTCCCAGTTTCTCATCGGTTCTTTTCTGAAAAGATAGTTCTTTTAGGACATGATCACTAGGTGGGTCAAGAATATCCCCCTCACGGAATGATGTCCCACGCACGACCCATGTATGCAATGCCCCATATTATAACTTATACCGGTGAGAATGGTGTACCACAGTGCTTCTTGAATACATGAAATTGCCGTGAGAGACGGTTTCATATCGCAGGGACCCCACAACGGATGAACGTCGGAACCATATAATTGGTGGGAATCCGGGCGGCACCGGGGCGCATCTCCAGACATCATCGCCACAAGGCAAAACGGAGATTAAATGTGCTTGAGCACGATCACTATTGAATACGGAGAGGGACCGCCCGAGGGGTTCAATCGCCCATATTTTACTCATCGTACGCACGTAGGCCCGCCTTATCTGATCGCCAAACCACTCTATACTCCGGTTAGGTGTTCTCGTTGAGTAATGGAGATACCGATACCAGGATCACCGCCCAAGCTATCCCCCTTCCTCCACATTTCTTCATCCATTCATTCTTGAGGTGCGGGCGCCGGAAACGTAGTCAAACTTCTACAGCTTGGGGGGGGTTCGGGTAAGCTTTTAACCTTGAATTTGATCATCCACTCGCTTTGGGTTGTTGACTAGCACCCACATGCAGTGGATATCTCCTGTCGGCGAAGCTTCGATGTCCCACGCATACTCTATGCAATGGTTGCGTGTGATGTCCCTTGACTAACCAGACGATGTTACCCCTTTTCCTGTACGCTACGGCCCACAGCATCCAGTCGACGAGGTCACATCTCTCCCATGGGACTACCTCCACGAGAACCGTGGTGGTTTGAGACTTGAGATCATAACACTTACAGATCTCTCAGACCCCCATCCCTCACAGGTTTCATCCCGACGGAGCGGCGTGGGATTGTGCATTGGGTTGTGCATTGGGTGTACGATGTGCAGCGTGACCCCCCGTGAGATGCCTCCGCGGTTCTACCGAGTGTGATGTTCCCTAGCGGCGTTGCGTTGAGGGGGGCCATAAAACCCACACCACGCTTGGAGAGTGCCGTTTCCGCAGCATTCTCTCTCCCTATCTGTCGTCCTCGCGCAACCATGAAGTTCTCTCGAGTCATCGCTTTCCTCGTCGTTTGTGCAATTCAAGCAGCGGCATTGCCCACCCCTGACGTCGACAAACGAAGCGGTATGTCGCTCTCACCTCCTAGAATGTAGCCGGCGGTCGAGCTGAGCCTACCTGACATTTTCGCCGTCGCCAGACCTTATTCAGAGGAATCCTAGCGACGTATCTGGTCGTGGCCCTGGGCCAGAATGTATGTCACCTCCCGTTGCGATCTAAGCATTTTATTAGCCTCCTGACACCGGGGCTTGCGAACAGTGAGCTGTC
>Ga0307511_10004467_pt1 | contig 14284 bp, 17 predicted proteins | sample 13_EM_MG_FD_200266 | JGI IMG/M metagenome (GOLD analysis project Ga0307511, IMG submission 200266) | Populus trichocarpa ectomycorrhiza microbial communities from riparian zone in the Pacific Northwest, United States - 13_EM | ecosystem: Host-associated > Plants > Roots > Unclassified | place... | reverse complement strand
ATATTATTATTATTTTTTAATATTAATATATTAAAATAATTTAAAAATATAAAAAATATTAATATTTTTCAAAAACAATAGAAGCCACTGTTTTCGTGTATTGGTATTTGGTGCACCTCAGATAGGTTTTGGTGATAAGGAGTTTTGCTAAAAAAACTTATTTGGTAAGTTTAAATCGTAAAAAATAATTTATTTATTAAATAGATTAAATCGATATATTTATGGACAAATAAAGCATACACAAAATGGTATGAAAATTAAATGAAAAACAAATGATGGTTAAAGAAGAGCAATCTGGATTCTAATTTTATAACAAGTATATAGAAGAATTTAATATTATCTGAAAGGAAGATTTAATATAAATTGAGACATTAATTTGTTCAAGAAATAGGATAAATTCTCTGCTCAGCGCAGAGACTCCCTTTTATTAAGCTAAATTACGAAGAAGATTATTATGGCAATGGATTTCCAACTCAGCTTGTAATAAATTATTGAATTTATCATTAAATTAAACTTATTTGCATGCAGCAGGTCAAAGGTAACTCCTCGCTGTGATGGTTAAATTAATCTGCACTCAATTAGTATTAAGCTTGCTTGATACCCTTTCCCTCTAATATTAATAACTAAGTCACTAATCATGCATATATAATTAAAAGAGAATTAATATCGGTTACTTTTCAAAATATTTTTTATTCAAAAATATTTTAAAATAATATTTTATTTTTATTTTTTAAGAATTGTTTTTTACATTAGCATATTAAAACCATAAAAAAATCAATTTTTTAGAAAACATCGTTTTAACCATGTTCCCAGACGCTATCTAAAAATACAATTACTTCTAAATGAGTTTTATAATCCAATATATAATGTTTTTGTAAAAATATTTTTTAATTAAAAATGTATTTTTTTAGGTTTTCTTTTAAGTTTCAACATCATTATATGAAAATCATTGGAAAAAACACTTAATAAAAAATAATTTTAAAAAAATTTTAAAAAATAAATTTAACCACATTACCCATTATCTAATGGAGCTTAACTCTAAGAATTAAAAGCTCGTTTGTTTTTGTATTTTAAAAGTGCTTTTAACAAATGTATTTTTTAATTTGTTTCAAATTAATTTTTTTGGTGTTTTTAGATCGTTTGATGTGATGATATCAAAAATAAATTTTCAAATAAAAAACAGTTTAAAAAATAAATTTTATCACAATATCAAACAAGCTCCAAGACTATATCAACAGTAGCCTGCCACTAATCATAACTATAATAAAAGAAATGCAACCATCAAAACCATAACTTAATTGAGAATATTTGTGTTTGAAAGTATGATAATAGTTATTTTGTGCTTTTTTACTTAGAAATATATTAAAATAATATTTTTTTATTTTTAAAAAAATTATTTTTGATACTATTAATCCTGTTTGTTTTCGCGTTTCAAGAGTGCTTTTCAAAAATTTTAAAATTTTTTATTTTTTTCATTGCTTTAAATTAATATTTTTTAGTGTTTTTAGATCATTTTGATGTGCTGATGTCAAAAATAATTTTTAAAAAATAAAAAAAATATTATTTTAATACATTTCTAAATAAAAAAATTCAACCGCAACCATACTCCCAAACAAGCTATAATACATTAAAAAAATACTAAAAAATTAATTTAAAATAAAAATAAATAAATTCTAACCACCCTCCGTAAGTCACGGTAGAACATGAAAATGGGCTTTTATCTAAAAGTCACAATAAACAACTTATAATTGGTGTTTCCTTTTGCAAGAACATTGGTAGTGCAAGTTAGAACATCCTCGTCAATCCTAAAACGTGGACGCCACCTTTCTTTTCATCAACTCCTCAGGCAATTCATTATTTAAGAATTCATTATAAGGAATTGTTCTTCTTACGATCTTCCCTTCCAAACAAATCTAAATATACAGTAAAGAACTCAGGCAAAAGGGTCCCACCCATAAAATTGGACTCTCGCAACCGATAAGATGTTGACATCTTGACTAGTCATACAAATCAAGGGTCAAAATCATCTGATCAGACCGTTGTGTTACCCCACCATGATGAACCCAAAGAGACAACTTGGAAAAAAACAAAGGTTGAAGGCTCCTCCTGGTTCCCATCTCAATGGTGATTATTGTGATCTAATCTGATCTGTAACTAGCAATTTAAAGTCTTATTTGATTTTCAAACAAACAGAATCCCTTTTGTTTTCCCTCACTCTCACACCTCACAAAGATCTCACCTTTTTCTGGCCTTCTCTTCAACAGTTCACATGTCCTCTCCCCAACAAATGCAATCATCTCCAGACCTCACTGCCTTGCCTTAGTTCTCACTCTCTCTCTCTGTAAAGGTTCCTGTTTCCTCTCTCTATAAAGCCAGAGTCTTCTTTCTAAAAACCTCCATTTCCTTCAAAACCCATTTTGCATTTCCTTAAAAAATTCCATTATCAATGAGTTCACAAGCACCCAAATCAAGTAAACCAACAAAACCCCAAAACCAAAACCAACCCACATCAAGATCCCCGTCCTTGTCAACCCATTTAGCCATGGTTGAACTCAAGCAAAGAATCATAACCTGTCTCTCTAAACTTGCAGACCGTGACACTCACCAGATCGCCCTTGAAGAACTTCACACAATAACACAAACAATCTCTCCTGACGCGTTGCCAATGTTGCTAAACTCTCACTATGACTCACTTTCTGAAACCTCCAATTCAAAACCCTCGGTTAAGAAAGAATCTTTACATCTTCTTTCACTTGCTTGCCAATCTCATAGAGATTTGACATTACCCCATTTGGCAAAAATCATTTCTTGCATTGTTAAAAGGCTTAAAGATTCAGATTCTAGTGTTAGAGATGCTTGTAGGGAAGCTATTGGGGTTTTATCAGGGTTGTATTTGAAGGGTAATGGTGGTGGTGGAGAAGGAGGTGGTGGTGGGGATGGTAATGGTGCGGGGCCTATGGTGGGATTGTTTGTGAGACCTTTGTTTGAAGCAATGGGAGAGCAAAATAAAGTTGTGCAATCTGGAGCTGCTATGTGTATGGCGAAAATGGTGGAGTGTGCTGCTGCAGAAGGGGATGATAGTGGTGGTAATGTGCCCATTGGGGCATTTCATAAGCTGTGTCCAAGGATTTGTAAGTTGCTGAATGGACAGAGTTTCCAGGCGAAAGCGGCTTTGTTGGGGGTAGTAACGAGTTTGTCACAGGTTTGTGAAATGTGGTTGTTTGATTTTATTATTCATTTTAGCAATGTGTGTAAACTGTGTTGCTTTTTATTATAATTTGGTTGGGGTGTATATTGTTAATTATGTGAGTCTGTTTGGTTTATGAGAAGTTGTGGATGAAATGAGATTCTGTTTGCGGCTTTGTTTTTGGGTTTCGTACTGATGCGTTTTCGATTATATTTTGTTGGGAAAGAGAATGAACAATGGATTGTTCTGATGATGCGTGATTGAATTTAAGCTCTGTGGTGATTATGGTGAATGATGATTTGTAGGATATGCGCTTGCCAAGTTTGATAGTGTGGTTGTTTCATGTGTGATTTATATGGGTTTTTATCATTGTGCATCGATCAATCTTTGGTCAAGGCTTAAAAGGAATTGAAAGAGAAGGAATGGAAATTTGGGATTTTGGCATTTGGTTATGTTCGATGATGCACTGTGTTTATTAATCTTGACAATCAGCATTAAAGAAAGAAGGCATAAGTTGTGGCCGGATATTTTGTTTTTTTTGTTTTTTTTTTCCTCTGATCTGTAAACTAAAAGTTGCCAAAAGAGAAGCACCACCTCTTGTTTGTCAAGATGCTTGGATTAGGTAGTCTAAATTTATGACTTGCTTGAATGGCTAAAAATTGCGAGGAAAGAGAAGAAAAGGTTGAATTTTATAGCGTTACTTGTGAAGGTTTCAGGTCTCATTTGATATTTATAAATCGTGGATAGAAAATTTGGAACATTGGCATAAGCTTTCCACAATCTGTCTCTCTCTACAATCCCATTCTTAACTGAAATCTCTCTTTCTTTTTCTTTCTCTGGCTCAGACTCTCTTTCCTCTTTTAAAATACCACCCATTTCTCTGCAACCATGCAAGATGAGCACACAAGCTTTCAAATCCCCTAAACCTGTGAAATGCTTAAACCAATCTCAACCCCATCCTCCTCTACATCATTTTCTCTTTCCAAGCAATTAGCAAATATTGCACTCAAGCAACAAATCTTACTCTCTCTTTGTAAACTTGCTGACCATGACACCCATCAGGTTGCTTTGGAAGATCTCCATTCCATTACCCAATCCCTGCCCCCCTATGCAGTCCCTGTGCTTCTTAACTCCCTCTATCAATCCTCTTCTGACCCCACCAATAAACCCATTATTAAAAGGGTATCCCTCCACTTACTCTCTCTCTACTGTCAATGTCATCATGATTTAAAATTACCCCGTTTAACCAAAATCATTTCCCACATTATCAAAAGGTTGAGAGATTCAGATTCAAGTGTTAGGACTGCTTGTTGTGATGCCATTGGGGTTTTGTCAGGGTCATATTTGAAGGATAGAGTGGGGCTGTTCACTGAGCCATTGTTTGATGCAATGCGGGCACCGAACAAAGGAGTGCAATTGGGTGCAGCTATGTGTATGGTGAAGATGGTTGAATGTGCTCAACTAGATAGCATACTAGTTGGGGAATTTCAGAAGCTGTGTCCTAGGATTTCTAGGTTGTTGAATTGTAAGAATTTCTTGGCCAAGGCTGATCTTTTGGGAGTTGTGAAAAGTTTGTCACAGGTTTGGGCAATGTCGTCCAGTTATCTTTATGTTTTTGAAATGTACAATGTTTTCTTTTGGTGATAATGCTACCTTTCACGATTGAAACATTTGTTACCTTTCATGACTCGGTTTAGATTCATAATTTGTCAGACTCCTCCAAATTGTAGTGCTTGAGAGAGAACAAATTCCAAACTTCTATAATTTCCAAATAGGTTTCTTGATAATTATTAAATAGCTTTCTTTGTTTCCTGATTATTTCAATTCAATATTTTCTAGGCAGTTTAAAGTTTCTCTCAGTTCACTAAACTAGCTTACTAGTGTTTGTTGAAGTAACTATAATTGTCTCATGATTATAAATTAGCAACTCAAATTGGATATTTGTAAATTCTAGTAGCAAAGAGGCAAAATCCAGGAGTTTTATTGAATTTGTTTTTACAGGTGGGAGCAATTGCACCACAAGGTTTGGAATCATTGTTACAAAACATTCATGACTGCCTTGGGAGCACAGATTGGGCTACACGTAAAGCTGCAGCTGATGCTTTAAGTGCTATAGCATTGCATTCAAGCCGCTTGATTGCAGATGGAGCTGCAAATTCCACACTGACAGTGCTTGAAGCTTGTCGTTTTGACAAGGTACCTTCTTCGAACCATTTTTTTCTCTATTTTTTTTTTAAATTTTATTTACAGGATTAATGCCTCCTCTTGATTATCTCATTTCAATCATTTTCAAGATCAGTGAGCTTCCCTTGGTTTTTATGATTGTATTGTTGAATTCGTGATGGATGTGTGATGCATGCATTTTATTTATTACTTTTTATAACCTTGTTAAAGCTTTAAATTTACTTGTGTTTCACACGTGTCATTTCTCACCTTGTGAAACAAATGCTGCAACTATTAAAAGATGAAAAAACAAAAGAAGCTACTCCAAAATTTTGTTTCTCGAGATATAAAAAAACTCATTTTCTATTCTGTTAAAGTGACATTGATTTGGAAAAAAAAATTAAGTTGCTTGATAATAGGTATAATATTTATCCTTTCCAAGCAAGTATCCAACTGCTCCTCATTTGGTGAAGATGGGCCCTTCTTGTTTGCTCTTTTTTTGAATCCCCTTCCAACAAAAAATTGATTGCATTTTGGTGATAGAGAAGAACATTCAGCTAGAAAGTCCAATCAAATCTGTTGTGCATTATCTGGGATGACATGATGAATCTATGGAAGGAAAAGAAGGCACTTCTAAACTGCCTAGCTTTTCTCAACTGTTCTACAAGCTCCCAATTAACAAAAATATATTATTCTTGTGATTCTTATATGGTAGATATGCTGTAGTCTTTAGAGGTGCATGTTGAATTCTATAGTTTTAAGGATTATCTCGTTTCTAATTTTGAACTAGAGGATATGGAAAATAGGTTCAAGTTACCTGTTTCTGCCTTTTGAACTACCATTCATTCATTACCATTTATTGGCATAACAGATAAAACCCGTCAGAGATAGTATGACAGAAGCATTGCAATTATGGAAGAAAATTGCTGGTAAAGGAGAAGGTGTTCCTGATGACCAGAAAAGTTCCTCTCTGGGTGGGTATCCGTGCAATATTTTTCTATTTGTTTGTCTTACCTCATCACAGGGGCGTGACGTCACGGCGACACTGTTAATGAACCTTCAATTTCAATTATCTAATCATTGCTTCTTCACCTTTTTCTTTATATTTAATGTTTAGATGGAGAGCGTCATGAACAAGCTGAGTTGTCAGATAAAAATCTAAATCCTAATGACCAAAGAAAGGAGTCATCGGCAAGGGATGCATCCAATGGTACTTCCCCAACCAAAGATTCAGCATCAAAAAGCAAATATGGAAGCATTCATGACAAAGCAGTTGTAATATTGAAGAAGAAAACTCCTGCTTTAACAGATAAAGAGTTAAACCTAGAATTCTTCCAGAAACTTGAAAAAAGGGGTTCTGGTGATTTGCCAGTAGAAGTAGTTGTTCCTCGTAGATGTCTCGATTCTTCCAATTTGAACAACGAGGAAGAATCAGAACCAAATGATTCAGAATCAAGGGGGAGGCCAAACCGCATGGGAAACAGCCTATCAGATGATATTCATGGAGCTTTCAACAACAAATTCCGCAATATAGAAAGAGGAATTACTGGAAAAGATTTAAGAACCAGAACATTTGATGATGAGAGGATTGACATAAACCATAGGGAGTCTTCTGGCAGTCGTGCAGGTTTCTCCAAATCTGATGGTCAATCTGAGGGATCCTTCATAAATAATAAAGGAAATTGGTTGGCCATCCAGAGACAGTTATTACAGCTGGAGAGACAACAGGCTCATCTCATGAACATGCTTCAGGTCTGCATATAATTTTACATTAAGGAAATTGTTATTATGCATGTTTTTATTTTGCTAATGAGATGCTTTACATTGTAGGATTTTATGGGGGGGTCTCACAACAGCATGGTAACATTGGAAAACAGAGTTAGGGGTCTTGAGAGAGTTGTTGAAGACCTGGCACATGATTTGACAATATCATCAGGCCGCAGAGGCAATAACTTTGCTATGGGTTTTGAGGGATCTTCTAATAGACCTTTAGGGAAGTATAATGGCTTCTCTGACTACTCTAGTTCAAAGTACAATGGGTGGGTTCCCCATGGGGAAAGATTTTCCCAATCGGATGTTACAGCTTCAGGCATGAGGGGAAGGGGCTCTCATTGGAGATCAGACACATCTGATGCTTGGGAATTCCCCACATATGGAGCTTCCAGGAATGGACAGGCTGTCTCAAGGAGAGCTCCAGGCAGTGGTTCTTTGAATGTTAGATCACCTAAATCTGAACATGAAGGTGATCAGTTAGGCAACAGGAGAGCTTGGGAGAAAGGGGCAGGACCTGTTAGGCATGGTGAGGGACCTTCTGCTAGAAGTGTCTGGCAAGCCTCAAAGGATGAAGCTACCTTAGAAGCCATTCGGGTGGCTGGGGAGGACAGTGGGTTAGCTCGGACAGCAAGAGTGACCATCCCTGAGATGACCGCAGAAGCTATGGGAGATGATAATGCTGGGCAAGAAAGGGACCCTATCTGGACATCTTGGAGTAATGCAATGGATGCCCTTAAAATGGGTGACATGGATACAGCTTATGCTGAAGTTGTATCCACAGGGGATGATCTCTTGCTTGTGAAGCTTATGGACAGATCAGGTCCTGTGGTTGACCAACTTTCCAATGAGACTGCATGCGAAGTCTTGAATGCTATTGGACAGTTTCTAATGGAGCAGAACTTGCTTGACATATGTTTGTCTTGGATTCAGCAGGTATGGTTTTCTCTCCACTGAATATTATGAGTTGCATGATTTGAGTAATTCTTTACGCAAACTCTATGTAATAATAACATTTGGAACGCCCTCACCCCCAAACCTAGATTATATCAGGTTGAGGAATGTTTATAACTTCCACCTAGAGTTGCTTCTGGAAATTGCTTGGAGTGCATTATAAAATCAGCAGGTGTCGTAGAAGTGCCTATAACCTATTATGTCGGTTGTCACAAAGCACAAAAGCCCCAACTCACTTGAATTATGCATTTCATAAAATACATATGTAGGGCATAGGTGTGATTTAACGGAAAAGAGAGAAAAATGGCTGCTGCTATTCCAACGTCAGTTTTCGATTGTTCAATAGCCAAGCCATATGAACAAATTTCTTCTAGGCATATTTGGAGCTTGATGGATAAGGTTTTGAACTTTTCTTATTGTTTATTGTTTGGCATTGCAGCGAACCCTCTATAAATACCCTAATGTCCTTTCTCCCCCCAGCCCCTGTGTAAATGAGTTCTTATATTTATCTCATTTCCCATACTAATGGTTTGAATTTGCTTGTTTAGTTGGCAGAAATAGTGTTAGAAAATGGATCCCATGTCTTTGGCATTCCCATGGAACTGAAGAAAGATATTTTGCTGAATTTGCATGAAGCTTCTACCTCCATGGAGCCCCCAGAGGACTGGGAAGGTGCAGCACCCGACCAACTTTTGTTGCAACTGGCATCTGCCTGGGGAATTGAAATACAACAGTTTGAGAAGTAATCAATAGTTGAAGCGCCTATTTTACGCTCGGATTCTGTATTTTATAAACAGATTGATTGTGGCATGTGGTTATACGTCTTGAATTGTGGAAATTAAATGTAAATTGAAAGACAGGGTTTTTCAAACAAATATATGATCACATGGATTTACTCGAGTTTCACACTGGAATGTTTTGAACTTACAATGCGATGCGTAAGGGGTCATTGGCCACATTAATTGCTGAAAACTAGCAAAACTCTTGCAAAAAATGAGGAACAATTTCTTTTACATGCTTCTTGATACAATTGCATGGCGCCAACTCCCAAACTCACCAGAAAATTTACAGGAAACAGTTGCATAAAATAACATCAATATGCAGAGGGCGTCCGTACATGTCCTCACCATGGATATGAGATTAGAAGACCATCAAAGCAGGGCAGCAAACTCCCTTGCCTATTCATGGCCAAAACAGTGCAGCTACATCATCAAGTGCAACAATTTGATATCAAGGTTGCTGTATCGAGAATGGCTCCCAGAGCAAAATAGCCTCAAGGATGGAATTTGCCTCGACATAGACAATGTGGACGGTGCGAGAATATAACTCCATTCTCAAGGTAGGAGAAACCTCAAATGAGATTTCAGCCCATGTCGACATCCAATTGTGGCAATGGAGCCATATACCTATTTAGCAGCATACCAGTTTTGAGCACACTTTGAATCAACAGCCAGGTCCACATTAAGAAAATTCTTGCCACCAAAGGGTTTAGACATGCACCCAACAACTATTGCCTTGGCAACCTCAGCTGACTCAGTTGGTCCTTCCAGGATCACTTCATCATGAACCTGTGTTTTAGATATTGTTAATTCAAACAAATTGTCGGTTATGAATTTTTCTTGGAAGACTTAAAATTACTCGCATGTAATTATGCATTCCCGGAGACTAAAATGTGCAAGAGTAACATCCCGGAGACTAAAATGTGCAAGAGTAACATCCCGGAGACTAAAATGTGCAAGAGTAACATTATTGAAAAACCACTCAATTAACAAAGTTGCATGGCATCCTGTTATATATGGCATGCAAAATCGATGGAAGAAGGATTCTAAAGACTACAACTATGACAACTTGGTTCCAATCAAAGATACAAATTAAGACACGAGTGAACGAATGCAGCTTGCAATCTCATGCCAGAGCAGAATCATCAGAGGCAAACATCAAATTTTAACGACAAAAAAAAATATGTACCTGTAAAAGCAGCTTCCATCCAAGTTCCTGCAGACGTGTGTTCTTTGATATTTCTAGCATAGCGCACATAGCAACATCTGCAGCACTACCCTGTAGCAGTCACTCACATGAGATAAGAGAGACAGAGAGCAGGAAAGGGAAAACTTAAGTGAAAAGGAAAGAATGGAAGAACCTGCACTGGGGTATTGATAGCAGCCCGCTCAACATGACCTCTTAGAGAAGAACTAGCATCAGTCAATGAAGGAAAGACACGAGCCCGTCCCAGCAATGTGTAAACACGTCCATTTTCTCTGGCTTCTTTCTTACGAGCTTGTTGCCATTTAAGCACTTCTTTTCTTTCTTTATACCAGAGATTAACAGTTTCCTTTGCTTCCGCCACAGAAACCTGGAAACAAAGATGATAAAGACCACACCTATGGATCAACATGATTCGATTCAAATCAGGACGAATCACCAATTATTTTAGGTTTATCCGGTAAAGTTACCTTCCAATCCCTGGAAAGCCCCACAGGAGTCTTTCCATAAGCAATAGAAAAGTTAAGCATTTTAGCTTTTCTTCTTTCAGAAGCAAAGGCATCCTGAAAAATAAGTTTCATTCAGTAACACTAGGTAAACTGAATTCTATAATTCTACTTCTTGATCATATCATAATGCACAAACAAAAGGAGAAACATTGCCAAATCTTTAAAATCAGAAAAATGCAAATAAAATAAAATAAATGATTTGACTACACTTGTGAGATACATTCACAAGCAAATTGGAAGAATAATAAACCATTCACCTTAAGTAATGGAACGGGGGGTTTGTCTTCACCAGGTTGAGGATACCACTCAAGAAGCACTTGCTTTTTCTCAATGGCCTCACGAATATGTGGATACATGTTCATAGCTGTCCTTGAATGGAAATCTCCACCAGCTTTAAAGGCATCCAACATGCTCTTACAGTTGGCAAGATGTGCAAGAATCCTAAGTTCCAGCTACAATACGAATACATATTTCAGTCACCCTTCACTCACACTGATTTATTTATGTATATAAACTCAAACGCTTACTTGCCCATAATCAGCAACAATAAGTGAATTTCCAGGTGCAGCTATAAATGCCTGACGGATCTTATACCGGTCTTTCTCCAAAGCAGGCTGATTCTGATTTATAGAAGACAAGATGTTAGCACTCTTTAATCTCTACTGCATTCAGAAAGAAAACAATATTCAAGTTTCTTTTCTTGTCTTAAGATTTCATAAAATCAACTGATAAACCACCATGAAAACTCCATGGTGCATTCTAACACCATCCTGACTGACTATCCTACAAAATGCCTTAGTAATTGATACCTCCAAGAAAGAAAAATTAAAGCCTTTGCAGTTGCAATTGGAATAATGGATGCAATACATAGATGCTTCGACGTGCAAGTAAAAGGCTCAGGCAAACAATTGGTTTCACAGTTGTTATGATTAACTGAAGCAGCCAAACAGATATTTGATAGAAGCAGCAAACATATTTCACGGGCAATAGAAATCATATTCCATTCAGCACATAAAAATTAGAAAGATTTTCAACTAAAGCACCAGGGCATCTTTGTTGAAACATTGAAGTCATATTAATTCAGTTAATTCTAAGATGTTAAAATAAGAGTGAAAAGACCTGCAAATTTGGTCTCCTAGCTGATAAGCGCCCGGTTTCTGTATTGATATTCAGAGAACAGTGAACACGCCCACCCTTGCCTGATATGTCGCTGCTCTGTAGTAGAAAGACACCAATATCAGTATGAACTAGTCTGAAGAATTAGAGGTAGAAAACAAATGCATGGACAGCAAACTTGCTTAAACTGAGAAAGCACTGAAATCGAAATGCTTACAGTACCATTGGAAGATAAATACATGTATTAATAATAATAATAACAACAACAATAATAATAACAATAACAATAATAACAATAATAATAATAATAATAATAATATTATACTTGGGATTGGGTGCTCTGGGACCGGGAATGGATATTGGAGTTCCATTTTTTGTCTTATCCATTATTTTGTTTGAACCTTAGAGCTGGTTTGAGTTTTCCAGGCTGTTTTCAGTATCTGCTGAGGTTGCTTTCTAGTTAGTAGAGTTAGGGGGAAATCGTTATTTACAGATTGTTGACAATTTCACTAGCAGGGGGTAGACATTTATTTTCTTAGGTAGATTTATGATTTAGGAATCCAAGTCCCATTAGTAGAAGGAATAACTCAGCCTATAAATATGCTTACAGTCTTTCAATTTCAGTATAAAACTTACTATGACTAAAGTGCAGTCTTTTAGCTTAATATGTTGACAGTGCGATGCTTTCGTTAAAGGAGCGATTCCTTAAACCCTAGGTCAGTCCCCCCCCCCTTTTTTTTTTTTTTCCTTTTCCAGCTTTTATCAAAATCTCGAACTAAATATCCATTGCACACAGAAATCTTAGACCTCAACAATGGCCCCAATACAGTGAGGCAACTGCAATACCACGGCGGCATAGAATAAATGCATCTAATCAGGCACAGAGTTAGTTCACGTACAAACACAACGATCAAAAGGAATAGCACATCAAAATAGCAGTAAAAATCACCTGCAGGGGGAGGATGAAGTTGGATATCAAAGAATCAATAGAGCAAACTTCACATAAAGAAGCAATAGCATGACAGGCCTCAATCCCTTCTTCTGGTGTTTGAAACCTACGCAAACATGCTACATACTCAGATTCTACTTTATTCTCAACATAGGACCCTTCGGAATTTGAATCTTCATCTGTCATTGTCCCAGAATCATCCAAGACAGCATCATCTAACTGCAAGCCAGCAGCATCATTGGCATCGCTAACAGCATCAGAAATCTTCCCAGCCAAGGCCTTCAAAGCAACTCCACTGACTGAAGGCCAACCACTTGCGGTATATGTCTCAATAGGCAGATCAACTCCAATGCTACATAACTTAATGTTGCGATATTTTGTGGGAGTCTTCTTGCCTTCTTCAATCACTTTATCAACATTTGGAACTTTGAATGTTTTATCTTCTGGAAGAGTAAGGAGAGGATCCTTACTGAAATGAAAATAATTAAAACAAATGAGGTGTTTTTTCCATCCACCCTTGGTTTAGATGAAACTCAGTACTAACTAGTGCGCATTGTCACTGGATTTTATGCAAGAAAACTTGACCCGAATAATTTCCGAATTTAGGAATTCCATGGTACAAATACTGTTGTTCAAATTGCAATGAAAATTAACTTTCAAGAGGAATGTGTCCCCTTCCCAGGACAGGCCTCAAATTTACACTTAGAAAGCACATTCAACAAAAAAACTGATTCATGGCACAAATATTTCGATATTTTTAAATAAAGGATGGAAGTTTAACTTTTACCTGTTCGGAACACCACCAAAAAGTAATTGGCGCAGTTGTGTATCACTTCCCACATTCATGTACTTGGCATCAGGGCAATACTTACAAGCCCAATTACGAAATCTGTTAGCAGCAACCTCCTGTTCTGCTTTGGCAACCTTCTCCACCTCAGCAAGATATGCCCGGTCAACCAGCATGCCCTCGGTTTCCATTCTAACTAGAATCTCCCCAAATGGTTGCCAGTATTCCTGGTAGAAGTCAAACATAGATTTTTGAAAAACACGTTTTCCATCCAAATTCCAAGGCATTTTAGATAGTTCGCTTTCCATGCTCTTATAAAGCTGCAAAGTGCTTATTGCATCCAAAGCAGAATAACAAATCCACGGTTCTCGCTCTTCTCTTTGTAACTCTTCAACAGGGGCAATGATGGTCATTTTGCCTTCAGATCCATCTTTTTTCAACTTTTTCTTGCCAAAGATGGTTTTCATTGACACTTTACCAATCAATTCTTTATAGCATGATCCTGCCCCACGCATGACTTTTTGATCACCTGTAAGAGCTTCAAGAGAATACCCACCCTTTAATCTTCTTGATGAATCCCATAATCGTGCCATGTGCATTGTATCAGCATGAAAACCAGAAACAGAAAACCCGTAGTTCTCGATGACGTGGTTATCAAAGCTGTAGTTGTGCCACACCTGCAGAAAGGATAAGCAACTTCAATGTTGGTTCAATTTGTATTTGTGGACTGTGAATGCAGCCTAGTAAAACAACATGGCATGAGCAGTTGAATTCTCTAAAGTACAGACAAGGCTGTGGACTGTTTAACATAGTAAAAAATGATCATTGCTTTACAAGGAAAAAGAAAGAGCATGCCTCTTCCAAGG
>Ga0307511_10004466_pt1 | contig 14285 bp, 8 predicted proteins | sample 13_EM_MG_FD_200266 | JGI IMG/M metagenome (GOLD analysis project Ga0307511, IMG submission 200266) | Populus trichocarpa ectomycorrhiza microbial communities from riparian zone in the Pacific Northwest, United States - 13_EM | ecosystem: Host-associated > Plants > Roots > Unclassified | place... | reverse complement strand
ATTATCTATAATATAAATTGCGTGAATTTTTTTTTATTGTAGATCATCCTCCTCTTTACCTTCTCATAATTATCTGTTGATTGTAATATTGTTTTTAATTTTAATATTTTTTATATATATATAAATGGACCTTTTTGAGCACTTAATAGCATGTTTTTTTTTTTTTTGAGAAAATATTGAATCAAAAGACATAAGACTAAAGTGAAAAACTCGAGTAATATAGATGGTTTTTTAGAATTTATTTGAAAAATACATTTTAGACCCCTAACTTTTTTAATCCATTAGTTGATCGGTTACTTTAATTTTAAAAAAATTAATTTTGATACTAAATTTTATTTATATCATTTTTCAGTTCTTTTTATGCATGAAGAGAAAGAGAGTTTTACTGGATTATAGTTTAGAGAGAAACAATTATCGTTGCGATAATTCTAATCACTAAAATAATTGATTTTTGTACCAAACAACTCTATATGATGAGAGGAGTTTTAATTAGATGTCTTTGGACCTTGAAAGTACATGAAAAAGATGTTTTGAGCTCAAGAATATTTTTTTGGGTTGATTTTGGGTTTTAAAGCGGTTTGTTTTGTTTTTTTTATTTTTAGAATTTATTTGAAAAATACATTTTAGACCCCTATTTTTATAATCCATTAGTTGATCGGTTACTTTAATTTTAAGAAAATTAATTTTGATACCAAATTTTATTTTCATTATTTTTCAGTTCTTTTTATGTACGAGGAGAAAGAGAGTTTTACTGGATTCTAGTTTAGAGAGAAAAAATTATCGTTACGATGATTCTAATCACTAAAATAGTTAATTTTTGTACCAAACAACTCTATATGATGAGAGGAGTTTTAATTAGACGTCTTTGGACCTTGAAAGTACATGAAAAAAGTGATCTGAGCTCAAGAATATTTTTTAGGGTTGATATTGGGTTTTAAAGAGGTTTGTTTTGTTTTTTGAGGTTATGAATTTGTTTAACAAGGTTTATAGAGTGTTTTAGGTTAAACATATGTTGAAAATGAGGAAATTCTATTTTTCCAACCACCACAATAATCAAAATTTAAAGATTTCATATGAAGCGTCATCTATTTTTTGTCAAAAATTGGAGCTGACAATGCATCATCCTTATTAATTTTAGAAAAAAAAAAAGTCAAGGATTACATGAGAGAGAACTTTTTTCATGGGCCAGGTGCTAGGTCTGGCTTACCAGGCCTATAGTGCCTGGCCTCATTCTTTTTATTTTTTTTTATAAATTACAACTTTTTATATGTATATTTAAAAATAATGTTCTAGTTTATATTTTGATTAATACCTCTTCTATGTGATTTTTTAGATTTATTTATACTTTTTAAAATAAAGATTATTTTTTTTATTATATTGAGCGTGTTTAATTTTTTATGAGGTTAGTGTGATTCGTCTATAATTTTTTTATATATATTTTATATAGATTAAATTTATATTTAAAATTAAAAACATATATTTTTTTGCAATATTTTTAATATGTACAACCTTGCATAATTCTTTTATTCAATAAATTTTATGTGTGTGTTGATTTCTATTACAGATTAATTTTCATAAATAAATTCACTAAATATAATCGAGTAAATGACCCGTATCAAATGACCTGTATTGTGATATTTTAAGCCCTGTTTGTTTTTGTGTTTAAAAAGCACTTTTGAAAAAAAATAATTTTTTTTATTTTTTTTCTCTACTTTAAATTAGTTTTTGATGTTTTTATATCATTTTGATGCACTGATATCAAAAATAAATTTTAAAAAATAAAAAAAATATTATTTTAATACATTTATGAGTGAAAAACATTTTGAAAAGTAAGCGCAACCATATTCATGGATATGCTGTAAATATATTGGCCAAGATCCCTCTCTTAATTTTTTAAATTTTATTGTTAATTTTTTTTATTTACATAAATTATTAATTTATTTAATTAAATATATTTTTACTTTATATTTTTTTTTAGAAAATAACCTAGCCAGAGGTTTTTTATTTTTTATTTTTTAAAAAGATAAATTTACAACTAGTTATTACTGTAGGGACAAGACGGGAGGGGAGAGGTTGTAAGAGCAAGCGAGCATATGTTTTTCCATATCTTTCTAGTAGTTTCTAGTGCCTCGTATCTACTCGTTTCCAGATGTCTCTCTCGTCTCTTCAAAACACACCTCCATCGCTTCGTTTTTGCTTCACTCCAAGCAGAAAAAAAAAAGAGAGGATCAAACTCAATTCGGAAACAGATTCAACAATCGAAGATTCAGCTTTAGTTTTAGGGCAAGGAGCTAGCTGAAAGAAAGACATCCGTTTCGTTAGCTGATCAGGTACGCAGAAATTAGAATTACACTTTCCTTCTCCATCAATCTCATTTTCTAGTTTTAGCGCTTTTCTGTTCTGTGCTTTTCGTATTCCGAACGGCGACAGCAACGCTTTTTATTTTTTATTATTCTTATTGCAAGTATACCTGCTAGTGGCTAGTAGTTGTACTACAACTATATTGTATATTCTTGGAAAAATCTTACATGGCTGTCATGTTTATCTCTTATGATCAGTTCCAAAACCATAGTCGTTGGTTTCCTTCGCTTGAAGAAAGGACGTTGAAGTTAAAGAATCAATGGATCCTGGAAAGTTCACACACAAGACCAACGAGGCTCTTGCAACAGCTCACGAATTGGCAGTGGGTGCTGGTCATGCCCAGATAACCCCATTACATCTTGCTGTGGCCCTTATTTCAGACCCTAGTGGAATCTTGAGACAAGCGGTTGCCAATGCCGGTGATGGTGAGAACACTGCTCAGGCAGCAGAAAGAGTTTTCAATCAAGTCCTCAAGAAACTCCCATCTCAGTCTCCACCTCCTGATGAAGTTCCGCCCAGCACCAGTCTTATTAAGGTGATAAGGCGTTCTCAAGCGTTACAAAAATCACGCGGGGACTCCTATTTAGCTGTTGATCAGATGATCTTAGGCCTTCTCGAGGACTCCCAAATAAGAGATTTGTTGAAAGAAGTCGGAGTTTCCGCTTCCACAGTGAAATCGGAGGTAGAGAAACTCCGAGGAAAGGAAGGGAAGAAGGTGGAGAATGCTTCCGGGGATACTAATTTTCAGGCATTGAAGACTTATGGGAGAGATCTTGTGGAAGGTGCGGGAAAGCTTGATCCTGTTATTGGAAGAGATGAGGAGATCAGGAGGGTTGTCAGGATTCTGTCACGGAGAACGAAGAACAACCCTGTCCTTATTGGAGAGCCAGGAGTTGGCAAAACCGCAGTTGCTGAAGGTTTGGCCCAAAGGATTGTGAGAGGGGATGTTCCAAGTAATCTTGCTGATGTCAGGCTCATTGCCTTGGATATGGGTGCCCTTGTTGCCGGCGCAAAATATAGAGGGGAATTTGAGGAGAGGTTAAAGGCCGTGTTGAAAGAAGTGGAGGAAGCTGAGGGGAAGGTGATTCTGTTCATTGATGAAATTCATCTTGTTCTAGGCGCGGGTCGAACAGAGGGGTCCATGGACGCTGCTAACCTTTTTAAGCCAATGCTTGCAAGAGGTCAGCTCAGGTGCATTGGTGCCACAACCCTGGAAGAGTACAGGAAGTATGTGGAGAAAGATGCTGCGTTTGAGAGGAGGTTCCAACAAGTCTATGTGGCGGAGCCTAGTGTTCCAGACACAATAAGCATTCTTCGAGGATTGAAAGAGAAGTATGAGGGTCATCATGGTGTTCGAATTCAGGACAGAGCCCTTGTGGTTGCAGCTCAATTATCAAGTCGATACATTACAGGTACGTTTTAACAGTTCAATTCTACTTTCAGGTTTTAACATGCACCAGTAATTTTGGAATTGGTGATTTTATTGAAGGGTAGTATATTTTCATGCATAATTGATTGATATATTGGGATCATTTGGCGGGATAATAAATGCTGGTCTTTTCGGTTGATGTGTTCAGGTCGTCATCTGCCTGATAAGGCAATTGATTTAGTCGATGAAGCTTGTGCAAATGTGAGAGTCCAACTTGATAGCCAGCCTGAAGAAATTGATAGCCTTGAAAGGAAGAGAATGCAACTAGAAGTTGAACTTCATGCTCTTGAGAAGGAGAAGGATAAAGCTAGCAAAGCTCGACTGGCTGAAGTAAGAATCGCACCTTAAAAGAAGATCTGGAAATCAATTATGTGCTGCTTTATATCTCTCTCATGGTAAATCTGACAATATTGACACTGTTTCAGGTCGTAAAAGAACTTGACGACTTGAGAGACAAGCTTCAGCCCTTGTTGATGAAATACAAAAAGGAGAAAGAAAGGATTGATGAGATCAGGCGGCTCAAGCAGAAGAGAGAGGAGATACATTTCTCCATACAAGAGGCTGAAAGAAGATATGATTTAGCCAGAGTTGCTGATTTGCGCTATGGGGCGCTGGAGGAAGTGGAAGCTGCCATAGCACGTCTTGAAGGATCAACCACTGACGAGAACTTGATGCTGACAGAAACTGTTGGACCAGAACACATTGCAGAAGTAGTGAGTCGGTGGACTGGCATTCCTGTCACAAGGCTTGGCCAGAATGAGAAGGAGAGGCTAATCGGGCTTGCAGACAGGTTGCATCATAGAGTGGTAGGACAGGACCAAGCGGTCAATGCTGTTGCAGAGGCTGTGCTGAGGTCTAGGGCTGGTTTAGGCAGGCCTCAACAGCCGACTGGCTCATTCCTATTCTTGGGTCCAACTGGTGTTGGCAAGACTGAGCTTGCCAAGACTCTTGCTGAACAGCTCTTTGATAATGAAAACCAACTAGTGAGGATCGATATGTCAGAGTACATGGAGCAACACTCAGTATCTCGACTTATTGGTGCTCCTCCTGGGTAAGTACTTACTTTTCATCTATTTCTTTTTCTCTATTCTATAAGGTTGCATGAATAAAATATCTCACCCGTGTGTTTGTATTTCAGGTATGTGGGACATGAGGAAGGTGGGCAGCTGACAGAGGCCGTGAGGCGGAGGCCTTATAGCGTTGTGTTGTTTGATGAAGTGGAGAAAGCTCACATTTCTGTCTTTAATACTCTTCTTCAAGTTCTTGATGATGGAAGGTTAACAGATGGTCAAGGCCGCACTGTAGATTTCAGAAACACAGTGATTATCATGACTTCCAACCTTGGAGCGGAGCACCTTCTGTCTGGACTGCTGGGCAAGTGTTCCATGCAAGTTGCTCGAGACAGAGTGATGCAAGAGGTAAGCTTAATGCTCTATAAATTCGGTCATGCAGTCTTGATGGGTTTTGTTATACGCTTGTTGCTTGAAGGAAGTTGAGATAATAACTTGCTGTCAATTGTTGATTTTTCTGACAGGTGAGAAAGCAGTTCAGGCCTGAGTTACTAAATCGGCTTGATGAGATAGTGGTTTTTGATCCACTCTCTCACGACCAACTGAGAAAGGTTGCAAGGTTACAAATGAAGGACGTTGCTAGCCGGCTTGCTGAGAGGGGTATTGCTTTGGCTGTTACAGATGCTGCCCTGGATTATATTTTGGCAGAAAGCTATGATCCCGTGAGTGTTCTGACACCATATTCTGTCACTTGTCATGTACTCTGTTTTGATGAAGGAACTCACGTCGTCTATCTCTTGTTTTAGGTCTATGGTGCACGACCCATAAGGAGATGGCTGGAGAGGAAGGTGGTTACAGAGCTATCGAGAATGCTCGTGAGAGAAGAGATTGATGAGAACTCTACTGTGTACATAGATGCAGGCCCAGATGGACAGGACTTGGTTTATCGTGTGGAGAAGAATGGCGGGCTCGTTAATGCAACCACTGGGCAGAAGACTGATGTTTTGATTCAAATTCCAAAAGCCCCAAGGGATGATGCTGCCCAGAAAGTGAAAAAGATGAAAATTCAAGAGATTGTCGACAACGACGACGACGACGAGATGATTGAGTGAATTGCTGGTGGTTTCTGAAGTCGGCTCTATTTTTTTCACTACCTTCCCATGTTTCAAGTCTCTTAAATAACTTGTTTGCTTGAACATGGAGTTCAAGTTATAGTATATAATCAAGAGTGCTACCTCCATGTCTTAATTTTCTGAAGCCTCTGCTTTAGAATTTGAACATCACTTTTGGTACTTGGGAATTTGGTGTGTTAATATTTTTTCAAGATAAATGTATATTTAAGTAAGTATTTACTATGGCTTTGTGCTTTGTTTGTCTCGATTTTCTGTACTCTCTTTCTACCTTTTTTCTTTTATCCCAACACTTAAGAGTTTGTTTGACAGTGTGGTTGTGGTTGCTTTTCAAATAGCTTTTCCTGTCAAAATGCATGCCAATGATATTTTTTTATTTTTTAAAAATCATTTTTGACATCAGCACATCAAAATGATTTGAAAACACTAAAAATATATTAATTTCAAGTTAATAAAAAAATAAAAAATTTTCAAATTTTGTTAAAAGCGCTTTTGAAACGCAGAAACAAACAGACCCTGGCAAGAGTGATTAGTCAAACCACCTAGAAGCTTTTTTCTTATCGTGAAGCTTGAATAAAATCAAGATAATCGAATTTATTAGAGCTATAATTGAATTTAATTCAATATTTTTTTTTCTTTCTTTTCATTTTACCACTAAAAATGATTTGTTGAGATTAATAAATGATCTTCTTTATTTCTTTAAGAGTATGGTTGTAGTTATTTTTAAAGTGTTTTTTATTTAGAAATATATTAAAATAATATTTTTTATTTTTTAAAAAATATTTTTGATATTAATGCATCAAAATGATTTAAAAACAAAAAAATATTAATTTGAAGAAAAAAAATAAAAAATTTTCAGATTTTTTCAAAAATCTTTTAAAACGCAAAAATAAACAGGGCTAAAATTGTGTAGTAATTTATCAATTAATGAGACCAAGCTATGTAAATTATAAGATACTATTAATTACATCTTGAGAGCACAACAATTTCTAGCTCCCTTCTCGTCATTTGTTTATTAATTTTAGAAAAAAAAACTTTCATTTATGGTTTTATGAGGTAATATTGTTGTTTTGTATATAATGAGAGCTAATAAAGTTCTCACTTTAATGAATATCTTTCTCGTGGAGTTTTTGTTTTTAGTATTTGTATAGTTTAAGAAGTCATAGCATTTAAAGTGTTCAATTAATCATAAATCAAGTTTTTACTATGCTTACAATATGTTTTTTTTTTTAAGTTTTTTTTTCCAGTATGATAATTTCTTGATTGCGGATTAGCTTTAATATTCTTCATGAGTTGTATTTGAAAGGTTGATTAAAAGATCAAGATGTCAACATTATCATTATCAAACCAGATGGTCCATACCGGACTGAGACAGAGCCGTCATTTTCATCTTTTTGGATTGATTATTCTTTTTCTCTTTGTGTTGGCATGCATGTTTAAGAGTTAATCTCACTTGTCTTTTATTAGTTTTTTAATTTAAAAATGGCGCCATTATTTTTTCTTAAACCCAAGATACAGAAGAAAAAGCTATTCTTTCAATTATCCACCACTAGACAGCCACTTAGAGAACAACTATGACATCATTTAGAATAGATCATCTTGATTAACGTTGTTGTCGAAACACGAGATAACCTCTAAAATCACTTTAAAACAACTAGTTTTTGTCCTACTAGTAACTCCATTTTGATTCCATTTTTTTATTTTTTTAATTATAAAAAAATGCAAGAATATGAAAAATCTCTAAGAAAAATGTGTTCTCAACTCAATTTGGTCAACTCATTGCTATTTTGTGATTTTTAACCTTTTTGTTTATCATTTTAAAAATTCAAAGAAAAATACATTCTTGACGCATTTTGACTTCTATGGCATTTCGCTATTTTTAACGTTTTTGTTTATCATTTTCAAGTTAATGAGTTTGCAAAAGTTGGGATATTATAAAGATAAAAAAAACAAACAATTTTCTTTCTGATGTCTATGACGAAAACGATAAACTCTTCCCTTCATTCCCTCACGTTATTTTGTCTCGACCAAACAAGCTATAAAAACACACATTGGCTTCCAAGTTTTTGCCTACAAAAGGAGTAAAAAAGATACCTTTTAGCCTCATTTTTTGCTACCAACATCACATAAAATTCCAAGACTAAACCCTTGTACTTGTTTTTTGTGCTTGTAAACTGGGTACAAACATGTAAAAAAAAACATCCTTACACCTTTTTTTTTTCTCGCACATCATGCTAAGAAATGTGACCTTACAGTCTATGTTTTATTGAAAAAACAATCCATAAAATCATAGCCCTTTCATCCTATTTTACAACTACAAGATCAAGCCAAAACAACACCATTTTGTTCTTCATTTAAGCCGGAAAAAAAACCCCACTAAAGGCCCCATTTCATGCTACAAATTTTGTACATTTTGCCATACCAAATGTACTATCTTTACACTATGTTTACTACTGCAAAACACACTCCTCACACCTTTGATTGAAGACAAAACAACAACAAAAAATACACTACACAAAACATCTAAAAACCCCAACCATCACAATCGTTTTACAGATGCAACAACACATCCATTTTATCCTATTTTATAGCTATCAAACCAAGCAATAAAAAACCCTGCTTGTAACCAGATGCGACAAAATCCCAAAAAACTCCTTTCAAAGCCATGAACCACTATGCAAAGATGTGACAAAAAAGCTTGGCTCATATTGTTGTATAAAGAGAGATGGACATACGAGATTCTTATGGAGGAATCAAAGACCAACATTAAGTATTGAAGGAGTCTCTCGGTATTTCCTTGAGGACTATAAAATAAGAGTAAATAGTGGGAAAAGAAGGAGAAGAAGAAGAAAAAAAGCAAGCTAAAACAGTTAGAAAAGAGAGGGGAGAGGCTAATATATATATATAAACAATAAGTAAAAAAAAATGAAAAGAAAAGGAAAAATAGAATATACATGAAATAAGGGTAGATAGATATCAATTAAAAGAGAGGGGATTAAAAAAAAAAAGAAGAAAAAAAATGAGAAGACATCATTATATGTTCTTCTCGTTACAGAAGTTATGGAGATTCAATATAAGAAAGCTTGTAGAGGCTGCTGTCAAGAAGACCTGCAAAAAAAACATAAGGAAATAAGAATAGATATACATTACAATAATAGAAACATTCTTGCCAGGTTTTAGAGTAGCAATTTTTCATCCTCATGACAGAAACAACAACAATACTTTTACAACAGCGACAACAACTTCATCCAGGTATGAGTTCACATCCTATTTGAGATAAATATCTTTGTTTATGTCTCTTTTGAACGCTACATGTTTGAATGCACCTCAATTTTAAATATTAGAAGTTAAGAATAACAAAGAATGAAACTTTTCTTTGGAGTATATGGTGTCAAACATGTGGTCTAAACATGAAGGTAGAGTTCTCTTTTTTTTTTTTAATAAGTTCAACCCTCTAGTGTGAGAAATCTTTTAGATTTTGTGTCATCATATGATTTTTGATGTGCTTTGGATCTTGGTCTTGTTTTATAAGAAGAGTAATAGCTTTTGAGGTCACAACTCATGCCTAGTTCGATCGTATATGACAAGAGTGTCACTTTTCTTTTAGCTCATGTACATAATTCATATAACAAGTAAATAGTATGTGGATTTTAATTTTAATTTTGTATTTCTATATTAAGCTAATCGCATGTTTAATGAACTTAAACCCTCTGTTGATTTGTTATTGTCCTATCTTCCTTACATTTATATATGAATATTAGAAATGAAAAATAAATCAATGATTTTTTGTTATGTTGATGAAGTTTTGATTAATATTTTTTTTAAAATTGGTTAGGTCTACATGTCTTCTAGTTTTACAGATCAACGCGGATGTAATATTTGATTTTTAAACTCAAGTGAGATCAGAAATGCGTCGACGAGTTTTTGACGAGTTTTCTTCAAGATTTCATCAAATTTTGTTTATGCTTTTAAAAATGTTAGGTTGATGAGTCTCCTAGTTTTAGGGATCAATGTGGACCTCGCACTTAGTTTCTAAACTTAAATGAGCTAAAAAAAATACATTGATGAGTTTTCATCAAGTTTTGTTTATAAAGATTTTTAACAGTTAGGTCAATGAGTCTCATAATTTTAGAGATCTACATAGGCCTAACCCTTGGTTTTTGAACTTAAAATGAGCTCAAAATTATGTCAACAAGTTTTCATCAAGATTTTTCCAAGTTTTATTTAAGCTTTTTAAATGGTTAGGTCATTAAGTTTGCTAGTTTTAGGGTCCAACCTGGACCTAACACATGATTTAAACTTAAAATGCATTCAAAATTGCGTTGAAGAATTTTTGATGAGTTTTTGTTAAGTTATCATGAATTTTCATTTAAGCCTTTTTCAAATGGTTAAGTCGACGAGTCTTCTAATTTCGGAGACCTGTGTATTTTTAGTGAGAAGTATTTCTTTACTAAAAATATAAAAATTAAATAAAACAATTGTCAAGTTTCGAGATTCTTGATTTATGGTCTGATGCTAACTCAAACAAATGTCAATCAATAATAAATTAATCACAAATAAGCTTAGACATAATTTGGACAATAGATGGCATACATAAAACAAATTTATGAGAAAAAAACATAGTGAAGATAACCTTTCTCTAGAAATGATGTTGTAAGGATGATGTTTATCTTCTCTTAAGCATTATTAACTTTATACTTAAATATTTAGAACTAGTGCATATTTTAGGATTCTAAACTTTCTTAAAACATAGGTGGAGACTCCATGTTCCATATTTCCCTTTAAATTTAAAGGTCTAAATTATGTCGGGTAGAGACAATATGACAACTCTATTAAGGACCATAGGGTTAAGCCTATGCCTGTGTTTTTTTTTTCACTTCCTTTATTGTCATTTATTTTATATATGTTGTCCAATGTTTTTTAAATATGTTGGATTGAATGTGCATATATATTATTTTTTAAGTTTTCATGCAATACAAAAACCAATAAAAGCTATGGACGTGAGCTCGTATTTTTTAAGATTAGTTAGGGAGACTTAAGTGGTGAGTATGACTTATATCCACTGATACTCACTTGGACTTTTACTAAGATTGGAACTCACTTTATACATGAAAAAAGCATAAGTTTAAGAGGTTAGGTTACTCTATTAGTAATTCAGATAATCTAGAAACCTAAAAAATCTTTAGTGATAGACCAATTGAGCCAAAATTTTTATAAGATAGATTCTATCCATTAGGGTTGACATTTGATAAGGCACAAATCATATCAAGACATCTCATCTTTATAGTGTTTATGTTAACGTTGCTATTTCTCTATCGATCTTTATATGAAGTATGAGATGTTGAGACATGTTATAACACCCCTATTATTATAGATTCATCTTTCAAACTAATTTCTTTCTAGGTCAAATGATTATTGTAAATTTTTTTTCTTCTTCATAACCATTTCTAGTTTATTCTCATCTTTGAATATTGTCTCTTATTTTTACCAGAATTTCGGCAAAGTTTTCCTATAAATCAAAATAATCTCAATCTTTATATTCTTGAAAATAAGCAAACAATGACAATATATTAACTTGATCCAATCATCTTGGATCTCAATTTGACATCAACACCCATATTTTTCACCTTTCATCATCGCCATCCAACAATTCCAATTATACATCTTTTTAAATTCATTTCATATCACCATTAAATATAGCTAACAATTAATAAGCAAAACCATGAATTTAAGTTACTAACTTAATACTTGAGATAAATTTAAGTGCATCTCCAAATGTAAATATTAAGATTAAATTCATGAAATTTAAAAGACTTGTACATACTATCTCAAAATATACTACTTAACATGCCTTTTCTTACAACCATTACCTAGAATTATTAATAAATAACCTATGAGGCCTTACTACTTCTGTATGGACTGAGAAGAACCTGAAAATATAATATTTACATCATAGAAAGAATATTTAAAATGTTGGCCGAAACACACAACAAGAGTGATATGCTTTTTCTTTCAAATCATCATTAATAAATCATCATGCATTAATTTAACACAATTAAACATACACATTTTGAAAATCCACAATTCTCTCAATTTCCACCATTGTTGTCGGTTCTTAGTATCTTTTTTATTTGAAGTTTTATTTCAATTCTTGCTATAATTTTGCATCTATTGCCATCTATTCTAACCCAATTGATCTAAATAACATTCAATTTGCATTTCCCTCAAATTCCCTCAAGAACTCTAACTCAAAATTCAAGAATTTTAGCATCAATTTTATTTGTCTTCATTTAAGCTTGTATATTTAGGTTTAAAACTCCTTACCGACAATAAAATGAACTTTGAATGCTAACTAGTAAAAAATGTTTCCACTCCTCTTCCTTCTCCCTCTAATTTATCATGCCTCTCTCTCTAGGACTCTGTTTCTCTCACTTGAGTTTCTCTTGATTCTTGTGGTTGATAGGTTGAACCACTCATCTCTCTATTATTTTAGCTTTGAACCTTGAATTCTCTCGAGTTTTTGGTGTAAAAATTGCAAGGAAGCAAGAAACTCTTTTTTTTTTCTTTTTTGTAGAATCGGTTGTTTAAAGAGAGGAAGGAGCTGAAATTTCAAATTTATCCATTTATTTATGAAAATGTCACTAATAAGTCTATATTCTATTTTTTTGTCTGACTGTTGACATTATTGTATGACCTTCATGAATTTTTATTGCCCTAAAATTCTAACATATGATAAAATATTGTGTCAGGCAACTCCTCGTAAAATTTTATCTCGATCTGACTTTCGGATTAAGAGTTATGCTCAATAGTATAAAACTAGTCGGTAGGTGATTTTACACTAAAGATCTGAATTTTCTTGTGCCATACTTGCATGGATCGAATAAGTTATACTACTAAATCCTTGAGACCATTTCATTATTCTAAAATATAGTTATTTTACCTTTTCATCATTTAGTTCAGTTACAGTCTTATTATCGTTTCACGGTAATGTTACTGATTTTCAATCGAGATTTACACCAATATTTTTTTTTAAACCTGGGGGTTTACATTCTCCCCTCCCAATAAAAATTTCATCCTTGAAATTTTGTTTCAAACCTGAGTTCAAGAATAGTTTTGGGTTATCTTTTTCTCATTTCTCATTTCATATTCCATCTTCCAAATTTCTTTTTTTAGAGTTTCTTTATAATACTTTGACTATTGAAATTTTCTTGTTTCCAAGTTCCTTTTCGCCATGATCCAAAATCCTTATTGGTTTCATTTATAAAGTCAAGTCTTTTTTTATTTCTAAAGAATCTTATGGTAGAACTCTGGCATGATCTACCTTAGTCTTTGTAGGAAGGATACATGGAACACATCATGTATCTTTACCAAATTTCAGGGGAGTGTTAGCTTGTAGGCAATTGGTTTTATCCTTGTTTTGATCTCAAAAGGCCCAATAAACCTTAGAGTCAGCTTTCTTTTCAATCCAAATTGCATAATGTTCTTCCAAGGCACAACCTTGAGGAATACTTGATCCCCCACCTCAAATTCGAGGGGTTTCCTCATGTTATTTGCATAACTTCTTTCTCTTTTCTAAGCTGTCTTTATTCTTTCCTTTATAATCTTCACCTTTTCAGTGGTAATCTGTACCAATTCTGGATTAATCAATCTCTTATCCCCTACTTCTTCTCAACATACAAGAGTACAACACCTCCTTCCATACAAGGCTTCATAGGGAGCCATTCCTATAATAGCTTGATAGTTGTTATTGTAGGTAAAATCTACTAGTGGTAGGTGATCTTCCCAATTACCATCAAAATCCAACACATATGACCTTAATAGATCTTTAAAGGTCTGAATTGTTCTTTCTGATTGCCCATCTGTTCGAGGATGTAAAGTTGTACTCAAATTTAATTTTGTTCTAAGAGAACACTAAATACTTGGCCATAGACGAGATGTAAACTTGGGGTCTCGGTCAGATACTATGGATACTGGTACCCCTTGTAATCTGACTACTTCGTTCACATATAATCTTGTTAGTTTAACAATTAATATTTCATCTTCATAGGAAGGAATAAGACAGACTTAGTCAGCTGATCCACTATAACCCATATAACATCATTTCCCTTATTTCTTCTAGGTAGTCCAAAAATAAAATCCATGGTAATGTCCTTTAATTTCCACTTAATTATCAAGAATGGTTGTAACAGCCCTGTCGACTTTTGATGCTCCATTTTCACATGTTAACACACCCCATATTTAGCCATATAATCATTGATCAACTCTTGTAATTGAATCTTTACCTTTGCCAACTCTATAAGTGCCATTCTATAAGGCGTTTAATCTATAGACGTAGTTTCCAAGTAATACTTTAAT
>Ga0307511_10004464_pt1 | contig 14287 bp, 11 predicted proteins | sample 13_EM_MG_FD_200266 | JGI IMG/M metagenome (GOLD analysis project Ga0307511, IMG submission 200266) | Populus trichocarpa ectomycorrhiza microbial communities from riparian zone in the Pacific Northwest, United States - 13_EM | ecosystem: Host-associated > Plants > Roots > Unclassified | place... | reverse complement strand
TGACCGTCTTCTCGTTCGTGATGATGTGGGGGAACTTCTTCGTTCCGTTCATGCTGCTGCTCACACCGGATCAGATGCCGGCGAGCGTGAGCATCAATGAGTTCTTCGGGAATCGGGGGATGGTGGCGTATGGGCAGTTGGCCGCGTTCTCGGTTGTTTATTCGACGCCGGTGATTTTGTTGTATGTGCTGGTGGCGAGGCGGTTGGGTGGGGGGTTTGCTTTGGGTGGGGCTGTTAAGGGGTGAGGGCTTCGGCTCGGGTGCGGGCCTGGGCGGCTTCGGTGGGGGCGTTGGCGCGGGTGAAGGCGTCGGCGGACTCGAGGTAGTGGGTGCGGGCCTCGGCGAGGTGACCGGCATCCTCTCGGGCGCGAGCCAGATTCCTGAGGGCCATGCCTACCCCGTACCAGTCCTTGAACTCCTGAAAGATCGCCAGAGCCTTGTTGTACGCGTCGATGGCCTCATCCTCCCGGCATGCCTGCCGCAGGACTGCGCCGAGATTGTGCCACGCAGCAGCCTCGCCGTGGCGATCCCCAACTGCTTGATAGAGGTCGCGGGCGCGGATCTGGGCATCGACGCCCTCCCCTGCCCGCCCCGCCTGCGTCAGGGCGATGCCTAGGTTGTTCCACGCGATGGCCTCACCGCGGCGATTCCCGGCGGCCTGGTACAGGGCTCGTGCGCGGGTGTGCGCGTCAATGGCCTCCCCTGCTCGCCCTTCCCCGCTCAAAGCGAAGCCGAGGTGGCCCCATACGAATGCCTCATAGTGGCTCTCTCCGGCGGCCTGGAAATGGTCAAGGGCGCGGATGTACGCGTCAATGGCCTCCCCCACCCGCCCCGCCTTCCCCAAAGCGATGCCAAGGTCACACCATGCAATGGCCTCATCTAGCCGGTTCCCCACGCGGCGGGCGACCTCCCGGGCGGTACCGGCGACGGTGATCCAGTCGTCGAAGAACCGCCGCCAGCCCAGATACGCCGCCAGGCACTGCGACAGCCGTACCGCCGTGCCAGCGAAGCGCTCCTCCCACGCCCACTGCACCGCAGCCACCAATCCGGCCCGCTCGCCGTCAAACCAAGCGAAAGCGTGCGACCGGTCCCCGAACCGCTCCGGCTCTGCTGTACCCGGCAGCCACCGCAACCGATCATCAGCCTTAGACGCCTCCTGGTAGTAGAACTCCAGCACCCGCTCCCGCGCCGCCTCCCCCTCCTCCCACAACCCCACATCCCCCTCAACCACACCCACCCCGAACACCCGCACCAAGTCATGCAACCGCCACCGCCCACGCCTGCTCCCCCGCTCAACAAGATGAGCGCGGCACAACGCATCGAGCACACGCACCGGCGCAGCGTCCGCCCCATCCAGCACGGCAACGACCTCGGCCGTCACCTCCGGCCCCGGAGCCAGAGCCAACAGCCGCAGCAACCGGGCCTGTTCAGCCGGCAGACGCCGGTAAGACAGGTCAAAGGCGGCCCGCACACTGCGCTCGCCGTCATCAAGGTGCAGGAGCCGGTCCCCGGACTCGGCGAGTTCCACAACGAGTTCGGCCACAGGCTTGTCCCTGTCGAGGACGAGCAGGGCCGCAGCGATCTGGAGGGCGAGGGGCAAATGCCCACAGAGCAAGCCGAGTTCGGCAACCGCCTCACCCTCATCCACCACCCGCGCATCCCCCGGAGCGGCGATCCGCAATGCCCGGTCCAGAAGGTCGTACGCCTCCTTCGGACTCAACTCCCCCAACGGCAGCAGCCGCGCACCCAGTTGAGGCAACTTGCTCCGCGAGGTGGCAAGCAGCCGGTGCCGCACACCCCCCGGATGCAACGGACGCACCTGCTCCGCCGAGGACGCGTTGTCCGCCAGGACCAGCACAGCCCCCAAGTCCCGCTCCCGGGCCGCAAGCACCGAGCGATACAACGCGGCCCGTGCGTCCACCCCGTTCGGAATGTGCTCCGGAGGCGTCCCCAGCCCCCTCAGCAGAGTCTCCAGCGCCTGTTCCGCCGTAACGCGATCATCGTCGTACCCATGCAGATTGACGAAGAGCACCCCACCCGGGAACCACCCCTTGTCACAGGCCTTATGCGCCGCCTCCACCGCGAGCGCGGTCTTGCCGATACCGCCGAGCCCGGACACCGCGGCGACCAGTACGGCACCCGGGGCTTCGCCCCCGGCCGGGTCGAACGCGCCGAGCAGCTCCCCGAGTTGGTCACTACGACCGGTGAACCCGCCCACCTTCGGAGGCAGGGCATCAAGCGCGGTGGGCCCCGGCCCGTGCTGGTGGTACTCCACCTGCTTCGCGATGAAGGGCCCGTTGAACTCCCCGTCCCGGAAATCCTGGTGATCCCCGCCGTACTGCTCGCCCATCGCGCCGTCCCCGTGCCGCTGCCCCCGAATCGCGTGCCAACACGGTACGCCCACGGCCCCCGCCCAACACTCGCTCTGGCCACGCGACTTGGCAGTACACGGCAGTACGTGCCCATCTGACGGACATCGAGAAGCAGGTACACCCCACCGGCACACGCAAGGCCGCCGCGCTCACCGAGCGCGTAACGTCGTGGTTCAAGCCGGACGCGGTTCTCTTCGTCGGCACCGCGGTCGGCCTACGGGAGGACATCCATGTCGGCGACGTGGTGATCGCGACGAAGGTGTACGCCGTCCACGGCTCAAGCCGGTCGCCGCAGCCAACGTGACCGTCGCCGCCCCCGCCTCACCCTCACGCTGCCCATCTGGCAAGCACAGCAGGGGCGTTGGTCATCCGGGGGATCAGCGGCAGGGCGGACGCCGAGTTCCGTGACGCCGCGTTCACCCCCTTCGATCCTGCGGATGGTTCCCAGCGCGACGCCTGCCGCATCGGCGAGCTGTCGCTGCGTCATCTTCGGACGGACGACACTGCGGTAGTAGGCGATCCGCCTGCCGACTCCGTCGCTCGCGAACACGGTCATACGGGCTCCGCTTGAGGGCGTCTGCTCCGAACCGTACCGACACCGATGCACCGCGTGCACGCGAACGGCCCCACCGGCGAAGGCCGACGGAGCCGAGCCGTTTGCGTCAGTCCGCCACGATCGACGTGAGCTGGCCGAGACCGTCGATACGCCAGTCCGCCGCCGCTACGACCTTGGCGTCGTCCGCCCACAGATGTCCCAATGGGCCACGACGGACATGCGCGACGCGCAACCCCGCCCGCTTGGCGGGGAAGATGTCATTGGCCGGATGGTCGCCGACGTAGACCGTCCGGTCCGGTGCTGCCTGAGCCACCTCAAGCACGCGCTCGAAGAACTCCGGTTGCGGCTTCGCCACGCCCCACTCCGCCGACGTGACAACGAGGTCCGCGGGCAGGTCCAGGGCACGCAGCAACTCGCCGGCGCGGGAAGTCTGGTTCCCCGCGACGATGACCCGCACTCCGAGTTGACGAAGAGCGGACAGGGCCGGGCGGACGTCGTCGTAGAGGTCGCTCTCGTCGAGGTACTCACCCTGGCCGGCGGCTTCGCGTGCGCGGTACTCGGCGGCAACGTCGACACCCGGCCGGACGAGACGGAGCGCCTCCGCGTTGTCCTGCCCCCTCGCCACGACAGCCCCGACGAGCGCGGAGAGGGTGTGGCGGGGGACGTCGAGCCAGTCGGCCCACGACTGCCAGTACCGGTCGTCTCGGGTGATCGTCTCGCCGACGTCGAACACGATGGTCTCAATCACCCCATCGAAGCCTAGGCGGTCACGAGGCACCAGCGATGGTTGCCCGTGATCGGATGGCCCTCATGACCACGACCTCCCGTGTCCTCTACCTCTTCGCCTCCGCCGCACCCCCCGCCCACGACATCGCCGAGGTCATCAAGGACGCCCAGTCCCGCGACTTCGACGTGTGCCTCGGTCTCACCCCCACCGCCGCGCGCTGGCTCGAACCCCGGCTCGGCGCGCTGGCGCTGCTGACAGGCCACCCCGTGCGCAGCGAATACAAGATGCCGGGCGAGCCTGACGTGTGGCCGAAGGCGGACGTGATCGCGGTCGCGCCGGCGACCTTCAACACGATCAACTCGTGGGCACTCGGGCTGACCCACGACTTCGTGGTCGGCGTCGTCGCCGAAGGCGTCGGCAAGGGCATCCCCGTCGTCGCCATGCCCTGCGTCAACTCGGCGTACGTACAGCACCGGCAGTTCGAGCGCAGCATCGCCGAGCTGCGCTCCATGGGCGTACAACTCCTCTACGGCGAGGGCGGCTTCGTGCCGAACCAGCCGGGGCAGGGCAAGCCGAAGGAGTTCCCCTGGGCGCTGGTGCTCGATGCCGCCGTGGACGCGATGTGCACCTGAACCACCCAACCGGCGAGCCCCGCAGCCGGTGACAGACGACTTTGCGCCACCCCCCACTTCCCCCCACACCCGATCATCACCCCCACCACAAACGCACTCCCCTTCGACCCCCGCCCACACACCCGAGACCGACCCACCACCCCCCAACCCCTCCGCCAGTGCCCGCCACCCACGCAAATGGCAAGGTAGACCGGCATATTCACCACACCTCGGTCACCATCCGGCTCCCCCGGCCACCACGCACCGTCACCACGCACACCACCCCCAGCGGCATTCGATCTCCCCCACCCGACCGAATCCGTACGTTCATACAATCCGTAATCCTGGCCGAACAGACCGTAGTCACCGCACCCAGGCGCCCCTAACTTGTGCCCCGTGCGCCGACCCCCAGCTCAACCCAGCCAGTCCACGCCGCCCACACCGCCGTTCAACGCCCCCGCCGCCCGCAGGCTCAGGACCGCACTGAACATGGGTCCCGAACACGTCGCGTACGGGATGCGTGTGTCGTTCGGGCTGCCCTATGTCACGCCGGACCTGGTCATCGCCTGGGAGCGTGGGCTCACCGCGCCGTCGAGTCCCGAACTCACCGCGCTCGCAGGCGTGTTGTGGTGTTCCGCGAGTGAACTCATCGGCAGGCCACGCACGCTGCGTGAGCACCGGCTCGCCCGTGGCCTCGCGCCGGAGGACATCGCCCGTGCCGTCGGGCTCGAACTCCTCGTGTATTTACGGATGGAGGAGAACGACGAGTGGCGCGGCACCGAGCGCCAGTCCGCCGCACTCGCCGATGTGCTCGACCTCTCGCTGCCCGACTTCATCAGCGTCACCGGACGCGACGCCAAGCTCGCGGAGTTGCTGCGCGGCGCCGTGACCACCCGCTGGCAGGCCTACGTGCGGCCGATCGGCAAAATGGTGCCCCTGGACCGGCACCTCCTGGAGGACTCCCTCAAGGAACTCCACCAGGACTACCAGGGGCAGATGCTCGCCACCCTCAGCTGGGCCGGCGGCAACTCCCCCGGCGACGCGAGCGAGGCCGGCCGCGACTTCCTCGACCAGATCATCGACCGCTTCTGGGCCATGGTCGAGAGGAGTACTTACTGAACACGGCGGACCGAGCGAACAGGCCGGGCCGGGCCGGGCCCGCCGTACCGGACCTAGAAGACCGACTCCGCCTCGTCCATCCGGTCCTTCGGCACCGTCTTCAGCTCGGTGACCGCCTCCGCCAGCGGCACCATCACCACGTCCGTGCCGCGCAGCGCCGTCATCCGGCCGAACTCGCCCCGGTGCGCCGCCTCCACCGCGTGCCAGCCGAAGCGCGTCGCGAGCACCCGGTCGTACGCGGTCGGTACGCCGCCGCGCTGGATGTGGCCGAGGATGACCGGCTTGGCCTCCTTGCCGAGGCGGCGTTCGAGTTCGTACGCCAGTGCCGTGCCGATGCCCTGGAAGCGCTCGTGGCCGAACGCGTCGATCTCGCCCTTGCCGTAGTCCATGGAGCCCTCGGCGGGGTGCGCGCCCTCTGCGACGCAGACGACGGCGAACCGCTTGCCGCGGGCGAAGCGCTCCTCGACCATCTTGACCAGGTCGGCGGGGTCGAAGGGGCGCTCGGGCAGGCAGATGCCGTGGGCGCCCGCCGCCATCCCGGACTCCAGCGCGATCCAGCCCGCGTGGCGGCCCATGACTTCGACGACCATCACTCGCTGGTGGGATTCGGCGGTCGTCTTGAGGCGGTCCATCGCCTCCGTGGCGACGCCCACCGCCGTGTCGAAGCCGAACGTCCGGTCCGTCGAAGAGATGTCGTTGTCGATCGTCTTGGGGACGCCGACCACCGGCAGGCCCGCGTCCGACAGCATCCGCGCCGCCGTCAGCGTGCCCTCGCCGCCGATCGGGATCAGCGCGTCGATGCCGAAGTCGCGCGCGATGTCGAGCGCGTTCTCGCAGGCCTCGCGCAGGCGGTCGCGCTCCAGGCGGGAGGAGCCCAGGATCGTGCCGCCGCGGGCGAGGATGCCGCTGACCGCGTCGAGGTCGAGGGTGCGGTAGTGGCCTTCGAGCAGTCCGGCGTAGCCGTCCTCGAAGCCGATGACCTCGTCGCCGTAGTTGTCCACCGCTCGGTGCACGACCGATCGGATCACTGCGTTCAGGCCGGGGCAGTCGCCGCCTGCGGTGAGAACTCCGATGCGCATCGTGCTGTGTCTCCTGCTCGCTGTTGAGACCGGTGAGCCGGATCCGATTGTTTCACGTCCCTCAGGGCTGTGCCGCTCCCGTCGGACCGAGGGGCGTCTTAACCACCCCCGGAGGTATTGTCAAGAGGCTTCCGCTCACCCCGGTGGGCGATTTTTATGACCACCGAAACGAAGCGAGGTAGCACGCGTGACCCGCAGCGTGTACGTGACCGGGATCGACCGCGGCGACGGCCGTCAGGTCGTCGAACTGGGGGTCATGGAACTCCTGACCCGGCAGGTCGACCGGGTGGGGGTGTTCCGTCCCCTCGTCCATGACGATCCCGATCGGCTGTTCGAACTGCTGCGCGCCCGCTACCGGCTCTCCCAGGACCCGGCGACCGTCTACGGCATGGACTACCACGAGGCGTCCGCCCTCCAGGCCGAGCAGGGGACGGATGAACTGGTGTCGACTCTTGTCGAGCGGTTCCATCTCGTCGCCCGGGACTACGACGTCGTCCTCGTCCTCGGCACCGACTTCGCGGACACCCAGTTCCCGGACGAGCTGGCCCTCAACGCCCGCCTCGCGAACGAGTTCGGCGCGTCCGTGATCCCCGTCGTCGGCGGACGCAAGCAGACCTCCGAGTCCGTGCTCGCGGAGACCCGCAACGCGTATCGCGCCTACGACGGCCTCGGCTGCGACGTCCTCGCCATGGTCACCAACCGGGTCGCCCGCGAGGACCGGGAGGAGATCGCCCAGCGACTCGCCACCCGGCTGCCGGTGCCCTGTTACGTCGTACCGGACGAGCCCGCGCTCTCGGCGCCGACCGTCGCGCAGATCACCCACGCGCTCGGCGGCCGGGTGCTGCTCGGGGACGACTCGGGGCTCGCGCGGGACGCGCTGGACTTCGTGTTCGGCGGGGCGATGCTGCCCAACTTCCTCAAGGCGCTCACCCCGGGCGCGCTGGTCGTCACCCCGGGCGACCGCGCCGACCTCGTCATCGGGGCGCTGGCCGCGCACAGCGCCGGCACCCCGCCGATAGCCGGCGTACTGCTCACCCTGAACGAGGTGCCGAGCGACGGGATCCTCACCCTCGCCGCCCGCCTCGCGCCGGGCACCCCGGTGGTCTCGGTGGCCGGGAACTCCTTCCCCACTGCGGGCGAACTCTTCGCCCTGGAAGGGAAGTTGAACGCGGCCACCCCGCGCAAGGCGGAGACCGCGCTCGGTCTCTTCGAGCGGTACGTCGACACCGGCGACCTGCTCAGGCGGGTCTCGGCACCGAGCAGCGACCGGCTCACCCCGATGATGTTCGAGCACACGCTCCTGGAGCGGGCCCGCTCCGACAAGCGCCGGATCGTCCTCCCCGAGGGCACCGAGCCCCGTGTCCTGCACGCCGCCGAGGTGCTGCTGCGCCGGGGCGTCTGCGAGCTGACCCTGCTCGGCCCCGAGGACCAGATCCGCAAGCGGGCCGCCGACCTCGGCATCGACCTCAGCGCCGCCCAGCTGATCGACCCGGGGACCTCCGAACTCCGCGACCGCTTCGCCGAGAAGTACGCCGAACTCCGCGCCCACAAGGGCATGACCGTCGAGCTGGCCCACGACGTCGTCGCCGACGTGAACTACTTCGGGACGCTGATGGTGCAGGCCGGGCTCGCCGACGGAATGGTCTCCGGCGCCGTGCACTCCACGGCCGCCACCATCCGCCCCGCCTTCGAGATCATCAAGACCAAGCCGGACGCCGGCATCGTCTCGTCCGTCTTCTTCATGTGCCTCGCCGACAAGGTGCTGGTGTACGGCGACTGCGCGGTCAACCCCGACCCGAACGCCGAGCAGTTGGCCGATATCGCCGTCCAATCGGCCGCCACCGCCGAGCAGTTCGGGGTCGCCGCGCGCATCGCGATGCTGTCGTACTCGACGGGTACGTCCGGCTCGGGCGCCGACGTCGACAAGGTGCGCGAGGCAACGGAGTTGGTGCGGCTGCGCCGGGCCGATCTGCGGATCGAGGGGCCGATCCAGTACGACGCCGCCGTCGAGCCGAGTGTCGCCGCCACCAAGATGCCGGAGTCCGAAGTCGCGGGCCGGGCAAGCGTGTTGATCTTCCCCGACCTCAACACCGGCAACAACACCTACAAGGCCGTGCAGCGTTCGGCCGGCGCGATCGCCGTCGGGCCGGTGCTCCAGGGTCTGCGCAAGCCGGTCAACGACCTGTCCCGGGGCGCTCTCGTCTCCGACATCGTGAACACCGTCGCCATCACGGCGATCCAGGCGCAGAACCCCAAGAACCAGGCCCAGAACCCGAACGAAAAGGCTCCCCAGCAGTGACCGCGACCCGTGTCCTCGTCCTCAACTCCGGCTCCTCGTCGGTGAAGTACCAGTTGCTCGACATGCGCGGCGGCGAGCGGCTGGCCCTGGGGCTCGTCGAGCGCATCGGCGAGGAGACCTCCCGGCTCAAGCACACCTGCGTCAAGACCGGTGCCGTACGGGAGTCGATCGCCCCTGTCGCCGATCACGAGGCCGCCCTGAAGGCCGTGGCGGAGGAATTGACGAAGGACGGACTCGGCCTGGATTCACCGGAGTTGGCTGCCATCGGGCATCGGGTCGTGCACGGCGGGATGACCTTCACCGCGCCCACGGTCATCGACGACACCGTGCTCGCCGAGATCGAGCGGCTGATACCGGTGGCTCCGCTGCACAATCCGGCGAACCTGGTCGGGATCCGGACGGCGATGGCGTTGCGGCCGGATCTGCCGCAGGTGGCCGTGTTCGACACCGCGTTCCACACGACGATGCCGGAGTCGGCCGCGCGCTACGCGATCGACGTGGCGACCGCCGACGCGTACCGGATCCGGCGGTACGGGTTCCACGGGACCTCGCACGCGTATGTGTCGCGGGCGACGGCGAAGCTGCTGGGGAAGGCGCCCGAGGACGTCAACGTGATCGTGCTGCACCTCGGGAACGGAGCGTCCGCGTCGGCCGTGGAAAGGGGCCGGTGCGTGGAGACCTCCATGGGGCTGACCCCGCTGGAGGGGCTGGTGATGGGGACCCGGTCGGGAGACCTGGATCCGGCCGTCATCTTCCATTTGATGCGTGTTGGCGAAATGTCCACCGATGAGATCGACACTCTCCTCAACAAGAAGAGCGGTCTGATCGGGTTGTGCGGGGACAACGACATGCGCGAGATCCGGCGCCGGATCGACGAGGGCGACGAACAGGCGGAACTCGCCTTCGACATCTACATTCACCGTTTGAAGAAGTACATCGGCGCCTACTACGCCGTACTCGGCCGGGTGGACGCGGTCGCCTTCACCGCGGGAGTCGGGGAGAACGACAACGCGGTACGGGAAGCCGCCGTCGCGGGCCTGGAGCTGCTGGGGCTCGAGGTCGACGGGGCGCTGAACGCCGTACGGAGTGACGAGCCGCGGCTGATCTCGCCCACGACGTCGCGGGTCGCGGTCGCGGTGGTGCCGACGGACGAGGAATTGGAGATCGCCACACAGACCTATGCACTGGTCGGAAATTACAACGCCTGAGCGCCTGCCCGCCCATTTGTATCTTCCGCCAGACGGAATATTCCGTAGCGAAACAAACCGATAGGATCGTCCCATGCGCCGTTCGAAAATCGTCTGTACTCTCGGCCCCGCGGTCGACTCCCACGAGCAGTTGGTGTCGCTGATCGAGGCCGGCATGAATGTGGCCCGCTTCAATTTCAGCCACGGTACCCACGCCGAGCACCAGGGGCGGTACGACCGCGTCCGTGCCGCGGCCAAGGAGACCGGCCGTGCCATCGGCGTCCTCGCCGACCTGCAGGGCCCGAAGATCCGCCTGGAGACCTTCGCCGAGGGTCCCGTCGAGCTGGTGCGCGGTGACGAGTTCACCATCACCACCGAGGACGTCCCGGGCGACAAGACCATCTGCGGTACGACGTACAAGGGCCTGCCCGGTGACGTCTCCCGCGGCGACCAGATCCTGATCAACGACGGCAACGTCGAGCTGAAGGTCCTGAGCGTCGAGGGCCCGCGGGTGAAGACGATCGTCATCGAGGGCGGCGTCATCTCCGACCACAAGGGCATCAACCTGCCCGGCGCGGCCGTGAACGTGCCCGCGCTGTCCGAGAAGGACGTCGAGGACCTGCGCTTCGCGCTGCGGATGGGCTGCGACATGGTCGCCCTGTCCTTCGTACGCGACGCGGGCGACGTGTACGACGTCCACAAGGTGATGGACGAGGAGGGCCGCCGGGTCCCCGTCATCGCCAAGGTGGAGAAGCCGCAGGCGGTCGCCAACATGGAGGCCGTGGTCGCGGCCTTCGACGCGGTGATGGTGGCCCGTGGCGACCTCGCCGTGGAGTACCCGCTGGAGAAGGTCCCGATGGTGCAGAAGCGCCTGGTGGAGCTGTGCCGGCGCAACGCCAAGCCGGTGATCGTGGCGACCCAGATGATGGAATCGATGATCACCAACTCCCGCCCCACGCGCGCCGAGGCCTCCGACGTGGCCAACGCGATCCTGGACGGCGCGGACGCGGTCATGCTGTCCGCCGAGTCCTCGGTGGGCGCCTACCCGATCGAGACCGTACAGACGATGTCGAAGATCGTGCAGGCGGCCGAGGAGGAGCTGCTCAGCAAGGGCCTGCAGCCGCTCGTGCCGGGCAAGAAGCCGCGTACGCAGGGCGGTTCGATCGCGCGTGCCGCGTGCGAGATCGCCGACTTCCTCGGCGGCCGGGCCCTGGTGGCGTTCACGCAGTCCGGTGACACCGCCCGCCGGCTGTCCCGCTACCGCGCGCAGCAGCCGATCATCGCCTTCACCACCGACGAGGGCACCCGCAACCAACTGGCGCTCAGCTGGGGCGTGGAGTCGCACGTGGTGCCGTTCGTCAACAGCACGGACGAGATGGTCGACATGGTCGACGGCGAGATCGCCAAGATCAACCGCTTCAACCCGGGCGAGACCGTCATCATCACCGCCGGCTCGCCCCCCGGCGTGGCCGGCACCACGAACATGCTCCGCGTCCACCACCTCGGCGGCGGCGAGGGCAACTGACGTACCGCTGAAGGCTCTTGTACGGCGCTGAGGGCGCCCCCTGCGACAGGGGGCGCCCTCAGTTCGTGCGCGGCTCCCGAACGGGCTTGTGGGGACGCTCAGTCCTGGTAGCTCTGCAGCCCCGGGACGGTCAGCGTGCCGCCGAACTGGCCGGCCTGGACCACCTTCACGTTGGTGAAGTAGATCAGCGGGATGTTCAGCGGGGGCGGGTTGTCCGGGTCGAACGTGATCGGGATCAGCCCGAACAGGTTGCCCGAGATGGACTCCGTGTACATCACGGTGTCGCCGTCGCGGATCGTGGACGTCGAGCCGGAGGCCGCCTTCACGTGGTACGTCTTGCCGGACTGCTTGTCGTTCACCGTCTGGTGCAGGTCGCCGATGTCGGTCCCGCCGGAGATGACGTACTTCAGGACCTTCTTGACCTTGCCGCTGGCGGTCTTCACCTCGACGACGCCCTGGTAGTCGGCGCCCTTGAGCAGCAGCGAGCTGGCGTTCAGGTACCAGGGGTCGTCGGGCACCAGGATCTTGTTGTCGACGCCGCTGGTGTCGTCCGTGGCGACGGGGCAGTCCGAGGTGTCGGCGCTCTCGCTCGCGGACGGGCTGGGGGTGGCCGTGGCGGTGGCCGTGTCCTCGGCCGCCTTGGTGGCCTCGTCGGCCGCCTTGGTCGCGGTGTCGGTGGTGTCCTTCACGGTGTCGTCGACCGTGTCGGTGACCTTCTTGGTGGTGTCCTTGACGGTGTCGGACGCACTGGAGGAGCCGTCGTCGGAGCTCGTCGAGGCGGACGCGGTCGGCGTCGGTGTGGCGGTCGCCGTGGAGTCCGAACTCGACGAACCGCCGGTGAGGATGCCGGTGATGGCGTCGCCGATGGTGTCCAGCAGGTTGCCGCTGCTCTCGGACGCGGAGGGCGTCGCGGTGGCGGTGCTGCTCGACGAACCGCTCGTGTCCGCCGACTTGCTCGCCGTGGCGGACGGCGTGGGCGTGGCCGTGTCGTCGGAACCTGAATCCGACGAAGAGGTCTTGCCCGAGTCCTTCGTGGCGGAGTCCGTCGCCGTGGCCGACGGTGTCGCCTCGTCCTTGGACGAGTCCGAGGACCCGCTCGCGGACGCGGACGGCGTGGCCGAGGCGCTCGACGTCGACTCGGCGAGGGCCGAGACGCAGTCCTTGTACTCGTCGGCGGTCAGGCTCTTCGACGACGGCGAGGTCGTCGAGCCGTTGTCGGCGAGCGCCAGGGACGACGTGAAGCCCATCCCCATGATGACGGCGGTCGGCATCGCCACCGTGGCTATCGCCTTGCCGGCGGGCATGTGGAGCCTGGTGAACAGCGGCTTCTTGGGCGCCGCGTGCCGCGGCCCGGTTCTCACACGGGACGCGTCCACGTCAGTCCCGTGGGTCACCTCGTCAGCCGGCACTGTGCCTCCCGTTCGCCCCGTTGCTCACCGGGCTCGTTCCTGACAGATCCTTGGGCTCGTCCGCACCGTCGGCGGACTCGTGCGGTGCTGACTCGTACGGCGCGGCTTCGTAGTACGACGCGGACTCGTGCGGCGCGGCCTCGTACGGCGCGGCCGCGGGCGTACCGCCCTCTCCCTGCGTGTCCTCCACTACCGCCTGCGGCTCCGGCGGTGCGCCCGGCGCCCACGACACGGCCAGCGCCCCGCCGACCATGGCGAGGAGGAAGCCGATGAGGAAGCCGCCGAGGTTGGACACGGGGATGGACACCAGCGCCAGCAGAATCGCCGCGACACCCGCGAAGGTGCGCACGTGCTTCTGGAACCAGAGGCTGAAGCCCAGGACGACGAGCAGCACGCCGATGATCAGGGACCCGGCGCCCGCGGTGGTGGCCATCGCCAGCGTCAGATGCCCGATCTGGAGATGCGCGTACGGGAAGTAGGCGATCGGGAGTCCGCCGAACATGACGAACAGACCGGCCCAGAACGGCCTCGTGCCACGCCAGGCGCGGAACTGCAGCCTCCGGCGGGTGAACTGACCGGGTGCGGCAGGAGTCTCGGCGCTCATGGAAAACAGCTCCCTGGTACGGCTTTACTGTGTTGGAGAGTTGCACCTCGTGTGAAGGTGCGGGTGGAAGATGGACGGGCGGGGGCGCCACCGGCGCCCCCGCCCGCCGTCACGTGCCTAGTAGCACTCGTGGGTGCCCGTCGACACCGACATCTTCAGCCCGCTGAGCTTGAAGGTTCCGGCAGTGGTGGCCCACGCCGTCTGCTTCACGTTGGTCAGCGTGGCCGACTCGGCCTGCTGGGCGAATCCGTACGGGTTGGCAGCCTCGCTGCCGCCCTTCATGCCCGGACCCTTGGTCGCGTTGCCCGCGGCCACACCGATGTCGATGTTGTGGAACACCGCATCGGCGCTGAGGTCCTGGACGTCGATGTACAGGTTCTCGGCCTGGACCGGCGTACCGTCGCCGCCCGCCTTCAGCACGAGGCTGACCGATCCGAAGATCGGGATGTTCGGGGTGACCACCGACTGACACATGTTGGTGATCGAGGCGGACTTGAACGCCGAGACGGCGACGGGGTGAGCCGTCTTGCTGCCGTCCAGGTTGTAGCCCGAGTCCAGGGCTCCGTACTGCGTGAAGCCCGTGCCGTTGAGCTCGTCAGCCGTCACCTTGAACGACTGGCCGGAAACACTGAACGACGCGGCGAGAGCACCCTGCGCGAGGGCGACACCTATGCACGCCGTAGCGGCGACGCTGGGCACCATGACCACAGCGAAGCGCTTCCATCTCGTCCCGCCACGCACCTGGGACTCCATATTTCCTCCTTCTCGGACGTACATCTCCTGGCCCTGACTGCCCCCAG
>Ga0307511_10004463_pt1 | contig 14290 bp, 9 predicted proteins | sample 13_EM_MG_FD_200266 | JGI IMG/M metagenome (GOLD analysis project Ga0307511, IMG submission 200266) | Populus trichocarpa ectomycorrhiza microbial communities from riparian zone in the Pacific Northwest, United States - 13_EM | ecosystem: Host-associated > Plants > Roots > Unclassified | place... | reverse complement strand
TTCACTGATGGTGTCGGAGGGTATAAAAAGAAATGGAAGAAATTTCACTGATGGTGTCAGAAAAATACTGTACCCATGCGGAGGATATTGAACGAAATGGCAGAAATTTCACTGATGGTGTCGGAGGATATAGAACGAAGTGGCAGAAATTTCACTGATGGTGTCGGAAAAATACCGTACCCACGCGGAGGATATAGAACGAAATGGCAGAAATTTCACTGATTGCGTCGGAAAAATGTCACAATTTGTCGAAATACCCTGACTGATTCCTTTCAGCACGGGTGACATAGATATCGTTGCGTTTAGTAGCGATATTCACGGTGCGATATTTGGTAATCGGGGTTTGTGTGGCGTCACTGGGTCTCAGGGTAACCGGGACTCTTACTGGAATTCGTCAGTTTCAATGCTCATCCAGAGGCAAGCAGTTTGGGACGAATGTGCGAGAAGCCATCGATCCGACTCCAGATACCTAGTTTCCCAATTGGCTAGTCCTAGCGGTACATGTATGTATATCCGCACCTATGATATTTATCGTACTGGTATTGACATAGAGTGCTAGCGTACATCTTATCACCAAGAAAATACCCACCGTATTACCGCAACATATATTACCGCAACATATTCTGGCGATGCCAACAATATGGCTGGAAATGGAAGATGCGTACATACTCTCGCGATTTTTGGAAGGCAATGATAAGCTAGCCTGCTTAGCAGGGTAATGCTTGCATACCCTTAGTTCACCATGACCATATCGGTGGGTACAAAGGTCCCAACCTTCAATCAGCGTCTGTTTTAACCAGTGCCGTTATCACTTTAGGCCCACTGGTGCATGGTGCACAAACGGAGAATTCTTCAAATTCAGAGCCCTTCTACACATGACCCTCCTCTAGCTATCCAGGGAAGAACGGATAAGGTAGTAACCTAGCACCTGGTGACTGTCGACCCCCCTATCCTTCTGCACGAACTACATCCGCTCCTGCCTCCTAGTCACAAACCCTTCTCCACTATCTCAAACTTCGATGGGGGCATGACCAACTGGCAATTCCAGTTGATGAATCCTTGGTACATATCCGAGAGGATATTACCAAACAACCATAATATGTCAAATCGATCGTCCTTGGTACATCATGGTGCATCTACAGATCTTATTCTACCGACAGTCATGCATCCTGCCCACAGCGGCAGCCCAGCTCGAGTTCTCAAATCAACATTAGACAACATGGGACTGCTCCAAATCAATTAAAAACTCTACTTGGGGAGGCTGAAGGAAGAAGCATCACGCATGTTACAAGCACACCCCCACCAGTGCAACAACCGCCGTCAACTACCGATCTGTATCGGCGACCATGGGCGAGTGAATACCAGCAACACGAGAAAAGAAAGACTACCATTGAGGCATTGCCCACAGCTTACAAGACGAGGGTGAAGAATGAGTCAGAAACACCCTCTATGTTACCACCAAGGACAAAGAGGCCCAGGCACGCGGAGGAGAAACGCTTCTTATTCGACTACGGGGTCGAGAGTCCACAAAACTTAATTGAACGGAACCCAGATTAATCTCACTCGCTTCTACTCAAAACAAGGGAGGGGTTCAGATTTACTATATAGGAAAGATAAGGAAGGCGAAATGCAGCCCCAAGAAAGGAAGCAGCGCTTACAGCCGAAACCAAGGGAAAATCCTTGAGTTCTGGAAGGTACGGTACCCAGGGTTGTTCAACCGTATTGCGCGGTCAACAGACTAACCTCATAGCAGATAGAAGGAAGGGGAAAGGCCGGCGCAAGAAGAAAGCAGCGATTACGAAGGAATTGAACCCCCACTATGTCCAAGCGTGCGGGGCAAAGGAAGTCTTAATGGACAGAGAGATTCCACATATGATTTGCTTCCTCTGTCATTCGACGGGGGTGATCATGGAGAAGAGACAGACCTTGAAGAGGAGATTGGAATGTTTGGGTGATAGTGTGAGGTAGGAGGGACAGAGATTGCATGTAATGGCGGAAACGCCTAGGGTTGTTGATGTGAATAGGGAGGACTATCCGAGGCATGGTCGATGGATCCACGGTTGGCTGCAGGCTGCAGGGATGACGAACTGCTATCCCTCATTTCAGCCTCACCAGGGGATTGCGAGACGGAATTCAAAGTGTCCTAAGGTATTTGACGGAGATCTGGCGCACTGCATGTATTTAATTGTTAAAAAAATCGAATTATGATGCAAATAGGCTCAAATTAAGACCAGAGCTTTACTGAAAGGGCCGCCCTGGGGTGGGCATTGATATGTATATGCAGTGGTGAAAAATGGAAGGTAGGGATTGGAGTATGTATGTGTTCTGACCGATACGCATATGTATTTTTTAACCTTAATCCGCTATGTAGTTTACTATTTCTCTTCACATGGTAGGCCACTGATCCTGATACAGAGTCCACATGTATTATAAAACACGTACAACGGATATTGAGATCCACAAGTCCTTTGAGGCCATAATTCAATCACATCAATTTTTAGTCCATACATACTCCAATTCCTACCTTCCATTTTTCAACACCTCATATATCAATGCTCTCCCCAGGGCAGCACTTTCAGTAAAGCTCTGGTCTTAATTTGAGCCTATTTGCATGATAACCTCGATTTTTTAACAATTAAATACATGCATCCCGGAAGAGCGCCAGATCTCGGTAGTGCGCCGAATCCCCGTCAAATACGTTAACCCCGTGGCTATAATCCTTGCGAGAAAACTCCAGGACGAACTGGAGTATATAAGGGATCTTTTCGTCTGAACTTCGACGGCGGTTACCGAAGCCAGAAGTCCAACGGTAACACGGGAGAAAACAAAACTGGGATGTGGAAGTGGGGCGTTGACAGATGCAAGGATAGTATAGCCTAGCAAGATATAGTTAGATTTCTCCTTTAATTGCTTGTTCAATCATTATCATCAATACATATAAACTCGCGCGATGTCGTTTTGATTTTGCCCGTGACAACACGGTAACTCCCAAACATATCCGACCACATACGTATATGATCAGACGGTATTTGCGACCATGCTTTCTTTGCTTGGTTCTTTGCACTTTGTATATGCTACTTCGGCGTTGGCAATGCTGGCCGATGTTTACAGTGACTGTTGACATGATGGCTTCTCACAAGAAAGCTTCTCACAGGAAACTTGTCTTCTTTGCTGGTAGTCGAATTCCAGGTTGATGGTCATGAGATACAGCAAGCATTTGCGGGCCTTTATCATTCTAGCTAAATTTTTCTGTCATTTTTTCAGTTCAGAAGGGGATTAGCAGAGAACAAGGGTTCCACAGGAATTTGAATGGAATCCATATTTTCTTGGAAAAGACAAGAGCTGAAGTAATGCAGGACACAATCTAAGACACCCTCAACCACCGGTCTCTTTGTCTGTCATTTCGTGCAATATCTGGCCTATTAGGCCAATGGGCTCACGGAAAGTCTATTCAAATTACATCATAGCATTACCCCCCAGAGCTCTACGCTTAGGTTGATTGGGCTTTAATAAGGTGTGGTCGCGATTCACAGTAGGGCGAATTTGAGCGTGGTAGTAGCAGTAAACGGAGAAGACTACATGGATGGTAGCTCACGAGGATGCTTGGTTGGATTATCTAGAATGAGATATCAGAGAAAGGTAAGCAGAATGTGTACATGAAAGATCAGGGTAATGAACAGCGAGAGGATTCCTATACTTATAAGCATGAAATAGGGAATGGCAAAGGAGAAATACCCCTCGCTTAACTGAGACTCCTGTGAGACATCCGTTGCTTAGTAGAACATGTATCATTTGGTCATGCTAACTCGAATCTCCCAAGTAATTGTTCCACTGCTGCCACCATGTTACATGCACTTACGTGGCTTTAGACGCTCCAACAGCCGCTGGTTGTAATTACTAGTCAAGGTCGGATTGACTCTGCGTTCCCCGAATGTATGTACTCCTATTACCTCTGCTTGCTCTTATAGATTCCGGTTGCGCTCTGGTTGCATTTATTATTGGCTTTCCATTAGGCTCTGGTCGCGTCCTTCCTATAGGCTCCAGTCACGTCCTCGCTCTACAGGGCCTCTTCCCCTATCACCTCTCCTATGGGCATTATATATACTTCTGTAATATGGTAGGCATGTTCAACGTGCTCCGGCTTCTAACTATAAGCCCCTATAGCTGCTGGGTAGGCTCTATTCGCTCTTCTACGTACAACCTGGTGGCAAAATGTTTGATAAACCCCCCCGGCATAAGGTTTTTCATTTAGCGCGCATATGGTAGGTTTAGCGCGCATATCTAGGCTGTCCGTGCATAGTGAGCAATAGGAAAACCACAGCGTGAGCAACAACAGTATGAACAATAAAGGATTGAACTGCTATGAACAATATATCTACATATACAACCTCCTAATACTGGGTATACCACCCCTCCAGCTGCTCCACGACGGGGCATAGAGGTATAAAGACTCTCCAGTAGTGACTCGGGAATATCTTTCCAGATCCCCCCTAACGCATCTGCCAGCCCCTGCGTCACCGTATCAATTGACCATGCATATTAATCAAACCCGGATATCTTTTATAAGGTTGCCACTTCATATATGCCCACACACCTGCTGGAGTATCGATAGCTGCTGGGGTATCGGAAGCTGCTGGGGTATCGGAAGCTGCTGGGGTATCGGTAGCTGCATCTTCTGCTAGAAGGGTATCAAGCTCGGCTCGGAAGATATTAAGTTGGGCTGACATGATAGGAGGTAAAGCCATATAGAAGCAGCTTGGTATGATCACTGTATGGGAGCCTGTATGATCATGAAGGCATGAGATTTCGCGTTGATTAAGGGGAAGTGAAACATATTCACCAAAAATGTGATAGCCGCGTTGTATGCAGGGGTATCAAACATTTCGCCACCAGGCTGTATAATTGGTAGGTAGACTTGCTCTTATACATAGCCCACTTAGTCGCGCTTCAGGGTAAGTTTGATAGATTGTGCTATCATATCTTTGCTCATGATGAATTTCTCTCAGGGAGTTATGTTCCCAATGATACATTGCCTAATAAGTATAATATATAGAATATTATACTCCAAGTATGTAATTCATAATAATAGCTGGAATTACTATTACCAATACTTGACCTAATAAATGTATGTAGTCTCTATCCTTGATGCGTATTAAACTTGAGTTATCCTCTTGCAGTCACAGTTCATATACTGATCGCGGATCAAACCACTAGCCATGATATATGATCTTCGGAAGTTATCATCAAAGTCTACAGATGGAGCGGAAAATGGATATCTGATGAAGGAAGATACACACGGAGAGAGAGAAAGCACGAAGTGAGCGACAAGAGAGCTCTGTATTGACCTGATCTGAACAGATGTGCAGAAGAAGCAGGAAATACAGGAGCTATTGTATACACATGAAAGGAGCCTTCGATGAAGGTTCATATGAGCGCACGTGATATATTGTAGCGCACACATTAGGTAAATGGGCTCCAGATGGCCCAGCTCGGTGTGGGCTGAGAGAACATATATGTATGTTTCAACCGTTTCCTCTAAAGTCCCCACATTTGGTAATCATATACCTGTGGAGGCTAATGTCAGCAAGCGGCCTGCTGAGGAATTTCAAATATGCATTCCCAGACCGGGCATACCAGTCCATTCGCGAATCAGCCAGATTCCCTGGCAGGTCAGAACAACTCTACGACTTTTGATATTCATTTTTCTACATCTGACTCCTTGATGCGCCCAATCCCTGCCCATACAGGTACCTACCACTCGTCAGACTACTATGCATTTGAGCTTCTACTTATAACTGATTGTGATGCTTTACACTTTTTGACTTCACTTGCATGCAATATTACATACACCCAGCTGCGTTCCCATTCTGTTAGTGTTAGGTATAAGAGCGATCTATAGAACATATATGGTAAAAAATATTCACGCAATTTATAAGTTTGGCTTCTGCGAAATAATCTCTAGATTCAAGCTATGTATTACATGTACAGCTAGCCCAGTTGCGGAACAATCTCGGTAAACATCCCAGCTTATACCTATTTAACTGCCGAATGATTCAGTATCCCAACCATCAATCTGCTCCTATGCTGCCGCTGCCGCTGCCGCTCCAATACCTGCTGCCATTTGCTCTTTATTTTCTATATCACATACCCAAGCAAGACCGACGAGACCCGAGCCCCCATATGTAACCATGGCAAGTAAAGAATTCACCACTGCACCATACCGCAGCAGACTGGTTCCTCACTGTTTCCTTCCCCCTGGGAGGATGTAATTAGCTCTAGATTCTGCGGCTTGCGCCCACCGCACTGGATTAATGAGTGGTGTCTGTATCTTTGGCATGATAGGTACATATCTTGCCTGAGGGATCGGATTGAGGACTGGCTCAGTGATTTGCACTGGAGTCTGTGGGGCTACCAGACCCGGGCTTGTATAACCGTGTTGATAGGGTGCAATCACTGGAACACTCAATATTGGCTCAAGCATACCTGTAACCGGGTTGCAGCGGTATTCACCACCCGAAGTTCTAATAATTACACCCGGTGGGAGTGTAAATGTCTTCGGGGTATTTCCTGGTAATTGACTCTCCCTCTGCTGTGCTGTCGTTGCTGCAGGCACCTGAGTAGGTTCTGGGAGTTGACGTCCTCTCTGACGTTCTGACGGTGCTACAGGCTCCTGATTGGTACTGCTTAAAATTGTAGGCTGAGTTAGAATGGCCTGAATTGGCCCCTCGGGTCTGGCATTTCGGGGACTCCAGTTGATAAACGCCTGTCGCTGGTAGGGCTCGTGTTGGTGATCCCCAGGTCTTTGAAGCATTTCGGGACCTCGAACCCTAGATGATTCGAGGACGGTTCGGTCTATGTCACCGACAACTGGTGAACCTACCCGAGGACGCCTCGCCGGAAGCGCAGTGTCCCCCCCCTCCTCAATCCTGGCCCTTTTGTTGCTTTTCGCTGGGTTCTTGTCCTTTGTTGGACCATGGTACTCTCTTCCCTCCATCGTAGCCAGTTCTGCAACTGTCTTGCCTTTAACTCGTTTACCGCCCCAAATTGGGTTGGCTGTAACTGGCCTCGGGTCACCCAAATGAGAAATATCTTTCCCGAGTTTCTCCATCCCAGGCACTTCGGTGCATTTTCTTCTGTGTGGGCGAAGCTGGAATTTACGAGTGAACATAAGGTAGTTCATGCCATCCTCAACGCTGGTGGTTGCCCAATTTATATCTCCTCTGGCTCTCTCCAGCCATTTGTTTACATGTCTTGGAATCCGGTCCTCGAGTAACATCCTATTCTTGGCCATGGATTGCTCGGCACCATGGGGAGAATTTACCACAGGTCTGTTCTCGCAGCGAACGGTAAAGTCGCGAGTAACCTGAGCCAAATCCAGCATGTCCTCAAAGCAAGAGATGTGGAAAAACGCTGCATGGATGTAAGTATCAGCCTTGTGCCCAGAATGTCTGCCTGTCAATTCATCAATGGCAATCCTGTAGTGACCGATTGCGATAGCATGGGGACTACCCTTCTTGGGTTGACATCCCCTGTACCTGCAAGCGACACCGTAGTGAGTCTGGTAGAGGAGATGTGCTTTGCTGGGATGGCGCTGAATCCAGATGATTAGAGACTTCTTCAGAGGGTGATTATAAAGGTATTCTAAAAGATCAGCTTTCTCAAATGTGACTTTTGCAGAGAGTTGTCCCCACTTATCATAGGTGAACTTGTTATTGTACCCCCATGGTAATGCTGGGTAGAGATCATATCCATTCAATCTACCAGTAGCTGAAAATGGTACCGGCCGATTGGTATTGGTCTCATTGTGATTAGCAACTACGTCACCAGCACTCATCGCAATGGGTTGTTCAACTAAATCATGCTCACTAGTAGAGCAGTTATTATAATGATTACCTTCCATTGTGACTTGGGTTTCTGAAGCTGCGTTAGTGTTAGCTTTTGAGAGTAGTGATAACACGGCCTAGTCGATACTTGTAACGGCGCTGTTGATCTCCTCGAAGTTGTATGGGACTGAGTGACAGGAATGAGCGAACTTTAATATCAAGGATGAGTATGGCCATCCTGCTCAGTCATATTAATACTATTTGCTAATTTATCTGGAACAATCGTTTGTACGTATCACCCCCTTGGCCTAGCTGCCTACATGACCTAGATGATATCTTCATGGCCTAGTCCAAGGATAGATTCATGTATTGCATAAGCTCATCGCAAACAAAACAGCCACAATTGCCCCACCAACAACCTATCAATGACGTCATTACTACGACAAGTCCCAGACGTTGTAGACTGTTCGTACTAACATTCTAAATGACATCAAGTGGCTTGCTACTGGCTTGCTTGCTGAGGTTCTATAACTTCCATTGCGTGCTTGTGAAGTCCATCACCTCTTCGTCTTCATCATTCAAACACTGAAATCCATATATTGATACAACGGAATAGGCCACCGAGTAAAGACGAAATACCGCTGTCCCGAGATTCTGCGGGATATAACGTACCCAACACTCACGACTCAACGGCGAGTAGGATTACCCCGATTAGTTGAATGTTTCAGCTAATTTATGGAATAGCAAAGCGGATTGCCACAACACGCCGGATAGCAATGCCCGTAAGCGTAAGAGATTTTGTTGAAGCCCTGGCCACTCAAAGTCAACTGGGACATATTCTCAGTCAGTTAGATGACAGCAGACAAAACCTCGATACATTGAAGGACAAGATAATCGAAGTAGAGGATAAGGTCGACCAGTTGGAAGAGAAACTTGATGACAATCAGCAACAATTGGTGGATATGTTGAGCTCGCTGAGGAGGACGGTGATTCAAGGGCGGGCACGTTGGTCAGTTTTATTTATCACTCATCTGTGGGTTTCACAGGAATAGGTAACTTATACAAAAGATAGATGTATACGCGGCTTCCTTTCTACGTATCAGGGGGCCGAGTTGGTCTTGGGCTGTGGGGATGGGCAAAGCACATACTTTAATGAAAAAGTGAATGAATTGAGATATTTACCTTTGCCACAGTGGCGTTCACCCCCAACCGTGCAACATGCAAGCTTACCTAAGTACAAACCACACAGCACGAATCGCCACATCTATCTCCAATCATTTGTGCCTCCTTCACCCTTGTTTACCGAGTAATCTCGCAAACTCGTACACCACTACATTACCAACCTCCATACGCAAAGAAGTGTGCAAATGAATTCTTCATCAGCGAGGAATCCCCCTTGCTTTTCGAATCCCCCTCGCTGTTCGAATTCCCCTGGCTTTTTGAATCCTCCTCGCTGTTGCTGTTCGCATCCCCTTCGCTTTTCCAACACCCCTGGCTGTTCGAATCCCCCTCGCCTTTGGATTCCTCCTCGCTTTTCGAATCCCCCCGGCTTTTCGGGCCCCCCTCGCTTTTCGAATCCGCCTGCCTTCTCCCTAGCCTCCCAGCCCCCAGGCCTAGGAGTTCCCTCCGCTCCTACATCTTATTTCTGTTACAATGAGCAGCATTCTCAGCTGACCCCCACAAATGATAATGCATCCTGTCCTCAGCGGCAGCCCAGATCGAGCCCTTGGCCCAATCGTGGGCCTGCCCCAACCAATGGCATGATGCCCGCCCTCACTACTACAGCGTTTAACGCCCGCACCAACCAGGGTGCATATACCAAACGCATTCTGCCGACAATCAACCTTGCTGATCAGAATCCACCATGCAGCACCCTCTATGTTGGCAACCTCCCGATGGGGGCACCCGAGCAGGAGGTCCGAGCAGTGTTCTCCCGCCAGCGTGGATATAGGCGGCTTCGGTTTTACAACAAGCCGAAGGGGCCCATGTGCTTCGTCGAATTTGAGGATATTGGGTCGGCCACAAAAGCACTATGTGAGCTATATGGCCACAACCTATCCAACAGTGTCCATGGCGGTCTCCGGCTAAGCTTCAGCAAAAGCCAATTGGGGATTCGTACTTCGGCATTGGCGGGAGCGGTATAGGTGAGGGGAATGGAGGCATAGATCACATTTTCAATTGTTTTTTTTGTTTGTCATGTCGTTTAATATTGCAATTTCTTTTCCCTTGCTTTCTACGTGTCGTTTAGCTTTTATCAACCAAACAACGCTCATTGCCAACTTCATAGTTCCTTCAGTGAGATAGATATCTACAGGACGAACGGGTAGAGTGACATCGATAATGGCAAAGGACTCCTAGTGGCAATAATCATTGGTGGGATATTCGACCTGTAAAAAAGGGGGGGGTCGTCGGAGGTCATATTACAAAGGGCGGTATAGTTTATGTACCTCAACCTTTCCCCCCTTGTTATCCTCACTAGTTCTTTCTCCTCAACCACATAGACCTCTTCTGAATAATCCGCAGGGTCCCTCTTTCGCGGCGCTTCCTCCATGGAGCCTTCAACCTTCTCACCCGTGGGTGGTGCGCGGTACTCTCATCTCGACGCAACCCCAGCATCGCAAAGTTGTTGGCGGCACCTCCAACGCCCGCTGGATCCTCCGGGGGTTTAAATATTATTGCGGTAAGCAGAGTTGGGCATGTGCGCTGTATGCAGGCTCCAGCGCTGCTGTTCCGCCGTGGTGAATCCGGCTGCACTGCTCTTCCGCCGTTGTCAATACTGCTGCGCTGCTCTTCAGCCGTTCCGTATCCCGGCAACACGAAAAACAAGTTTAAAGAGATATATGGTCAGTTAGAGCCCCACCTGACGCAAATATGGTTGTTATGATATGGTTGATGTCCCAAGCTGACTTTTGTATGATATTGGTCCACCACAAGCAGAAAAGGAAAGCAAGCACGAGTTTGTTCAGCCTCAGACTAGAGTGTGCTGTCATAGCCAACATTGAAACCTGTCTTCTTTGCTGGGGAGTGCTGGAATACGGGTTGAGATATAGAAAGCACTAGCAGGTGTTTTATCATTTCTTGCGTCATTCTTTTTCCAGTCCACCAGGAGCTTAGCAGGGAGGGGGCTATGGGTTCCAGTTTTGTGTATACATATTGCTAGGGAATCCGAATGGAATATATATTTTTGTTGAAAAAAAGGCAACAACCTGAAGTGGCACAAGATACAATCTCTGATACCGTTGGCGTGCCTGTCATTTGGTGTGATATCTGGCCTATAAGTCGAATGGACTCATGGAGAGCATAAATAAATTATACCAGAGCACTATAACCCCCCCGGAGCTCTAAGCTTGGGTCATTTGGGCTTTAATTAGACAGAGTGGAAGAGTCGCAGTAGGGCGAATTTGAGCACGGTAGTATCAGTAAAACGAGCAGACTACATGGGTGGTAAATGAACAGAGGATACTTGCTTGTGCCATATAGAACGACATTCCCATTTTTTTTTAAAAAAGCTATATTTACATGAAAAATCAGGGTAAAAAACAGCGAGAGCCAGGATTCCGATTGATGAAGTCTGAAACTGGGAATGAAGGAAAGTTAGGTGCCTTACAGCATCCAGAGAGTTCAGGGTAACAGTGGAGATGTGGTAGTTTAATATATTCCAGTTGTTGGTTTAATAAACTTTGCAGCAAAAGACAGCTGTGGTCATGATAGCAGCGTGGTTGAAGAGAGGATTTAATGTAGTCTTGTTTCGATTCAGTACCTGAAACCTACTACCCCCACCGGCGGGGCGTACAATACGCCTCGGGGTCGAGTAGATTGTGGCAAGTTATGCAGGATAGCGTATCTGAGCGCAATATATGTAGAGCAGAGTTCACTAGATGGTAGAAGTGGAAGATGCGGGAAAGGCAGAGTTCACTAGGTAATAGTGGGTGATGCAGTAAAGGCTTGCTTGTATTACAAGCGAAAACTTCGGATTTATTGATAGATTGATTGTAGTCATTACGCACATGTGGGTCGGGTGTCGGACCATGGTGAGCCCCCCGGAAGCCCGGGAGGATTCAAACGCAGTATGCACAAAAATATGGAAGTATATATGAAATTCCTCCGAGAATGGAAAACCGGTATCCAACGAACGGTAAGTGAGCGGCTTCAGTACCTTTGGTAAGAACATGGCCATGGTGAGCCTCCCGAGAGCCTGTCTATAAACACGGAGGTTTGAGGGTAATGTTGCACAGGGATGTTGATAACCACCCAATGATGCTGACTAAGGCATCATTGAAGATTTGACTATGATTTCACTTGTCTACGACAACCAGATTAGATTTCGCTTAAGGTAGTCAAAAGTGTTTCATCATTGCAATTTTTGCTTATTAAAATATAGAAACATAAAACACCGAACATCGCCGCCTCATCCCCTCTTAGTTGGGGCCCGTTTTCTCTTCGGCCCCCCTGATTGGGCTTGATGCACCCGTAGCAGTCCGAGTCGATCCTTCACCCTTCTCCGCCTCAGGCTTAGACTATTCGTGCCTGGGATTTTTGCTCTTGGTGGTAGCATAGAGTATTTAATGATTCCCATTCTTCATCCTCTTGCCGGCCGCGGGTGATGCCCCACCTGTAGTATCTCTTGTGTTGCGCGTATGCACTCGCCCATGGCCGCCGATACGGATCGCTGAGGCTCTATAGTTGACGGCGGTTGTTGCACTGGTTGGGTGTACTTGCAACATGCATGATGCTTCTTTCTTCAGCCTGGCGCCATGAGTTAGATCTAGGTAACCTTCTGCAGAGAACCCAACCGCTAAGGGCATACCTTTGAGCCATCCATGCAAGTCCCATTTTCAATAAACCTTTTACCCGACCTTATGCCAATGTCTTGGAAAAGCGAATGTGCTTCGGCAATGGCGTCTTCAAGAGACTGGTTTAGCTCCCTTCGCTCATCCCTCGTATTGAGCGCAAGGTTGAGGGACCCTGAGCCTGTCTCCACCCGTCTCTGTATCTGGTCTATATATCTCGGTAGACTTAGGACTTCAAGATCTGCTTGGTTGAGTTTCTCTTCGAAGTTTGATGTCCTGTAAGGTAATATGAATTGCAAGGAGATTGTATGTTATAGGAGTATTGAGTATTATAGGAATATGATTATATGGGAGTCGAGTGTCCGGAGAGTTTCTAGATAAGCGATACTATTCTATGTGAGCATCAAGCGAAATGAATAGATCAGCTCTGGAAGCAGACCTCTTGATATTCTCCTTCCCAAACTCGTTGAGTCCATCAAATTCTCTGCTCATGGGGTCACACAAACCCCTACTGTCTCCCATGTCCTTTTCTAATTGAATTTTGTTGATCTTAAGGACCGCCAGCTCTTCGCTCTTGCTCTCCAGCAGCTTGATTATCTCCAGAAATGATTCATGTTGGCCTACCATATGAGAAATGTATTTCCCATAATTGATGGCAATGTTGTAGATGTCCTTTGTCTCGGTGAAGATGGACTTCACTCTGTCACGGGGAATATAAGTAGTGTCTCAATTTAGTGAGCGATAAGCTATACCTTTCACCCACACTCACAAGGTCAATGTAGATCGCCTTCACATATTCCGGTTTGTTGGTAGTATCCTCTCGGATACGTACTAAGGAGTCATCAAGCCTATCAAAATTGTAAGGTAACGTTTACCCTCATAAACTGCATGAAGTTGGCTCACCTTTTCATCATACCTGCCCTCTCTTGTTTGAAGAGTATCTCTAGGACTGCTATAGCAGTTGCTAGGTTGTCCATGACTCTGGTCCCTCCACCTAAGGCTATGCGGGGAATCCGTTTCTCGGCTTGCCTCATCTCTTGTTTAATACCCCCTAACCTTCTGTTCTTCGTCGCCAATGGCCAGTAAAATAATATGAATTGCAAGGAGATTGAGTGTTAGAGTATTGGGTGTTATATGAGTATTAAGTGTTATATGAGTATTGAGTGTTATATGAGTATTGCATGTTGTAGTAATATGATTATATGGGAATCGAGTGCCCGGAGAGTTTCTAGAAGCGATACTATTCTATGTGAGCATCAAGCGAAATGTATAGATCAGCTCTGGAAGCAGACCTCTTGATATTCTCCTTCCCCAACTCTTTGAGTCCCTCAAATTCTCTGCTCATGGGGTCACATAAACCCCTACTGTCTCCCAGGTCCTTTTCTACTTGAATTTTGTTGATCTTAAGGACGGCCCGCCCTTCGCGCTTGCGCTCCCGTAGCTTGATTAACTCCCGTAATGATTCATTTTAGCCTACCAGATGAGAAATGTATTTCCTATCCTTGATAGTCTGTAAAATATTATGAAATGCAAGGAGATTGGATATTATATGAGTATTGAGTGATATATGAGTATTGAATATTATAGGAATATTGAGTGTTATCGGAGTAATGGGTGTTATAGGAAGATGATTATATGGGAATCGAGTGTCCGGAGAGTTTGTGGTTCGTTTTCTAG
>Ga0307511_10004459_pt1 | contig 14296 bp, 9 predicted proteins | sample 13_EM_MG_FD_200266 | JGI IMG/M metagenome (GOLD analysis project Ga0307511, IMG submission 200266) | Populus trichocarpa ectomycorrhiza microbial communities from riparian zone in the Pacific Northwest, United States - 13_EM | ecosystem: Host-associated > Plants > Roots > Unclassified | place... | reverse complement strand
TTCTTTATTCATCTCTGCTGCAAAACCATAGACTGTCTTATCACTAATTCCGCGATATTCGGCCAATGAAAAATCCTTTATTTGCAAAAAACGCTGAATGAAACCTGGCTCGATCTGGACGACAATGAATTTAATAGCCTCGAACCAACGTACAATATTCTCCTGACCGTAAGGCACGATAGAAAAATCCCATGTGTTATATCTTTTTCGCTCCCAAAAATCACCCCGCCTAATCTCTATAAATTTTGGTTCTCCAATATTTATTACCAGGCGGTCGCTGGTTACGTTATTTTGCTGCAGTTCCTTAGCGCAATGGTTCTGCACTTCTATGTTGAAAAGAGTCGATCCTTTATCGTATATTGTCATAACGCTATGAGAATTGAAATTACTGATTTTCATACAAAAATCCACATCCCAAGGTCGGGACTTCAAAAAAGTTATTCCTAAAGAAATAATGGAAAATTACTGGCCTACCGCAGGAGACAAGCCTACAGCAACCAAGCACGACATTGAACATTCAAAGTGGTATAAAAAAGTTCACTTCGTTAATCCGATAATTCTTGGTCGAGGCATTCCATTATTTGTAGACATCCAAGACAAAATAAAACTAAAGCTATTGAATACTCAACAATTTACTTGTGGGGTAACTGAACTGAATTACATAGTGGACAGACAATAATTACAATTTTTTCAATTTCTCATCCTGTGTGAGCCGACCAGACTTTCGTCTGGCCGGCTTTTTTTGTTGGTCTCATATTGGTGGAGATTCCTGTTATTTAATAACAAATACCGCCGAGGGAAAGTATTTGTCGTTGTAGACTTCTTTTAGGCGTACGACGCTGTCGACATCATTGAATATCATAACCTGCCGGTCCGTAGCACTATACTTTGGCCATTGGAGAAGATAATCACCGTTCGGGTCACCGGTCCTGATAAAGGCGGCCCAGGCGCCGTGGAGGCTTTGGGCTAGTTGCTTTTTAGCCGCATCGCCATTAGAGGCAAGGATCTGGGCAGCCCCCCAGATATAATACAGCTCGTCTCCATGGCGGGCGCCAAGTTCCCTGCCTTTCTGGTATTGGTATCGATATAGGTAGACAGGGGTGCCGGCACCGCTCAGTGCTCCGGCAAACCGGTAGGAATGCATCTGGTACATGTACTGGGTAAGCGTTCTTACCATGGCAGCATACGGGCTATCCGTTTGCAGCTGCGTCCGGTAATAGGCATTCGCCATCGACGCATTGGACCGGAACAAAGGCTGAAAGACCGAGGTGTTCGGGTCGCTGCGCTCGTTTTTCCCGATAAATGTCGCCCCTTCATTTTCATTGGTGCCGATGAGGACGTGAATCCCCGATAGCTTCCCTTCCCGGGCGTACTGGTACCCATCTTCCAGTATTGTCACCCCATCGTACACGGGCCCGAAAAAGGAATTGCCGCCGATGCCATCACACACCTTCGCCTGCGCCTTGATGAGGATATCCGCCCTCATGGTCAGGAGCTGGCGGGTTTGGTCTGGCCGTAAGCCAAGCTGTTGCAGCAGCAACGCCCGGGCCTTTTTCGCGGTACCCGTGTCCCGGATACACTGCACGGCCCCGCTTTCGAGGATGGCCTGCTGGAACAGGCCTTGGGAGGCCGGTGCCACCATCACCGCGCTCAGCAGCTTCGCCCCCGCCGATTCTCCCATCACTGTCACCCGGTTGGGGTCGCCGCCGAAGATAGCAATATTCTCGTGCACCCACTGCAGCGCCGCAATCACATCCAAGAGTCCCAGATTGCCAGAGGACCGGTATTTTTTGTCCAGGTCACCCAGGTACAAAAAGCCCAGCGCGCCCAAGCGGTAATTAATGGTAATGGTAACGATGTCATCGGGGTCAGCAAAGGCATGGCCGTCCATACTCTTACCGGTGCCGGCGGTCATACCGCCGCCATGTATCCATATCACCACGGGACGTTTACGATTATCGATCCCTGGCGTATATAAATTGAGGTACAAGTCATCCTCGGATCCAGTGACCGCAGTACCGGCCGGTTGCAGGGCCGCTTCAGCAAACTGAACCGCACTCAGGGTATCGTTCCAGGGTTGATGGGCCACCGGTGGTTGATAACGCAAACTACCCACGGGCGGCTGAGCGTACGGGATGCCCTTGAAGACGGCTATACCATTTTCATGGACACCTTTGATATAACCCTGGCTAATTTTGACAACAGGGGCCTGCGCTGCCCCTTTCAGCGTGACCAGCAGGAAACAAACATAACGTAATAGTTGATGGATGGATGACATGGCCATGAAGGTACGACGATGATGTGGACAGGCTTGCTATTCGGCCCGAAGATTTTTGATCGGGTTGGCAAGAGCCGCCTTTATAGCCTGGAAACTCACCGTAGCGAGCGCAATAAAAAGCGAAAGGAACCCAGTCAGCGCAAATACCCACCATCCGATGGCTATCCGGTACGTATAGCCCGCGAGCCAGCTGTGCATCACCAGCCAGGCAATGGGTGAGGCAATGACAAAGGAGATACCTACCAGGCGCAGAAATTCTTTTGACAATAGACCTGTGATATCGGTAACACTGGCTCCAAGCACCTTTCGGATGCCAATTTCTTTTATCCGGCTCTCGGCCATGTATGCAGCCAGCCCGAACAGTCCAAGGCAGGAAATAAAGATCGTCAGTGCGGCAAACAATCCGACCAACGTACCGACCTGCTGCTCTCCGGCAAACTTAACGATGTATTCTTTGTCATAAAAACGTACGTTGAAAGGATATTCCGGGTTGTACTGCGTAAAAATTTTCTCTGCCTTTTTAAGATTCTCTCCATAGGAGGGATGTTCGCCTATCCTGAAATTGATGACACCATAGCCAAAGACGGGCCCCACGATCATCATCGGGTTTACCTGGGCATAGGGGCTTTCCAAAATGAAGTTTTTGACTACTCCGATGACATGCAGCTGCAGGGGCGAATAAACAGAACGGATGGTCTCTCCCACAGGATTTTTCAGACGCATTTCGGCCACGGCAGCTTCGTTCAGCAGCACCGCCGTCGAGTCAGTCTTGTAGCTATCGTAATTGATGCCTCGCCCCTGCAGGACCTGGAGATTCATCGTAGTGGAAAAATCTTTATCCGCGCTAAACAGGTTGAAATTGGTCTTGTTGTCGCTGGCATTACTTCCCGTCCAGACAAAGCCATTGCCGCTACCCCAGTTCTCCGTCATAGGAGCGCTGGTTTGTGCGACGGCCGTTGCCGCCCCGGTGGATAATAAATCTTTCTTTATCAGCTCGTAATTCTTTCCCAATTGTCCGAACTTGATGACAAAGGCGAGGTTGTCTCTCCTGTAACCTGCCTCCCTGTTCTGCGCGAGCCGGACCTGGCCCTGTACGATAATGGTGCAGATGATCAGTGCGATGGCAAAGGTGAACTGTAACACCACCAGCACTTTCCTTGGGGTAAGCAATGTCTTCACCGGTTTGAAGGACCCTTTAAGCACCTTCACCGGCTCGAAAGACGAAAGATAGAACGCCGGATAGATACCGGCCATCACACCTGTCAGCAGGATAAACAGCAAGCCCAGGATCCAATACAAGGGATTGCCATACTCGATGGACAGCCGCGCACCCACCACGTTATTAAAAGCCGGCAGCACCAGCGCGACAATAATCACCGCCAGTATCCCTGCGACCAACGCCAACAGGATGCTTTCGCTGATGAACTGTATGATCAGGGAAGAGCGCAATGCCCCGGACACTTTTCGGATACCCACTTCCTTCGCCCTTTTCTCGCTCCTTGCCGTGCTGAGATTGGTGAAATTGATACAGGCGATCAGCAGGATGAAGACGGCAATCAGGCTGAACATCTTTACCAATTCGAGCCGTCCTGCCACATACTGCCCGTCCTCGACCTTTGAGTACAGATATGCATCTTTATAGGGCTGCGCAAAAATGGTATTGGTCGCCTCTCCGGGTTTGGAATGCGCGATGACGATGCCCGCTACTTTCCGGTCAAATTCTGCAACCGGGACATTTGGTTTTAGGGTGACAAAGGTCAGCGTATTGTTATTTCCCCAATTATTAATGTCATTAGGGCTAAACTTTACATAATAAGACCAGGGTAACAGATACTCAAAATGAAAATCCGTATTGGCCGGCAAGTCTTTCAAAACACCCGTCACTGTCAGATAATCTGCGCTATCCACCCGTACCGTCTTACCCATCGGGTCCTCGCTACCGAATAGTTTTATCGCGAGCTGTTTTGTCAATATGATGTTCTTTACGCTATTGAGGGCTGTAGCCGGGTTGCCTTTCAGCAGCGGGAAATTGAATACGCTGAAAAAGCCTGTATCCGCATAGTTTCCCTGGATGCTAAAGTGCCGGTCGCCGTGGGAGATCAGGAAATTGGCATTCGAAGTATTGACCCTGACCACCCGCTCTACCTCGGGATAATCTTTTTGAATGGCTGGTCCCAACGGCTTGCAGGTAAAATTATATACATAGACGCCACCGTTGTTCTTATCGCGGTTGTTCATCAGGTACAACCGGTCGATGTTAGGATGGAACCGGTCATGGTTGACCTCATTCTGTATCCACAAACAAATGAGGATGGCGGTGGCTACTCCGACGGCGAGTCCCGAAACGTTGATAAAAGAATAAAGCTTGTTCTTTTGCAGGTTGCGCAGGGAAAGGCGAAAATTGACCTTGAACATGGGCTTACCGGTTTTGCAGGAATGGACCAAAATGTTGGCCAAAGACATAAGGAGTTCGATATCAGTTTATTATTGTTGCATGGCTGGTACTGACTGTCCGTTTTTGAAACAGTTGATGTTCGTTTCCTGCGCAAATATCCCTTATGGGAACTGGCTGGACCTAATCAATAAGGTCCCCTTATTTAACCCGTCCGAAGTGGCCTGCAATTCAATCTCACCGGGCTCATCCGTTGCCTGTATGATCACCTGCGCCAATCCGCTGAATAGTTTACGCTTCCAAGTAGCCAATATCGTTAACTGGTTGATGCCCGGCAAATACTTGTCTGCTTCCAATGAAGTGGGGTCTCCGTTACCGACGCCGATTATTTTACCCGGGCCCGCTATGGAAAATTGAATTTCATTGGTTGCCGTCGGAACATGCCAACCGTTCTTATCCCGGGTGTCTACCGTAATAACGGCTATGTCTTTCTTATCGGCCTGAATATCCCTGTTGGCAGTCAATTGAACGGAGACAGGTTCGCCGGTAGTTCTCACCATCTCTTTTGCTACTTTTTTCCCCTTCCGGTAGCCGATTGCCTCCAACGTTCCGGAATGATAAGGCACCCCCCATTCCAGATGGCCATTCACAGGCATGTTCTTTTTACCCATGCTTTTCTTATTCAGAAAAAGCTCCACCTCCTCACAATTGCTATATGCCCATACCGGTATGGTTTGTCCTTCCCGCCCTTTCCAGTTCCAATGCGGTAACAGGTGCAAAATGGTATCATTCGTCCACCACGACTTCAAATACCACGCATCGTCTTTGGGAAAGCCACATTGGTCCAGCATACCGAAATAAGAGCCGACAGATGGCCAGCCAAATGGCGTAGCCTCTCCGCGGTAATCAAAGCCCGTCCATATGAACATACCGGCCAAAAAAGGGCGGGTCGCATAATAATTCCAGCCTTCTTCAATACTGTATGATTCTGGTCTTGGCTTTTTATCATAAGCAGATAGCATGTGCCTGCTGGTATCATCGAAATAAATACCTCTTGTTGCATAGGTAGCCCCTTCTTCCGTACCCCACCCTGCCTGTAATGGAAACTTTTTATGTTGCTCATCAGGCTTTTCCTGCGCAATGTAATTAAAACCGATCAGATCCATAACGGCAGAAAGTCCGGAGCCCCATCCACCACTAAAAGCTGCTGTAATAGCGCGAGATGAATCGATGCTCTTAGCATAAGCCTGCATAGTAGCAGCAATCCGGGCGCCTGTTACGGTATTTTCAATCCCCCATTCTTCATTACCGATAGACCAACTGATCACACAGGGATGATTACGATCGCGCAAGATCAGGCTTTTAAGATCATCCAAATGGGTGGATGTTATACCCATCTGCCTGTTCTCATCGATGACAAGCATGCCCAGCCGGTCACAGGCATCAAGTAATTCGCGGGTCGGCGGGTTGTGTGAACAACGATAGGCATTGCAGCCTATAGCCTTTAAGGCCATTATCCTGTAAGTTTGTAAGGCATCGGGAATAGCCGACCCAACGCCGGCATGGTCCTGGTGGTTATTAGTCCCTTTTATTTCAATTCGTTTGCCATTCAGGAAGCAGCCTTCATTGGGATCGAATCGGATACTACGAATGCCAAAGATGGTTTCAGTACGATCGATCACTACGCCCTCATCTGACAAGATCGTGATCAGCTTATACAGGTAAGGGCTGTCAACCGACCACAGCTTAGGATCAGGTACATTCATTACACAGGAGAACTCCTTGCTCTTAAACGGCAATAGACTGACCTGTTTTGTTATATCACCGGTGATCGTTCTACCCTGTTGATCCACGACAGTTTGTTGTATGGCAACTGTTTTTATTGTTTTTCCCTCATTATTTAAGGTAACACCGGCAGTTAGTTCCGCCTGCCCATTTTTCAATTGGGTAGTGACAAAGATGCCATTGGGAGCTACATGCAGGTCATTGGTCTTATCCAGCCATACATGGCGGTATATACCGGCCCCTTCATAGAACCAACCTTCTTCCATTGTAGCATCCACCCGTACGGCCACCGTGTTTTCACCGCCATAGTTCAGGTAATCAGTGATATCATATTCAAAGCCTGTATATCCGCTGTTTTCCGTTCCCAGATAGTGCCCGTTCACCCAAACGATCGAATGGCGAAAAACACCATCAAATGTTATATGTATCCTTTTTCCCCAATCAGATGCAGGAATGTCAAATTTTTTCCGGTACCACCCTACGCTGACCTCCGGAAAATTACGACCGACGGCTTTAAAGCCATGACTGAAGCTTGCCTTTGGGCTAAATGACTGTTCAACAGCCCAGTCATGCGGCAGGTCTAATTTCCGCCAGGCCCTGTCATCAAAATGAGCAGATGCCGCCCCATCGCCATATCCGGCCTTTGCAAAGTAAGAAAAGTAAGAGGCACCATTATTGAAGTCCTTATCGGGTTCATAGGGATGCCCGAAAGCAAACCGCCAGTCAAAATCCATTAAAAGATGTTCACGGACATTGGGTACTGAACCGGTATCGGGTTGTGCGGTCACGGCCAGGGTAACGGATAAAAAGAAGACGGTCTGAACAACGAGCACTTTGAGGAAGTCCATTAAAAAAATCCTTTTGTTAAATATAAGGCTAATTAATCTTTACAATACGAATACTACCCATTTTCCAGTTCCTTCACCGAACCGGTGATCACTATCTTATTTTGCGCGCTGAAAAAGATGCTATGCAGCCCCCACACCAGGTCGACCAAAAATCGAGCACATATGCCTGTCCCTTTTCAAACTGTGTGACCGGCTTGCCCCTGACCCAGGCCTTTAGGCTGATCACCGGCGCAGCATCGCCAATATGACACAGCGGAAAGAATATTTCGTCTTCATATTTTGTTTAATTTTCCTGCGCCGTTTTATCGTACTCTGCAGCTTTTTTCAGAAATCCGTCGATATCTATTTGGGTAACTGCGCCGTCCGAGTTTTTAGCCGTCATATCATTTTTAGCTGCTTCCGCGGCTTTCCGCTCACTTGCCGCCGCATCCTTGTAATGGCCTGCGCGTGCCTGGAAATCTGCCAAAAAATTCCATATGCGGAAATTCTTGCCCTCCGGATCAATATTCTTCGTTGCCTGGATCGCAAACTCCTTCAATCGTTGGGACTGCATCCGCTTATCGTCATACAGCCAAAGAACGACCAACTGCGATAAAAAGTGGTCTTTACCCAACCGCTGCCCATAGGCGATCGTACTATCGTCACCGTAGTGATCTTCCAGTATATTCCACTTGTCCTCGGCGAAACGATAGGTAAAATCGGGGTATCGCGCAATAGCCGTGTCGATCAGGACCAGTGCTTTATCGAAATCCTTTGCGTCCATAGCTCCCTTATACAATTGCTGCCCTTCGGTAATTTTCGCGGTCATCTTCACTCCCTGTTCCTTTTGATCAGCTATTTTCTTCTTTGTGGCTTCGACATCGAAAGTTCCCGCAACAACGGCGGACAGGATGGAGTCAATGTAATAGGGGTGACCGATCCAGGCAATCCGTCCCTTATCGATTACGAAGGAACAAGGAATGCCCTCCTCTCCGGCAGCTTTAAGCCATTTGTTACCCATATCTTCGGCATTGTTATCGGCAATTACGTTGTACGTCAATCGACCCAGCTTCTTTTGCCCTTTTACGAATTCGACCACCTTCGGCAAGAAAGATTCCTGAGGATTTTTTTTGTCGAAATCATGGGAGTTCTCCCAAACGTCTACCCCGACAAAGCTGATCTTGCCGGCATATTTTTTTGACAGTTCCGAAAGATGAGGCATTGCCTGGATGCAGGGGCCGCACCAGGTGGCCCAAAACTCAAAGACATAGATTTTGTTGTCGTCGATCCTGGTGATCGGGGGTGCACCCTGTATCCATTTTGCATAGCTGAGCGCCGGCGCCGCATCCCCAATATGAAGCGTTACGGCCTCCTGTGCCAGGAGCCGGCAAGGAATAACCATTGCCGCGAGTAAGACGAATTTCAATCCCGTTGAGAATCTGTGTAGAAAATTGCTGTTGTTAATCATTTTGATTTTCATTTTGCCTTGAAAGCAGCCAGGCCGCTATCCAGGTATTTTAGATATTCCGCAAGATCATAGTCCGCGCCTTGCGGGGGCACCAGCGGCTGCTCTGTCTTTGGATCGAGCAGAACATAGTACGGTTGTGAATTGGCCCCAAACTTTGCCGTTTGCAGATAACTCCACTTAGCGCCGATGGTGCTCAGTGGCTTTCCCGAGGCCGATATAGCCCGGTCACCTTCCGCCAAGTCCGTCTTATCATCGACGTACAACTGCACAAGGATATAGTCGCCATTGATACGCTGGTGCACCCGCGGGTCGGTCCAGACGTTCGCCTCCATCTTACGGCAATTCACGCAGGCATGACCGGTAAAATCGATCATCAGGGGCTTTCCCGCCTGGCGGGCAGCAGCCAATGCCTCATCATAGTCGAAGAATGGATGGAACCCTCCGGGCTTATCAAAAAGGTCCGTGTATTTATGTGGAGTCGCCGCAGTGGTTGCCAGGGTCGGGGTTTCCCCGTCGGCGCCGATGGACGTGAGATTGAAGTCCTGGGTAGACATCGGCGGCAGGAAGGCGCTCACGGACTTGAGCGGAGCGCCCCATAACCCCGGAACCAGGTACATGGTAAAGGCCAGCACGACGATGGCGAGAAAAAGACGCGGCACGGACACATGTTCTACCGGACTGTCGTGGGCTAAACGAACCTTACCTATGAGGTAGCCTCCCATCAGTGCAAATATTACGATCCACAGGACGAGGAATACTTCCCGGTCGAACCAATGCCAGTGATAGGCCAGGTCAACATTGCTCAGGAATTTCAGAGCAAACGCCAGTTCCAAAAATCCCAACACGACTTTCACACTGTTCAGCCAGCCACCGGACCGCGGCAATTTTTGAAGCCACCCCGGGAACAAAGCAAACAGCGTAAACGGCAACGCGAGGGCGAGTGAAAACCCAGCCATCCCGATTGCCGGCGCCAGCAGCGCCCCGGTTGTAGCCGTTTGCACCAACAACGTCCCAATGATAGGTCCAGTACAGCTGAATGACACCACTGCCAACGTCGCCGCCATAAAGAAGATGCCGGCAAACCCAGGCCCGCCCGATTTTGCGCCGATCTTATTGACGATGCCCGATGGAATTGTCAGCTCAAAACCGCCGAGAAAAGATGCTGCAAATACGACCAGCAGCAAAAAGAAGCAAAAGTTAAAAATTCCGTTCGTGGACAGGTTATTCATCGCGTCCGCGCCAAACAGCGCCGTGACGATCAAACCCAATGCCACATAAATGCCTATTATACTCACTCCATACAATATCGCCCGACCAGCTCCTTTCGCCTTGTCCGCCCCCTTTGTAAAAAAGCTGACCGTCATCGGCAGCATAGGGAAGATACAAGGCATCAGCAGGGCGGCAAAACCACCCGCTAGACCCTCAAGGAAGATCATCCAAAGCGTAAGATGTGCAGAAGCCTCCGACCCAACCGGCTTCACCACCCGGATCGTCGACTTCGCCCCGGCGGCAGCAACAACAGGAGTATCGGTCCTGATGTCCGTAAAATTCACACCCGACGTATCCTGCGCCCGCACAAATAACGATGCAAAAAAGAAAACCAAAAACCAACTCCACTTCATCGTCATCAGTTTATAATTGAAAAGAGTGTCATTTGATTAGTCCGGTTTTAGAGGATGCCTGTCCGGTTTAATTGATCGGAATACTGAATTTTACGTCATCCGGCGGAAGACATTCCTTGTCGTTACAAGTCATGTAACCAAGCTTACCGGTGACCGTGGCCGAACCTTTCTTCAGTTTCACCTTTTGCTGAAAGATCACGCTGCGCTCAAAATAGCTCACATTCATACCGAATACCTTCTCCATTCGGGTGGTCGGCCTTGGCTCGACCGTCTTTCCCACCAGTTCATAGTCCGTCGATTTGTCGAATATAAAGGAGGTTGGTATAGGACCGCCGGGCTTCACGTGCTGCGAATACACATGCCAGCCGCTATCTATGGTAGCCTTCAAAAAAACGATTGCTTCCGTTTCGTTGATTTTCTTCGCCCCATAGCTCCATTTCACCGGCTTCAAAATCTGCGCGTGGATGACCGTGCCGACCAGCAGCATGGTCGCCAGAAAAATAAAACGCCTCATTTCAGATGCGATTTATACTCAGCCAGCTCCTTTTCCATCCTTTCGACCGTATCATCCCCGATCATCCCCTTAAACTTGCCGTTCTTTACCGCGTCCTTCGCACCATCCAGGGCCGTTTGCTGTATTTCGACAGCCTTCCCGTATTCGCCTGCAGCGGCATAGCCGTGGGCCATCATTTCCTGGAAAATGGCAGGCGGCGCTTGCGGCGCTGCGTCCATTGCCTTTTTCGCCAATTCTACCCCATACAAATAGAAATCTTTTGATAACCCTTTCTTCTGGAAGATGACGGCAGCCGAAGACGCCGTAAAGCCCGGGTTGGTAGCCTGCCAGGGTTTCAGGAACGTCATGGCGGTGTCCTCGCTGAAATGTTCCAGGAGCACACAAAAGCGCTTAAAATCGAGATACCCTGCCATAACTGGCATTTCCTTCTTCCCGGCATCGATCAATTGAAATTCTCTTATCCAATTCTGCGCTTTTTCGGCAGAATCAACCGGGTCGAGCACCCTGTGCATCGCAGCTTCCTGCTCCTGCTCCTGCGCCGCCTTCTCTTTAAATTCCTTTTGAACCGCTACCGGATCGTACCTGCCACTCTTCACCACCTCGATCACCGAGTCCAGGTTGATAGGGTGCCCGATCCAGAGAATAATACCATCCTTAACCATAAAGCTACAGGGGATGCCTTCCTGGCCTGCCGCCTTCATCCATTTGTTGCCCATCCATTGGTCTTTGGTATCCGTAACCACATTGTAAGCCATATTATTCCCCATCATTTTGACAAATTTTTCGGGGGTGATCGTAGCGTGATGGTTCTCGTCGTTTTCCCAGATGTCTACACCGACGACAGTCAGTTGGTCCTTATACTTGGCCGCAACCTCGGACAAATGCGGCATGGCCTGCCGGCAGGGCCCGCACCAGGTAGCCCAAAATTCGAATATGTACAACCGTCCCTTCTCATATCCCTTTATCGGCGTCCCTTTTAACCATTTGTCATACTTCAGCTCCGGAATTTTATCTCCCACATTCAGTATTGTGGAGTCGGCTGCGCTAGCGCCAAAGGACAAGGAAACAAAAATTCCGAGGAAGAAAGCAAGGATCATCACTCTTCCAAATTTCGCATTGCAATTCATAATTATAGTTTTATCATTTTTTAAAGGTTGGGAATAGGGAATACAACTTTGGTGTCCGTTGCCTGCACAGTAGTCGACGTTCCGTTGAAATCGGCTGCAGTTCTTGTCATTGACAGGCCGTTGCGGAAGTAATCAAAGCTGTTTTGGCCTTCGAAGCACAACTCAATCCGCCGCTCTTTCAGTATAGCCGAAAGCAGGTTGGCGTCTGCCAGATTGTCGATATCAGACCCTGGCAATCCCGCCCGCGTATGAACGGCTTTCAGGTTAGTCCTGGCGGCGGACATATTTCCGAGCTTCGCATACGCCTCTGCCTGGTTGAGATATATCTCTCCTGTCCGCAAAAAGATGGTCGGTGCAAACGAAAATCCCTGGTTATCCAGGCAATACCATTTTGTAGTCTCTGTAAAACCGGTAGCGGCATTCGTGGCAAAAAAAGTCGCCCGCACATCCCCTGGAGTAAACTGTGCCAGCAAGTCGGAGGATGGGAGGAAAAAGCCCCCGAACCCCGGATTGTCAAAGTAGTGATATAGTATACCGATCGTATTGCCGCCGACTGAATTATCCCGGCAAAAAATAATTTCCGGATTGGAAGAGAAGGTGGTCGATTTGCCTAACTGCCCCTGAGAATCATCACCAAACATGTTGGAATATTGAGTGCCTGTGGCTAACGCATATGCACCGTTAGACTGGTTCATTACACTGTCCGCGTAAGTAAGGACCTGATTGTTCGAAGTAGCATCGGGATTGGCCACCGAGCCGCCCATATATAAGTAAACTCTGGACAAGACTGCCCAGGCGGCGCCCGTGCTGCCAAAAGAATTTCCTTTGGCTACCGGCGCTTTCATAAGTTGGGCCGAGGCCTGCAACTCGGAGACAATGTATGCATATACGTCCTTCACATTCGACCTTTTCGGAATTTCGGTCGCACTACCGGTCATCTTCAATGCCACGCCCAGGTCATTGTCTCCAGCCTGGTAATAGGGCTTTCCAAAAACATTGACCAGGTTGAAATAGGTCAATGCCCGCAAAAAGCGATTCTCCCCTTCTGCGTGCAGGACGCTGTTCTGATCGGAAGGCGTCAACGACGCAAACGTGGAATTCTTAAAAGATGTAATCCCTTCCAGGGTGACGTTAATGCTGGTGATGATCTGGTAGGCTCCCCTATAAAGGATCGGAGCATAGCCCGTTGTCACAGTGGGCGCGTTTTGGAAAAAGAACGCATCCGACATCTGATTGGCCGGCGCCCAGGTTGGCAAGGTCACATTATTGCCCCTGGTCTCGTCTACATTATTCATGGCGATGTCGTACGACTCAATACCGGTTTGATATACTTGATTTGTGAGCAGGGCGTAATTGCCGGCGGTGGCCTGCAGTATGCCGGAGACGGATGAGAGCTGGCCTTGCTGATCGATCTGCGTGAGGGGTTTTATATCATTGATCTGCTTATTACACGCCGAGACCACCACCATCACCGAACAAAATATAATTGATTTTTTCATTTTTTCTTGTTTAGTCAGGTTAAAAGGAAAGTAGCAAGCCGACCACATATCGCTTGGGCGCGGCTGTGGCGCTTCCGAGAGAATAGCCGAAGGACTGTGCCTGGCCGACAGACGGTCCTTCCGGATCGGTAGAGATTACCCGGTTGGAGAACAGCGTATAAAGGTTGTCCCCTGCCACATAGAAGGTGCAACCCGCCAGTCGCGCTCTTTTCGTCGCCGACTCCGGTAAATCATAGCTCAGCCGTACTGTCCTCAGCCTGGCGTTGCTTGCGTCATGCATGTATTTGGATGTCCCACCCCAATACAGGTTGGACTGATAATACAACATGGGCTCCGTAGCGTTGGTCTGACCGGGATGGGTCCACATCACCTGCTTTTTTCCCAACGCGATCTGCTGCTGTAAACCTACACGAATGTTCTGATCCAGTTGCGCATAATCATCGATGATGGTATACCTGATCGCATAGGTGATCAGGATATTCAATGTAAACTGCTTATAGCTGAACGTATTCGTTATCCCGCCATTGAATCGCGGCTGAAAGCTCCCGATCTTTTGGAAATTCCGGTAGTCGGCATATAGCGGTGTCGGATCATTTACCAGTTCCTTTCCGGTAAGTTTTCCATTGGCGTCGAAATTAAGTTTCTCAAACTGAGGCTGACCCGTCTGCGGGTCCACACCAGCATATTTTACCGCCTTCAACGTATTGATATCATCCCCTTTATGCAGGAAGTAGGTGTTGTAATTACCGTAACCCTGTTGCAGGGAGTCATTAGGGACGGTCAT
>Ga0307511_10004458_pt1 | contig 14297 bp, 9 predicted proteins | sample 13_EM_MG_FD_200266 | JGI IMG/M metagenome (GOLD analysis project Ga0307511, IMG submission 200266) | Populus trichocarpa ectomycorrhiza microbial communities from riparian zone in the Pacific Northwest, United States - 13_EM | ecosystem: Host-associated > Plants > Roots > Unclassified | place... | reverse complement strand
GTGGCAAGGACGTTCTCACGGCCGCGATCTCCCGACGCAGCCGGTGCAGGTAGACCCGGACGGCGAGATCCGCGTCCGGGCAGCCCTGCGCGCGGGCGGCGAGCACGTCACGCAGGTCGCCGTTCGTGCCGGACATACCGGCGAGTCCACTGTGGTGGTTCAGGCCGACATCCAACGCGTCCAACGGGATCTCGCGTGCCAGGTAAAGGATGAGTCCGGGATCGAGCGCGCCGGGACGGGTCGCCATCGCGACGCCGTCCAGCGGCGTGAATCCCATCGAGGTGTCGACGCTGCGCCCGCCGTCGATGGCCGTGACGGAGACGCCGGAGCCGAGGTGGCAGCAGATCATCGCCACGTCCCGCTCGCTCCGCCCCAGCGTCTCCGCTGTCGTGCGCAGCGCGTTGGCGCACGACAGTCCGTGAAAGCCGTATCGCCGCACACCAAACTTGCGCGTCCACTCCATCGGGATCGGGTACGTCGACGCCGCGGGCGGCAGGCTGGTGTGGAAGCTAGTGTCGAAGCAGGCCACCAGCGGGATGTCCGGCCACCAGTTCCGCAATGCTCGGGCCAGCAACAATGATCGGGGCTGGTGGATCGGCGCCAGCGGGACGAGCGCCCGCAGGCCCTCCTCCTCCGCCGCGTCCAGCACCACCGGACCACGCCGGTCGCCGCCGTGCACGAACCGCAGCGCGATCGCGTCCACCGGGCCGACCGCCTCGACCTCGGACGGGTCCGGCAGGCCGTCCCAATCCTGCACGGTCCACTGCCCGACCGCCCTGCCACCGTCCACAACGGACACCTTCAGGCTGGACGATCCCGGGTTGACGGTCAGCACGCGGGTCATGACGCCCACGTCCAGTCGCGGATCTCCGGCAGGTCCTCGCCGGTGCGCCGGATGTGGTCGTGGTGCACGGCGAGCCGGTCCAGCAGCTGCTGCCGCCCGTGACCGAGTCGGCCGGCGACCCGGGGCACCCGCTCCAGCGCGGCCAGCGCGAGGTGGTAGCGGTCGATCTCGTTCAGCACGCACATGTCGAACGGGGTCGTGGTGGTGCCGTTCTCGTGGAAACCGTGGACGTGCATGTCGTCGTGGCCGGGCCGGCGGTAGGTCATCCGGTGGATCAGCCACGGGTAGCCGTGGTAGGCGAAGATCACCGGCGCGTCGGTGAAGATCTCCCGGTACGCCCGGTCGTCGATGCCGTGCGGGTGCTGCTCCGGCGAGGCCAGCCGGGCCAGGTCGACCACGTTGACCACCCGGATCCGCAGGTCCGGCACGAACTCCAGCAACACCTTCACCGCGGCCAGCGTCTCCTGCGTCGGCACGTCGCCGGCGCACGCCATCACGACGTCGGTGTCGCCGTCGGCATCGGTGCTCGCCCATTCCCAGATGCCCAGCCCCTGCTCGCAGTGCGCCGCCGCCTCGTCGGCGGTGAGGTACTGCAACGCCGGCTGCTTGCCGGAGACGATGACGTTGATCAGGCCGTGGCTGCGCATGCAGTGGTCGGCGACGGCGAGCAGCGTGTTGGCGTCCGGCGGCAGGTATACCCGCACGACCTCGGGCCGCTTGTTCAGGACGTGGTCGACGAAGCCGGGGTCCTGGTGCGAGGCGCCATTGTGGTCCTGCCGCCAGACGTGCGAGGTCAGCAGGTAGTTCAGGCTCGGGATCGGCCGCCGCCACGGGATCTGCGCCGCGGTGTGCAGCCACTTCGCGTGCTGGGCCACCATCGAGTCCACCACGTGCGCGAACGCCTCGTAGCTGGACAGCAGGCCGTGCCGGCCGGTCAGCAGGTAGCCCTCCAGCCAGCCCTGGCACAGGTGCTCGGACAGCACCTCCAGCACCCGGCCGTTCGGGTCCAGGTGATCGTCACCCGGCTCCGTCGCCAGCTGCCAACGGCGGTCGGTCACCTCGAAGACGGCGTCCAGCCGGTTGGAGGCGTGCTCGTCGGGGGCGAACAGCAACAGGTTGTGGGGATTCGACCCGACGGCGTCCCGCAGGTACTTGCCGAGCTGCCTCGTCGACTCCGCCGTCGTCACGCCGGGCGCGGGCACCGCCACCGCGTGCGTGGCCGCGTCCGGCAGCCGCAGGTCGCGCTGGACCTGGCCGTGGGCAATGGGTTTGGCGCTGATCCGATCCGTCCCCAGTGGACGGTGGTCGCGGACTATCGGCGACGGCGAGCCGTCCTGCTCGAACAGCTCCTCCGGCCGGTAGGACCGCATCCACTGTTCCAGGCACGCCAGGTGGTGCGCGTCCTCGCGGACCGCCGCGAACGGCACCTGGTGCGAGCGCCAACTGCCCTCCACCTGCTTGCCGTCGATCTCATGTGGGCCGGTCCAGCCCTTCGGCGTGCGCAGCACGATCATCGGCCACTTGCGGTCCCGGCTGCCGTAGCCACGGCGCGCCGCGGCCTGGATCTCCTGGATCCCCAGCACGCACTTCTCCATCGCGTCCGCGTAGCTCTCGTGCACCTCGGCCGGGTCGCTGCCGCCGACCTCGATCGGCCGCCAGCCGTGCCCGATCAGCAGCGAGTTCAGCTCGTGGTGCGGCATCCGGGCCAGCAGCGTCGGGTTGGCGATCTTGTATCCGTTCAGGTGCAGGATCGGCAGCACCGCGCCGTCCCGCTCCGGCGACAGGAACGCGGTGGCGTTCCAGCTCGTCGCCAGCGGACCGGTCTCGGCCTCGCCGTCGCCGATCACGCACGCCGCGATCAGGCCCGGGTTGTCCAGCGCGGCGCCGGTGGCGTGCGCGAGCGAGTAGCCGAGCTCGCCGCCCTCGTGGATGGAGCCGGGCAGGTGCGCCGAGGCGTGGCTGGGCACGCCGCCGGGGAAGGAGAACTGCCGGAACAGGCGGCGCATGCCGTCCAGGTCCTGCGCGATCTCCGGGTAGCACTCCGAGTACGTGCCCTCCAGCCAGGCCGCCGCGTTCAGGCCGGCCGCGCCGTGACCGGGACCGGTCACCAGCATCATGTCCAGGTTGTGCAGCATGATCTGGCGGGACAGGTGGGCGTAGGTGAGGGTCAGGCCGGGCACGGTCCCCCAGTGCCCGAGCAGGCGCGGCTTGACGTGCCTGGGCTGCAACGGTTCCCGCAGCAGCGGGTTGTCGAGCAGGTAGATCTGCCCGACGGACAGGTAGTTGGCCGCACGCCACCAGGCGTCCAGTCGTTCCACCCAACGCTTCGTCGGCTGCTGCTCGATCGAGCCTGCGGTGATCATCGATGCTCCCGTGGTCGCTGCTCTCGATTCAGCGACTACCGTCGCCGATCACCCCGGTCGCCGGACGCGGGCCGCGGACCCGATCCACCGGGGTCTTTCGACCCCGTGCCGTCCTTACGACGGGCCCTGTCGCAGGTCAGCGGACTCGGCGAGGGTGGACACACCCTGAGGAGGTTCCGATGCCCGCCGCCGCTCCGCTACACGCCATCCGCCCCGTCCACCCCTCCGTCGCCGAGGTCGTGACCGTGGGCGCCGACGGCTCGTACTGGGGCGGCATGGCCCTGGACTGGGCCGCTCGCCACGCCTCGTTGCGCGGTGGATCGCTCCGGGTCCTGCGGGCACGGGCGGATGTGCCCGCCGATGTGCCGGCCGACCTCGGACTCAGCCACACCCACCGGCTCTATCCGTTCCTGCCGATCGCTTCCCGCCCCGTCGGCGCCTCCCCCGTCGGCGACCTCACCGCCGCCAGCGCCACCAGTTCTCTGCTCGTCATCGGCTGCCGCGGCCACCGCCACTTCGGTCTCGGCGACCTCGTGATCCCCGTCCTCACCGGCGCCCGCTGCGACGTCGCCGTCATCCGCGGCACCCCCGCGTCCGTCCACGGCGATCACCGCGTCATCACCGCCATGATCAGCGGCGGCCGCCACGACCGCCAGGTCCTCCGCCGCGCCGCCGAGTTCGCCGCCGCCCACCGCTCACAGCTGCGTGTCGTTCACGCCGCCCCCACGGACCTGCGCGCCAGCCAGGACCCCGACGACGTCCTGCATGTCGCCGAACTCCAGCTCAAGGCCCTCAACACCGCGGTACGCGCCACCTTCTCGCTCGCGCGCGCCCTCCCCCACGAGGCCCTCCAGCACGCCGACGACACCGACCTCGTCGTCGTCTCCCGCGGCGAATCCCACCGCCACATCAACACCCCTGGCCCGGTCACCAAGGCCGCCCTCTACCACTCCCCCTGCCCCGTCCTTGTCATCCCCTGACACACCTACACCGGCAGGCTCCCTTGCCAGCAACGACAGGGGGCTCCACATGCACCTCGCCGGCATCGAGTTCCGCCGCGGCTCGCGGTGCACCGGCGACGCCCGTACACCTGGGTGCTGGCGGCCCGCCAGCACCCACCGTGAGATCAGAGCCAGCCGGAGCGGACCAGCGCCGGCCCGCTGTCGGTCGAGACCGGCAGCTCACCCGCCGGGGGATTGCCGAGCTCGCCGGCACGTACCCGGTCGAGCAGCCGACCGGTCGCCGACACGATCTCCGGCGCCGCCCGGCGGAGTTCCGCCGCGTCGTCGGGACCCGCGGTGTCGGCGGAGAATCCCGCATCGGCCAGCACGCCGTCGAGGTCCGCGAGCTTGCCGGACAGCCAGCCCAGCGGATCTGCCGACAGCTCGCGGACGAACACCCGGTCGCACGGGTTCCAGCCGGTGAATGCCGGATGGTGGTGGGTGCGGTCGAAGCTGCCGGGCCGCCCGTCGACCGACTCCAGGAAGTCCGCCCGCCACACCGGCCGCTCGACCGCGATCGGATAGGCCGAGTAGATCGACCCTTTCAGCGGCCCGCGTTCGATCAGCCGGAGTTCCAGCCGAACGCCGTGCTCGGCACTCTCCTGCCCCTTGTGCGGCTCCGGATCGACGAAGAACAGGTCCCCCACCACGACGCCGATCCGATCGAACCCGAACATGTACAGCATTCGCGCCCCTTCCCGTGACACCTGCTGATCCGACAGCCACACTAGTTCCGTCGGCGGACGCCCACGTCCTCGCGAAGGCAGCGCGGAACCGCGGGCCCAGCTTGAACGAGGAAACCCGAGCGACTGACCGACCTTCGACGGCTGCCGCCCGCCGACCAGCACTCCTAGCGTGCACATCGTCACCACACGATGCGCGAAGGAGATCTGGATGCTCCGCTTAGCAGTGGCCGTCGTCCTCGCCGGCACGGTGGTCGCGCCATCGGCTCACCCCATGGACGACGACGATGACGGCGGCCCGGCAGCCCCGGCCGACTACAGCTACGTGCAGAAAACCGTGCCGGGCCAGCCCCTTCCCCGGCACGCCTACGATCAGGCCGCCGCTCAGGCGCACCAACTCCCCACCGTCGGCGGCGCCTGGCAACAACTCGGCCCGACGAACATCGGCGGCCGGGTGGTCAGCCTGGCCATGGACCCCACCAAATCCGACAGCCTGTACGCCGCCTCGGCGAGTGGCGGCCTGTGGCGATCAACCGACGCCGGTCGCAGCTTCACCGCCGCGTGGCCGCAGGACTCGACGCAGGCGATGGGCGCCGTCGCGGTGGCGCCGAACGGCACGGTCTACGTCGGCACCGGCGAGCCCAACCCGGGCGGCGGCAGCGTGACGTACGAAGGCACCGGCCTCTACCGGTCTGCCGATCACGGCGCGACATGGCGCCAGATCGGCCTCCCCGACTCCGGCACGATCGGCGCCATCGCCATCGACCCGTCGAACCCGCAACGGATCCTCGTCGCGGCCAACGGCTCCCTGTACTCCCCGGGCGGCGACCGGGGCGTCTACCTGAGCTCTGATGCCGGCGCGACCTGGCGCCGGGTCCTGACGACGCCGAACGAGTTCACCGGCGCGGTGGACGTCCAGTTCGACCCGGCCGACCCGCATCGCGTCTACGCCGCACTCTGGGATCACCGCCGGCAGCCCGACGAGCGTGTCTACGGGGGCGTCGGCTCCGGCCTGTACCGCTCGACGGACAGCGGCACGACCTGGCAGCAGCTCGGCGGCGGCCTGCCAGCCACCGGCCCCGGCGTCGGACGGTACGGGTTCGGCATCTCCGCCTCCCAGCCCCAGCGGATGTACGCCATCGTCGGCAAGACCGACGGCTCCTACGGCAGCGCGTACACCTCCGCCGACGCCGGCACCACCTGGACCCGGCTGCCCGACGCTCCGGAGCTGGTCGACTCCCAGTCCAGCTACAGCTGGTGGTTCGGCAAGATCTGGGTCGACCCGCGCGACGCCCAGCACGTGCAGGTCGCCGGTGTCCCCCTGCTGACCTCGCACAACGGCGGCCAGACCTGGACCGACGACAACGACACCGTGCATTCCGACCAACACGCCATGGTGTGGGATCCGCGCCACCCCAACCGCGTCTACCTGGGCGACGACGGCGGCGTCTACAGGTCCGACAGCAACGGCGACGGTGGTTGGACGCACGCCGTGAACGAGCCGTTCACGCAGTTCTACAGTGTCGCGATCACGCCGGCGGACACCTCGCGCATTTCCGGCGGCGCGCAGGACAACGGGTCGCTGCGGTCCTGGGGTGGCCCACGGTTCAACGAGTACTACGGCGGCGACGGCCAGGAGAACCTGATCAGCCCGGCCGACGACAACACCGTGTTCGCCTGCCTCCAGTACGGCAACTGCGCGCGGTCGACGGACGGCGGCGCCACCATGACCGACTTCACCGCCGCCACTACCGCCGATCGCAGGAACTGGTTCACCCCGGTGCAGTTCGACCCGGCCAATCCGAAGGTCATGTACTACGGCGGCAACCGGCTCAACCGCTCCACCGACGGCGGCGTCACCTGGACCGCGATCAGCCCCGATCTGACCGGCGGCCCCGGCAAGGACAACTACCCGTTCGGCACCATCACCACCGTCGCCGCGGCCTCGGACCAGCGCACGATCTGGGCCGGCACCGACGACGGCCGGGTCTGGGTCACCCACGACCTCGGCGCCGCCTGGACCACCGTGCTCACCGGCCAACCGTGGGTGACGAGGGTCGTCGTGGATCCGCACAACCCGAACACCGCGTACGTGACGCTGTCCGGCTACCGCTCCGGCTTGGCGCAGCCACATGTGTTGCGTACTGACGACAGTGGGCGGCACTGGACGGACCTGTCCGGCGATCTGCCGCAGGCGCCGGTGAACGCGCTGGTGCTCGGGGCGGGCGGCGGCATCCTCTACGCCGGCACCGACCAGGGCGTGTTCGCCAGCGCAGCGGGATCAGGCAAGTGGGCGCGGCTGGGCCAGAACCTGCCGCTGGTGCCCGTCGACGACATCGCCTACGACCAGCAGCACCATCGTCTCGTGATCGCGACCTTCGGACGGGGCCTCTACTCGCTCACCGTCGCCTGACGCCCGTGCCGGCGACCAACCGGGTCGCCGGCACGGATCCGAGCGGCCCTCGCGACGCCTGGAGCACCTGTGCGCCGGTCTCTCGTTGGGTGACTGAGCCGGCAGCCGCAGCCAGGCGGGACTCACGAGCACCCGATCGCAACCTCCTCGGGCGCGACCGTCCGCTCGGTGGTCAACATTTCAGCCAGGACAAGTGGAACCGCGCGCTGACACTGCCGTCGGCGGAGTCCATGGACATGAAACTCGCCGCGGACGTGCCGTCCAGTCGCAGGTCGGCGGTGATGGTCAGTGGCCGGCGTTCGCTGCATGGCCCGTGCACCACCGATCCCGCGTCCGGCTGGTCGCTGACCTGCCAGTCGTCGTCCATCGGGCCGCCGAAGGTCTGGGTGCTGTGCCCGGTGGGCAGTCCGGTGAAGTGATAAGTCGCCGCCTCCACGCCACGAGCGCCCGAGTCCAGGTGTGCGAAGCCGCGGTAGTCCATCTCGTCGACACCGAAGGTGAAGCCCGCGGGCTGGTTCACCCGAAGCGTGAGCGTGCAATCCTTGTGCGCCGCCTGCCCGTGCCCCTGCACAAGGAAATCGCTGTAGGTCACGGTGAACGCGGTGTTGTCCGGGGACATCGCGACCGCGGTGGTGATCGGGAGGCAGCCCGAGCCGCTGACGGTGAGCACGTCGATCGTGACCGGTTGCGGCGGCGTGACGGCTGTGGCCAACGAGAACACAGCCGCGGTCAGCACACTGCGCATGCCTTTCCTCCCGGACGGCGCGGACGAGGATGCCGCGGCGGACCCTACCGCCGACATTGACGACCGGAACACCGCCGACCGGCGGCCGCAGTCGCCGCACCTGGCCCGCGCCCCACCGCGAGAGAACTCCTTCACGCCCGGTGTCGAAAACACCGGCTGCCGTTCGACGCTCTGACAACGGACCCGCCTCGGCGGCCACCAAGAGAAGCCATACGACCGAACGGAGCAGTCATGCGAAAGACACTCGCCACACTGACGGCGGTGTTCTCCCTTGCGTTGCCATGTGCCCTGGCCCCGTGGTGAACTCACACCTCGACACCGGATACCCGCCGACCAACCCGACCTACGAGGTTCTCATCGTCCACGCATGAGCATCAGCGGGCGAGGCCGGTTCGATCATCCCCGGTGGACTTGGCCCGCCGAGCGGTCCCGAAGAACACGTCCATCAGGTCCGGCTTGTCCCGGATCTCGCCGGCCGTGCCGGCGAGCGCGACCCGGCCGGCGCTCATCACGATGGCACGGTCGGCCAACTCCAGGCCGAACCGCACGTTCTGCTCGACCATCAGCACAGTGACGCCGGCGGCGTGCAGGGCACGCACGCTGTCGCGGATGACCGCGAGGCTTGACGGGTCGAGACCGAGCGTGGGCTCGTCCAGCAGCACGACCTTGGGATCGAGCATCATCGCGCGCGCGAACTCGACGGTCCGCCGCTGGCCACCGGACAGCGACCCGCCCGAGGCGTCCGGCCGGTCGCCCAACAGCGGGAAACGCTCCGCCAGTTCGTCGTACCGCTGTTCGAGGCGCCTGCGGCGGCGGCGATGAATGTAGGCGCCCATCAGCACGTTGTCCCGCACGGTGAGCTTCGCGAACACCCCGTGCCGCTGCGGGACCTGCACCACGCCCGCCCGCAGGATCGCCGCGGGTGATTCGCCGACGAGATCGACGCCGTCGACGGCGATGGCTCCCGTCCGGGACCGGAGCAGCCCGCTCATCGTCTTGAGCATGGTCGACTTGCCCGCGCCGTTGGGACCGACGACGCAGGTGATCGAGCCCGGCTCGACGCGCAGGTCCACGCCGCGGAGGATGTCCAGACCGCCGTAACCGGCCCACAGTCCCTCGATGTGGATCATGCGTGGCCTTCCGCTGGGATCGGGACGACGGAGTCGCCGAGATAGGCGTCGACGACAACCTGCTCGGCACTGATCTCGGCGACGGAACCATGCGCGATGACCGCGCCGCGCGACATCACGTAAACCTGTTCGCACAAGCTCGCGATGAATGCCAGATCGTGTTCGACCAGCAGCACGGCGACGCCGCGCCGGCGTAGGGACCGAACCAGGCCCGCCAGTCGTTCGGACAGCGCGGGACTGATGCCGGCGGCGGGCTCGTCGAGCAGGACGAGGACCGGGTCCAGCCAGAACACCTGGGCCAGCTCGACGAGTTTCCGCTGGCCGTAGCTCAGATCGGCCGGGCTCCCGTCGGCGTGGGCGGCCAGCTCGAGATCGTCGAGGATGGCCAGCGCACGCTGGCGCTCGGCCGGGCTGACGCGCTTGGTCCACAGGCGGCCGAACGCGAATTTCCGTTCGGGCACAACGATGTTCTCGATCACGGTGAGGTTCGCGAACAGGCGCGGGAGTTGGTAGGTGCGTGCGAGGCCGAGGTGGGCACGGGTCGGCCGCCCGGCCCGTTCGATCCCGCGTCCGCGGAGGGTGATCCTGCCCTCCCTGGTGGGGACGGTGCCGTCGATGATGTTGAACAGCGTCGTCTTGCCTGAGCCGTTGGGGCCGATGAGACCGGTGACCCGGCCCGCCGTGAGGTCCAGGTCGACGTTGTCGACCGCGCGTAGACCTCCGAATGACTTGCCTACCCCGCGCACGGCCAAGACGTCAGTGAGTTCGGCGCGGTCCGCGAGACTGCCACGGTCGGGGAGGTTCGAACTGCCCCCCGCCGTCTCCGCACCGTCATCGGTCATCGTGCCCACGGACCGGCGCGCGACCATCGTGCGGAACCAGGACTGGAGCACAGGCAGGACGCCTCGGGGCAGGAAGATGGCGACGGCGCCGAGCAGGCCACCGAACAGCAGCAGCCGTACCGCCCCCGAATCCGCCCCGCCAAGGCCGGTGCTCGTGAGGTTGCTGACGGGCGCCACGATGAACGCGCCGAGCACAGGTCCCCACAAGGTGCCTCGGCCGCCGAGCAGCACCGCGAGGACGATCAGCACGCTGGTGACGATGTCGAAGACGGCCGCGACGTTCAGGAACGACACGTAGTAGGCGTACAACCCGCCCGCGACACCGAGGAACGCGCCGCCGAGCACGAACGCGATCATCTTGTAGAGCGCGGTCCGCAGTCCGAGCCCGGCCGCCTTGTCCTCGTCGTCCTGAATCGCGAACAACCCCAGCCCCAGCTTGCCGCGCCGCACCCACGCGGACACCGCGACGGTCACCGCCAGCAGGGCGAGCATGGGGTAGTAGAACGGCCAGTTCTGATAGGACAGGTCCCACGTCGGAAGCGGCAGCGCCAGGCCCTGGCTACCACCGGTCAGGCCGGTCCAGGTCGCGGCCGCCACACCGAGCAGTTGCAGGGTCGCGAAGGTGACGATCACGAAGTACATGCCTCTGGTACGCCGGGTGACCAGACTGAGCAGCGCCGCGGCGAGCGCGCTCACCAGGCCGCCGACCAGGCACCCGACGAACGGGGAGAGCCCGGCCCGGACCGCGAGGATGCCGGTCGTGTAGGCGCCGAGGCCGAGGAACGCGCTGTTGCCCAGTGAGATGTAGCCCGCGTAGCCGCCCATGATGTTCCATCCGCTGGCGCCGATGGCGAGCAGGAACGTCATGATCAGCAGGTTCTGGAGGTAGAGGTCGTCCGACAGCAGCGGCATGCAGACCAGCAGCGCCACGGCGATCAGGGTCGCCAGGCGGCGAAACCGTTGCGCGGTCATGACGCGGCGTCCTGTCGGGTGGTCCGAGCGAACAGGCCCTGGGGCCGGATGGTGAGCACGACCAGGATCAGCAGAGCGGGCACGGCGGTCGCCCAGCGGACCGAGACATACGTTGTGGTCAGCGCCTCGGCGACGCCGAGCAGCACCCCGGCGGCGAACGCACCGGGGATGCTGCCCAGCCCGCCGACGATCACCACGCTCAGCGTCAGTCCGAGCCAGACGTCCTGGGTGTCGGGCGTGAACTGGTAGAGGAAGCTCAGCGCGGCGCCGCCGAAGGCGGTCGACCCGGTGGCGATGGCGAAGATCCATGCCCCGACGCGTGCGGGTTCGACCCCGATCAACCGCGCGCCTTCGGGATTCTCCGCCGCGGCGGTGATCGAGCGGCCCAGCCAGGTGCGTTTGACGGCCACCTGCAGCACGACCGTGATCACAACCGCCAGCACGCAGGCATAGAACTGGCCGCGCGGAACGACCAACTGTCCTAAATGGATCGCCTGGTTGAAGTACTCCGGAGTGGCCGTCTTCTGGTTGGGTCCCCAGGCCAGTGCGAGCAGGGCCTCCGCCACCAGCGCCAGTGCGAAGGTCGCCACGATGGTCAGTCCCGGATCGATGCGCTGCAGCCGTTCGATGACGACCTTGTAGATCACCAGCCCGAGGGCCGCCATCGGCGCCATCACGATGAAGGCGGCGACGATCGGGTCGATGCCGAACTGGTCCCAGAGGGTGTAGCACAGATAGGTCGACACGATCAGGAACGCGCCCTGCGCCATGTTGACGATCTTCATGACACCGAAGGTGAGGGTCAGGCCGGTCGCCATCAGCGCGTAGACGCCACCGATGAGGACGCCGAAGACGAGGGTCTGGACGAGTGCGATCATCCGTTGGCCCAGCCCGGCTTCGGGTTGACCACGGTCGTGCTGGTGGCGGCCGACTTCGGCGCGACGACCCGCAGCGTGCCGTTCTGCCACTGCGACAGCAGCCCGAGGCCGATGGGGTCGCCCCGACCGTCCCACTTGAGCGGACCGACGATGGTGTCGACGGTGTTGGCGTGCAGCCAGGCCGCCAGGGCCTTCTGGTCGATCCGGCCGACCGCCTTCACCGCCGCGCCGAGCACCTGGCCGGCGGTGTAGGAGTTGGCCGCGTCCTCGCTGGGCGCGCTGCCGAACATCTTGGTGTAGGCCGAGACGAACTCGGAGTTGCCGGGATAGGCCGCCTTCGCATTCCACGCCTGGCTGGTGAACACGCCTTCGGTGTTCTTCGGGCCGACCGCGCCGGGGTAGCCGCCGTCGCTGGGCGACTTGGTCTGGAAGAGGATCCGCGGGCTGAAGTTCAGCTTCTCCAGCGACCGAACGAACTGCGCGCCGTCACTGGTCACCGCGCCCTGGATGATCATCTCCGGTGCGCTCTGCGCCACCGACGCCGCGATCGAGTCGAAGTTCGACGTGCTCGGGTCATACGTCTGGTCGTACACCTGGGTGACCCCGAGCGCCCGCAGTCTGGTCTTGAAGACCGCGATCGCCGGGCTCGCGCTCGGATCGTCCTGCGTCAGGTAGGCGGCCGTCTTCGGCCGCTGGTCCACGGGAAGTGCGCCCAGCCACGTGAGGAACAGGTCGGGCAGGGTCTCGGTGGTCCCCGGCTGGGCGAAGAACAGATTGGTGAACCCCCGGTCGAACAGGGACGCCGCGCCGCCGGACGGCTCGACGTAGAGCATCTGCTGGCGAGCGGCGATCGCCGAGGCCGGCGCGTTCAACAAGGACGAGAACGTGCCCAGGAGCAGGTCGACCTTGTCCTGGCTGATCAGCCTGGTGTAGTCGGTGCCCGTCTGGTTCGGGTCGAATCCGTCGTCAAGGACGTCCAGCTTGACCTGGCGACCCAGCAGGCCGCCGGCGGCGTTGACCTGTGCGGCCCAGAGCTGGTAGCCCTCGTACCCGGCCTTCGCGACGTCCGCGGCCGCGCCGGTGAGCGGTAGCGACATGCCGATGGTCAGCGGTCCCGATCCCGTGGAACCGGCCGCGGCACAGCCCGCGAGCGTCGTCACCACCGCGGCTGCGATTGCCACGGCACGGAAGCGACGACGCCTGCGACCCCGCGATCCGCCGTCGGTGAGCTGCCTTCGCGGGGATTTCAGTGGGACATGGCTGTCATCGCTCATCGCGCAGCTCCTCGGCGACCTCGTTGTCCGTGCACTCCGTGCGAACCGGGCTGGTCATGTTCCGCCGTCAAGTAGAGGTATCCAGCGCAGCCGAAGCAAGTAAGCTGAAGTTACAATCGAGGACGCTCGGCGTTAGCAGAAGTGACACCCGCTTGCCATTCGACACCGTCGAATTGAGGAATGTGAGGACCATTCCGTACTGCGCGGGCACAACGCGGACAGCACGTCTGGTCCAATCTGGATGTCGCACACTACCTGCCGACTCAACCAAGCCGCGAGTTTCACACTGCTTGATCACGCGCGCTTCGACGCCCAACCGCTCAGCTGCGATGAAAGTGTCGGCGGATCATGATGACGCATTCCACTGCGGCAGCCAGCCCGGAAGCGCTACCAGAGCTACTGGCCGAGCTGGGCGATGCTCGGTTGTTGGCCGGGCGGGTCCGCGCGGAACTGGTGGCCGCTGGCGTGCGCCTGGGTCCCTGACCGGGCGGCCGCCGGCGGAAAGTTCCGGTGTTTCTGCCGGTACTTGTTCGTGGTGCTGTGCACCGTGTCGATGATCTCCTGCTTTCGCGGCACCGGGCCGTGTGCGTCGTCGATGGCGGAGGTCGGGTTCGTGAGACGGCGGGACCGTCGGATGACGCGTGGCAGACCGGGCGCGACGGCCGATGTGCTCGGGACGGGCCGCTGAGATGGCGCGGCTGCGTGTCCTGTCCTGGAATCTCCGCACGTTCGCGTCGCACCCGCCGCACGCGGAGGACCTGCGCCGGATCGCCGACATCATCCAGCAGAGCCGGGCCGACATCGTGTGCATCCAGGAGTTGCAGATCGGGGCCGCGCGCCGGCGCAGCCGGCCAACGCCGTCGCGAGCAGCGCCGCCGACACGCACCGCGGCAGGTATCGCATCGGTCCACGCTCTCACGTCCGCGCTGCCGGATGTCGAGCGGCGACGCGGCCGACCTGCGCGGCTGGAAATCTGCAAGGTTTCGATCAAGCACCATGCCCGACCCGTGCGCCGGCGCACGGCGGGGTCGATGCCGTGCCGCTTCCGTGGCTTCCCGCCGTGGACGTCGGTCGGCGTGGAGGTGTCGGTTCGTGAAGCGGTGGGTTCGACCGGGCGCGGTGCTCGTCGTCCGGCTGTCCCCGCCGCAAGGG
>Ga0307511_10004456_pt1 | contig 14300 bp, 14 predicted proteins | sample 13_EM_MG_FD_200266 | JGI IMG/M metagenome (GOLD analysis project Ga0307511, IMG submission 200266) | Populus trichocarpa ectomycorrhiza microbial communities from riparian zone in the Pacific Northwest, United States - 13_EM | ecosystem: Host-associated > Plants > Roots > Unclassified | place... | reverse complement strand
AGTTCGGCCGGGCCATGCGGGCCGTCTCCTTCAACTTCGAGACGGCTTCGTTGATGGGGATCCCGACCGACCGCATCATCTCCATGACCTTCATCATCGGCTCCGTGCTGGCCGCGGTGGCCGGCATCCTCTACGGCCTCTCGTATCCGAAGATCGATCCGCTGATGGGGATCATGCCCGGCCTCAAAGCCTTCATCGCCGCGGTCCTGGGCGGCATCGGCAACGTGCCCGGCGCGGTGATCGGAGGACTGATCATCGGCATCATCGAGTCGTTCGTCGGTGGCAGCCAGTTCTCGAATTACCGCGACGCCATCGCCTTCATCATTCTGATTGCGATTCTTCTCTTCCGGCCGTCCGGGCTCTTCGGGAAGTACCAGCCGGAGAAGGTTTGAGTTTGAGAGGCGAAATGTTGAATGTTGAATGTTCAATGTTGAGTGTTGAATGGCCGGCCGCCGAGCGCAGCCTCATTCAACGTTCAACATTCAACATTGAACATTCAACATTGCCTTCGAGGGGTCAGCGATGAAGTGGTGGCTCCGCGACTTCCTCTGGCTTGCCCTCTTCGTGACGATTCTCGTCGCCCTGTCCTACGGCCTCGAAGCCATTCCCATCGCCGGCATCGCCTACTACAACCGCATCCTCGTGATCATGGGGATCAACATCACGCTGGCGGTGTCGCTCAACATCATCAACGGCCATGCGGGACAGTTCTCGCTCGGTCATGCTGGATTCATGGCTGTCGGCGCGTACTTTTCTGCCTACCTGACCTACTACCACTTCGCCCCGAGGCTCGAGAAGATGCCGGCCGGGACGGAGCAGTGGCTGATGCAGAACCTCTTTCTCGTCATCGCCGTGCTGTGCGGCGGACTGCTGGCCGCATTCGCCGGATACCTGGTCGGACTGCCGTCGCTGCGTTTGCGCGGCGACTATCTGGCCATCGTCACGCTTGGATTCGGCGAGATCATCCGCGTCTTCATTCTCAACATCGACAAGATTGGCGCCGCGCGCGGATTCAGCGGCATCCCGCACTGGAGCAATTTCTTCTGGGTCTTTCTGGCCTGCGGACTGACGATCGTCATCTCGTGGCGGCTCGTTCAATCCTCGGTCGGCCGTGCCTTCCTGGCCGTGCGCGAAGATCAGATCGCCGCCGAGGCCATGGGCGTCGACACCACGCGCTACAAGGTCAAGGCATTCGTCATCGGCTCGTTTCTGGCGGGCGTGGCAGGCGGGCTGTACGCGCACTACATGATGTATCTCAACCCCCAGATGTTCATGTTCGTGAAGTCGTTCGAAGTCGTGGCCATGGTCGTCCTCGGCGGGCTCGGTTCGATCAGCGGCTCCGTCGTGGCCGCAGTCATCCTGACCTTCCTCCCCGAGGGACTGCGATCGGTGAAGGACTACATGCCGGGCGGCCGCGATCCGCGCATGGTCATCTACTCGATCATGCTCATCGTACTGATGCTGACGCGACCGCAGGGACTGCTTGGCCGCCGCGAGTTGTGGCAGGTGTTCGGCCGCAAGAAGAAGCAGGACAAGGGTGAGGTCACCCCTCCGAACAGCAATGGCTAACTCTCTGCTCGACGCGCGCCACGTGACAATCCGTTTCGGCGGATTGACTGCCGTGTCCGATTTCAACCTGACGATTCAGCCGCGGGAGATCATCGGCCTTATCGGTCCGAACGGTGCCGGTAAGACCACGGTCTTCAACATGCTGACTGGCGTCTACAAACCGACCGACGGAGATATTTTCGTCGGTGATGTTCTGACGCTTGCTCTCAAGCCTTATGAGATCACCGCACTCGGCGTGGCCCGGACCTTCCAGAACATCCGCCTTTTCAAAGAGTTGTCGGTGCTCGATAACGTGAAGATCGGCGGACACAGGCACTACGAGTACTCTGCCCTTGCAGGCGTCCTCCACACCAACCGCTTTCTGAAGGCCGAAGAATTGGCCGAAAGCAAAGCTCTTGAGCTGCTCCGAATCTTCAATCTCGAACACCGAGCCGGCGACTACGCGAAAAACCTTCCGTATGGCGACCAGCGCCGGCTTGAGATCGCCCGGGCTCTGGCGTCAAAGCCCAAGCTGCTTCTGCTCGACGAGCCTGCTGCTGGTCTCAATGATAGTGAGACGCTCGCTCTGGTTCAGACGATCCGCGGCATCCAGGGGATCCCCGAATTCGGGCAGATCGCCATTCTGGTGATCGAGCACAACATGGATCTGATGATGGAGCTCTGCAAAGAGCGCATCATCGTCCTCAACTTCGGCAAGACGATTTTCCGCGGGACGGCCGCAGAAGTGCGCGCCGATCCCAACGTGATCGAGGCTTACCTCGGCGTACCGACGGAGGCAGCAGAGGTATGAGCGCGCTTCTCACAGTCAGCAATCTCGAGGTGGCGTACGGCAATATCACGGCGCTGCACGGGATCAATCTTGAGGTGAAGGAGAACGATATCGTCACGCTCATCGGCGCGAACGGAGCCGGCAAAACGACCACGCTGCGAACGATCTCCGGCCTTCTCAAGCCGCGCAAAGGCGAGATCACGTATCAAGGCAGGCCGATCACCGGTACGAAGCCGCATTTGGTTACGGCGATCGGTGTTTCGCATGTCCCCGAAGGGCGCGGCATATTCGCCAACCTCACTGTGGCCGATAATCTCGAGCTCGGCGCCTACTTGCGCAAAGACAAGATCAAACAGTCGGAATACGAGCGAATCTTCACACTCTTTCCGGTGCTGAAGGAGAGGATCAAGCAGAACGCAGGAACGCTCTCTGGTGGCGAGCAGCAGATGCTGGCAATTTCCCGTGCGCTTATGGCGAAGCCAAAGGTGCTGCTCCTCGATGAGCCATCGCTTGGCCTCGCGCCCCAGATGGTGCAAACGATCTTCCGTGTCATCAAAGAGATCAACGACGAGGGGACGACGATTCTCCTCGTCGAGCAGAATGCCCACATGGCCCTCCTTATTGCCGATTACGGCTATGTCATCGAGACGGGCGGCGATTTTCTGGAAGGCCCTGCGAGCGCGCTTCTCAACGACGATCGGATCAAGAAAGCCTATCTCGGCGGCGATCATCCCTTGTAGACGGTCCAAGGAGATCCACGACGAAGGAGAACCATCCTCCTCGTCGAACAGAACGCCCACATGGCCCTCATGACCGCTCACCGCGGCTACGTGATGGAGACCGGCCGCATCGTGCTGGAAGGCGACGCGCACGACCTGCTGAAGCGCGACGAGATCCGCAAAGCCTCGGCGGGTAGGGGCGCTTTTGCGCGTTGTCGGTTTTCGGTTTTCGGTTGTCAGAACAAGGGCGACTGTTGAGATCGGGTACTGACACTCGAAAGCTGCCAATCGCGCGAATCAACAAACCGACAACCGATAACCGACAACGCGCGAAGCGCACGCACTTTGCACACTCCTCCGCAGACATGGAGGAAACAATGCGCGTCCTGAAAACGGTAGTGCTTGCCATCTTGGTCGCGGCGTCGGTGCAGGCGCAGACAACGACCGATCTGAGCCGGGCGCAGCAGGCGCTTGCGGCGGCGGAGGCGGCCGGAGCGCCCGGGTTCGCCAAGACGCTTTATGACGACGCGGTCTATCGGCTGCGATTCGCGCAGGAAAACTGGAGCTCGAACAAAGAGTCGAGGCGCAATGAAGCGCAGATGCGCGCCATCGAGGCGATGACTGCGGCACAAGCCGCGGCGGCGAAGGCGCGATGGCTCAGTACGAATGCCGCCATTCATCAATTGCTGGGCGACATCGAACGCTTCGGCGGCAGATCCGAGGTCCATCTGCTGGCGGAAGAATCGCCGGTCGTGGTTTTCAATCACGGCGCGACCACAAAGGATCGGATCGCCACTGCGCAGTACGCCATCAATCAGGCCCGGTCGGCCGGTGCGCCGGACTTTGTGCCTGACAACGATCTCTGGCTGGCCGAGCAGTACATCGACAGCGCAAAACGAGTGTCGAAGGGGAGCTCGCAGAGTGATGCTGCCGACCACCTCGCGTACCGCGCCGAGATGATGGGGCGGCGCACGTTTTATCTGGCCCGTCTGGCGCAGTCGGCCAAGCTCCTTCCCGGAGTCCAGCTCGACAGAACCCGGCTGGCGCAGGCCGCCAGCGAGCGTCAGGCTGCGGCCGAACGCGCTCAACGCGAGGAGGCGGAGCGCCGTTCGGCGGAATTGCAGCAGCAACTCGCTGCCGAACAAGCCAATCGTCAGGCCCAGACCGCCGAGGTCGAGCGGTTGCGTCAGCAGATCGATGAGAGCCGCCGCGCCGCGGAGGCTCGCGTGGAAGCGGATCGTCAGGCTCGCATCGCTGCCGAGCGTCAACTCGATGAATCGTTCGGCAGGTATCAGTCGTCGATCGCCACCTCGTCTCCCTCGGACGTCGAGACGATGCGGCGGCAGATCGAGGATCAGCAACTTTCGCTGCGTACGATCGAGGAGCGCGAGCGCGCCAACGCTGAAGCGATGCAGGCTGAGCTCGCGCGGCTGCGCAACGATCTGACCGCGGCGCAGCACGCCGGCACTGTCGGCGCTGAAGTTCTGTCGCAACGGCAGGCGGACATTCTCGCCCGCCAGCAGCAGCTCGATTCGCTGCGTCAGGCGCTCGAAGCCGAGGCGGCTACGCGTGCGCAACGCGACAAGCAGGAACAGGAAGCAGTGCTCGCCGCCCAGGCGCAACGTCAGCAGGCCGACGCCGAGGCCGCCGCGCTGCGGCAGCAAGCCGAGTCGGCCACGCAGCAGGCGCAGGCCGCTCAGGCCCAGGCGGAGCAGGCCACCGTGCAGGCGCAGCAAGCACAGGCCGCAGCAAATCAGGCCCAGGCCTCGGCATCGGAAGCGCGGACGGAGCTGGAGGCGACGCGTCGCGAGCTCGCCGAGCGCGACGCCGAAGCGCGGCGCTTGCGCATCCAGAACGAGCTGTCTCGGATCGCATCGACGAAGAGCGAACCGCGTGGGATCATCGTCACGCTGAGCGGCGGGATTCTCTTCGACACCGGCAAGACGTCACTGAAGCCGGGCGCGAAGTCGACGCTCAAACGCATCGCCGATCAACTCAAAGCCGATCCATCGCTGAAGATCGCCGTGGAAGGGCACACGGACAATGTCGGTGGTGCCGAGATGAATCAGACGCTGTCAGAAAAGCGCGCCGACGCTGTTCGCAACTATCTGGTCACCGCCGGAATCCCCTCGGATCACACCACCGCCAACGGCAAGGGCGAAGAAGCACCGATTGTGACGAACAAGACGGCCGCGGGAAGGCAGCAGAATCGAAGGGTGGAGTTGGTGATTACGCAGTAGGTTTTTGGGGTTGCCGGTGCCGGGTTGCCAAGTTGCCAGGTTGCCCAATGCGGAGGGATCTGGCTTCGGATCCCTGCCACGGTCCAAAGCGGGAACGGAAGGTAGTTGTGGGCAACTCGGCAACCGGGCAACCGGGCAACCCGGCAACTCAGCGCCGCGCGACTGCGAAACCGCGCGATCCCGCAACCCGCGTCACCCCGCATACACCGTCCCTTCCTCGACGAAACAAAGCGGATTGCTCCAGGGATCTTCGGCGTAGAACGAGCGCTCGCCCCAGGGACGGACGACGATGCCGCCGCCGGGCGCGTCGTGGACCGATTCGCGCGAAAGGCATCCCAGCTCTTTGGCGCGCTCGAAGGCCGCTTCGAGATTCTTCACCGTGAAGTAAAGAGCCTTGGCGGCGGGGTGCGGCTTTCTGGCCGAGGAGACGTCGAGCACCTGCAGCGTCACCGGACCGCATTCGAAATAGCAGCGCGCGCCGGGCTGCCGGCGTCCCTGCACGTCGAGCAGCTTTGCGTAGAACGGCACGGCCGCATCGAGATCGCCGACTTCGATATTGAGTCTGAAAAACTGTGGGACGTCTTTCGCCGGTGCTTTGGCGGTTTGTTTCTTCTTCGTAGCCATTTCCATTTCCTCCATCTCAATTGTTCAGGGTGCTTTAAAAAAGTGCTCCAGCCAGTCCTTCACCAATTCCAGCCGTTTTTTCTCGATTCGATAGATGCGCATCCGCCCCTGTTTTTCATGCGTCAGCAAGCCGGCCGCTTCGAGAACCTGCAGATGCCGCGTCGTCGTCTGCCAGGCGTGCGCGAAGACGGCGGCGATCTCCCCGGCAGTCATCGATCCGCCGTTGAAATAGACCGCCAGCAGCACGCGGCGCCGGGCGGGATGAGCCAGGGCATTGAATACGGCCTCGTAGGCATCAAGCCGCGACTTCGATTCCCGTTTGGCCATCGATGACGATATTCAGCCACGCCGCTGAATGTTTGTCAACGGATATTCAGCGTTGCGGCTGAATGTTGCGGTCTCGCTGCGGAAACGAGGCCTCAGAAACTCCGCGATCGCGCTACCGCCGCCGCAGCCAGAGGCTTCCGCCGGGATTCTCCAGCGTCAGTGGCATCAACTCGGCCAGCAGATCGCGATGGAAACGCGCCAGCCAGGTGCCGAAGAGCACGATCTCGAACGTGTCGTTGAATTCGAGGAAAGCCCGCAGGATGTAGTCCTCGTTCCAGGCGCGGCCTTCGTACACCCACTCCTTCGGATACTCGAACGGATAGAAGACATCGTGGAAGTGAATGTGCACACCGGAGGCGAGGCGGGGGAGGATGTCGAACAGGATGCGATTGACATCACTGCCGGTTTTCGAAACGTGCGTGGAGTCGATGAAGAGGATGTCGTTCGCAGTCAGGACATCGAACCTCTCCAGCGGCACGTCCTGCAGCCGTGCGCGCGTGACGGTCACCCGCTCGCGATCGGCCGGACGGAGCAGGGCATCGAGCGTGGAGGTATCGGGATCGATGAAGGTGAACGACGTCTGCGGCAGCCAGCGATCGGCGGTGTCGAGCATTGCGGCAGATGAGAATCCGGAGCCGGCTTCGATCACCCGGCGCGGCTGCAGTTGACGGAGCATCGAGTAGAGATAGATGGCATCGGCATAGGAGTAGGCCCAGTTGTCGAACCAGTAACGCCTCTCCGCCGACTGCGCGCGGGGAAAGGGGAGGTCGCCATAGAACGCGGCCAGTTCCCTGATCAGCGCAATCTGCTCCTCGGCGCGCAGATCGATGCCCGGCAGCGATGCCGGCGGCGGCGCGAAGATCTCGTTCTCCCTTGCGCGGATCTCATCGAGCGACGGAATCGGAGAATAGAAGTGCCCCGGTGACATCCAGGTCTTCCAATGAGCGAGGTCGGCGCGCAGTTGATCGCGTTCCGCTTCGAGCGCGACGATGTAGCGATGAAGCTTGCCGAGGCCGGGAAGGCGGCGTGCAACGCGTTTGAGAAAGCCGGACACTGGGGGGAGATTCTACGTGGTTCACGTAGGTCGGACTCTCCAGTCCGACCGGCCCGGCAGGATTGAGGTCGGTTGCAGCCGCCGCCTCCGCGGCCGCGTTGTCTGATTCGATGCACGTTTTCCCCGCGCAGAGCGACGGGGCTGTATTGGGTCGCGCGCCTTCGCGCGCGCGAAAGCGGCCGGATCGCGATTTCGAGCCTAGTCGGACTGGAGAGTCCGACCTCCGTGAACCGATATGCGCAACTAACCTTCACCCACCCCCGGCGTCCAACCTTCGAAACGGAGGAACACCATGCGACGACTTGCCCTCGTGACTGCCCTCATTGCCCTCACCCTGCCGCTGTCCGCAGGGTCGCACTCGTACAACAACAGCGAATACTCGGGACACGGTCTCTCGGTCTCGATCGATGACTGGGAGGATGTGCGCGACTGCAGCGCCATCCGCGTCCGCTACAACGATCGGAGAGTTCCGGTCGTCGAAGAGAACGTGAACGTCGGCAGCCTTCGCTCGCTGAAGGTGCGCAGCGATCGCAACGGCTCCATCCGCGTCATCGGCTCGACTTCGTCCACCTTCAGCGTCAAGGCCTGCAAGGCGTCAGCCCTCGGCAACGTCAACGACCTCCGCGTCAACGTTAACGGCAACGAAGTCAGCGCCAGCCGTTACGACGACGACTCCCGTTCCATCGTCTACTTCCTCGTCTTTGCACCGCGCAATGCCACGCTCGATCTCGATGCCACCAACGGCCCGATCTCGATCGACGGCGTGGAAGGCTCGGTGACGGCCAATGCCCTCAACGGACCGATTGCCGTGAAGGCATCGTCGGGAACGCTCGACATCCACACGCAGAACGGGCCGATCTCCTTCGCCGGCAACTCGGGCAACGTGAAGCTGCGTGCGAACAACGGACCGATCTCCGTGAAGCTGGACGGCTCGGGCTGGGGCTCCGGCAATCTCGACGCCTCGACCGAGAATGGTCCGCTCTCGCTCAAGGTCCCGAGCGACTACCGCTCCGGCGTGCTGGTGGAAACGGACGGCAATTCGCCCGTGAGCTGCCGCGGCGCCGCCTGCCGCGCCGCGAAAAAGTCGTACGCAAAGGGTGACGATGAGGAAGACTACGGTCCCCGCTGGCCGCGCCGCATCGAGCTCGGCTCCGGCGCCCGCGCCGTGTCACTGTCGACGCACAATGGTCCGGTGTCGGTGAAGGAAGGGGAGTAGGTTTCTCGGCGCTTCGCGCGTTGTCAGTTGTCGGTGCCCGGTTTTCGGTGGTTTCGTCAGATGCGTAACAGAAGACAAGCCACGCGATCGCGGGCAGATACAACCGACAACTGACAACCGATAACGCGCCAGCGGCCAGCAGGCCGCTGGCGCTACACTTACCCTCCTTGCCACCGCGCGCAAAACTCCTCACCGTCCTCGGCGTGACCTTCGGCTTGGCCGTGACGGTCGGCAACATGATCGGCGCGGGGATTCTCCGCACGCCGGGCGATATCGCGTCGCAGCTTCCCTCCTTCTGGTTGTTCATCAGCGTCTGGATCGTGGGCGGCTGCTACGCGCTGCTCGGCGCGAACGCACTCGCCGAGCTGGGAACGCTGGTGCCGGAATCGGGCGGGCAGTACGTTTTCGTCCGCCGCGCCCTCGGCGACTATGCTGGACTGGTCGTCGGCTGGAACGACTGGATCTCGACCTGCGGAACGACCGCCGCGGTCTCCATCGTCGTCGGCGAGTACATGCTCGTGCTCTTTCCTGGACTGCGCGGCATCGAGCCGGTCGCGCTTGCGGTCATCGCCATTCTCACGGTCATCCAGTGGTTCGGTGTGCGCTGGGGCGGCTGGACGCAGGACGCAACGAGCCTGATGAAGGCGCTCGCTTTCCTTTTCCTCATCGGCGCCTGTTTCTACCTCGGTACGCGCCATCCGACGGAAGCGTCGATCGAGGCGGAGCACGAAGGCTCGATGGTTCTGGCCTTCATCCTCGCGCTGCAGTCCGTCATCTACACCTACGACGGATGGACTGCGGTCACCTACTTTTCGGAAGAGGTGAAGGATCCGGGGCGCAACATCCCGCGAGCGATGTTCGGTGGCGTTTTCGCGGTGATGACGATCTACCTCCTCGTCAACATCGCCTTCCTGCGCGTCGTACCGCTGGGAAGTCTGGCCGGACAGAAGATGGCGGCCGGCGTGGTGGCGCAGCATCTTTTCGGAGCGTATGGCGATCCGATTCTGCGCGTGATCATGATCGTGGCGCTGCTCAGCGCGGTGAACTCGAACGTGTTGATGGCGCCGCGCGTTCTCTTCGCTATGAGCCGTGATCGCCTCTTCTGGCGTGGTGCCGCCGAGGTGAATAAGGGGGGGACGCCCGACATCGCGCTGCTCTTCAGCAGCCTGCTCGCGGCGGTTTTCGTCATCTCTGGGAAATTCGAACAGGTCATCGCTATCCTGGCCTTCTTCTTCGTGGCCAACTACGCGCTGTCGTTCGCGTCGCTCTTCGCCATGCGCCGCAGCGCGCCCGACGCGGTGCGTCCGTTCCGCGCCTTCGGTCATCCCTACACGACCGCGCTGGCGTTTCTGGCATCCGTGACGTTTCTCGCCGGCGCGATCATCAGCGACACGCGCAACTCGCTCTACGCCCTCGGCGTTCTCGTTCTGACCATCCCGTTGTACCTTCTCGTCCGACGCAAATGACCGACTACCAATTCGACCCGCGCCTGGCCTTCGCGCGCACGATCCCATCCCGCTACTACTTCGATCCGGCCGTTCTCGATGCCGAGAACCGGAACGTTTTCGGCAAGAGCTGGCAGCTCGCCGGCCGTGCCGACCAGGTGCGCGAAGCCGGGCAGTTCTTCACCACCACGATTGCCGAGGAGCCGCTGCTCATCGTCCGAGGAACTGATGGCGAGTTGCGGGCACTCTCGAACGTCTGCCGGCATCGCGCCGGGCCGGTGGCGAAAGGGGAGGGGAAGCGTCCCGTTCTGCAGTGCGGCTATCACGGCTGGACCTACGGACTCGATGGACGCCTTCTGCAGACGCCGGAGATGGCGGGTATCGAGTGCTTCGACCGCAACGATTTCTCGCTGCCGCGTTTTCAGGTGGCGATCTGGAACGAGCTGGTCTTCGTGAATCTCGATCCTGCCGCTGCCTCCCTCGGCGATTTTCTCGGCGATCTGGCCAACCGCCTGGCGTCGCGCGACTCCGCCGGCTATCGCCTGGCGGCGCGGAAGGAATGGTCGCTCGACTGCAACTGGAAGGTCTACGTCGACAACTACCTCGAGGGATACCACATCCCCATCGTTCATCCCGGCCTCTTCCGCGAGCTCGACTATCCGAGCTATCGCACGGAGACGCGGACGAACTATTCGATTCAGCATGCGCCGCTGAAACGTCCCGATCGCATCCGCGTCAACGATCCGGCCGACGACATCGATTACTTCTGGATCTGGCCGAACCTGATGCTGAATGTCTACCCCGACAATTTCTCCACGAACCTCATCGTTCCCCTCGGGTCGACGCGCACGCTGACGCTGTTCGAGTGGTATTTCCGCGATCCCGATGCTCCCGGCGTGCGGGAGCGCATCGACGAGACGATTGCCTTCAGCGACGAGATCCAGCTCGAAGACATCGACATCTGCGAAGCCGTGCAGCGCGGACTGCGCTCATCGACCTACGAGAGCGGACGCTATTCGCCGTCGCGCGAGAACGGCGTGCATCATTTTCACGGTCTCTACGCCGCTGCGATGTCTGCAACGTAGGTCGGACTCACGTAGGTCGGACTCTCCAGTCCGACCGATCGTGAAAAACGCGGCCTGAAACGATCGTCCGCGCGAGAACGGGTCGGACTGGAGAGTCCGACCTACGTTGGACTGCGAAGTCATTAGCGCTTCTCAGCCGCCGGCTGGAGACGGATGGTCTGCCCGACCGCCAACCGCCCGCTGCGAATGACGGTGCCGTAAACGCCGGCGTTGTTCTGGTTCACGCGAACGACCGCCTTCATCATCTCGGGAGCGGGACGCGCCGATTCGGGATCGAGGTTGAGCATCGAGCAGCGGACATCCCGCAATGTGACGCTGATGGCCGGGCCCTCGTCGCCGTCGCCGAACAACAGCACGCCTCCCAGCCACTCATCCTCTTCGAAAGGCTTCGGCTGTAGCGATCGAACCAGCACGTTCGGGCGAAACCGGCGTACGTCCGTCTCCTGGCCGGCGAGGTTGCTGACCTCGTGGACCGTGCCGGAGGTGATCACGGAGACGGTCCCTTCATCGAAGATGCCGTGCTTCATGCTCATCATCTGAACCGGAGATCCATGGCGGCGCTGGATCTCGGCGGACAGTTCTTCGTCGAAGACGCCGATCTCTCTGCCGTCCGGCGTGCGAACGTGCGTGGGAAGCTCTTCTCCCGTGGCACCGTCCCCACGCCGGAGCGGAGTAAAGAGCAGCAGATCGGGAAGCCTGCCTGCCGTGAGAAACGGAAATCCCGTGCGATCGTCGAGCCGCCGGAGCGCGAAACGTCGGTCGCCGTTGAGACCATGCCACCCGACATCGGCGGCTTGAAGTTGTTCTCCGGCCATCGACTTCACCGGATACCGGAAGATCGCTTCCACCTGTCCTATGTCGATTGTCATGATGGACTCGAGTTCCGGCTCGGAGCGGGGCGAGATAGTAACGCACCCGACAACCGGCTCTTGCACATTGACTCGGCGCACCGCGCGCGCAGGCGCGCCCTGACAAACACAGCCCACGGCTCCGCCGTGGGACCCGCAGGTGGCAATGCAAGACGCGGCCGCGGAGGCGGCCGCCACATGTTGTTGCGGGCGCCTTCGCGCCCGCCATTTTGGTCTTGACCGGTGTCCCCCGGCAGAGCCGGGGGCTAGATTTTGAAGCGCGCCTTCGCGCGCCATCGAATGGAATTCATGTCCTCGGACTAAATGTGCAAACAACCGACAACCGAACAACCGACAACGCGCGAAGCGCCTACTGCCGCGTGGTATCGATCGCCGATCCGTTGAGCGCATTCATCGCCGACGTCTCGACGATGCGCATCTGATTCGTGATCTGTGCGTAAAGGTTCGTCAGCGACATGAGCTGCTGCATGTCGCGCGTCACCGAGAGCTGCATCGGCAGCAGGATCTGGTGGTGGTAGTCGTCGCGAAACTTTGGGTAGTCGCCGGGTGTGGTGGTGTGCGCTTCCTGGATCATGCGCTGGGCATTCATGACGATGATCTGCTGATCGTGCGGCAAGGCCACGTTGCGTTTCGACAAGGCGCTCGAGAAATCGTCGATCAGGCGATAGGCGCGATCGATCGACGACAGGGCCGGACCGGACAGAGCGCGCTGGATCTCGGTGAGCTTCGACAGCGCATCGGTCTCGCTGCGCATCATGGCCAGCGCCGGCTCGAGGTCGCGCGCGTGCTGGCGCGCGGCGGCGTTGGCATCGACCAGGTCGCGGGCCGGCTGGGCGTAGGTGGAGATCGCAATCAGCGTGAACGCGGCGACAGCGAGCAGGTTTTTCATGATGGCTATGACGGTACGACCGCCAGAAAGGTCTTGCAACCTACCGCGATCGCAGCACTTCGCGGGCGGCGCGTTTGCCGCTGGCGATGGCGCCGGAGACCGTGCCGGTCTCCTTGCCGTTCGTTGCCTCGCCGGCGAAGAAGAGCGTCGAGTCCAACGCCTTCGCCAGCTCCTTGGGCGCGCGCGAGCCGCCGACGCCCGCGTAACTGTAGGCGCCGCGGCTGAAGGGGTCGGCCTGCCAGTCGTGCGTGTGCGACGAGACGAAAAGATCGTCGATCTTTGAGCGCTTCGTGGCGAAGGTGTTAGCCAGCGACTGGAGTGCGCGATCGATGCGCAATTCGCGATTCTCGGCCAGCAACCGGTCCGCGGCGTGACCTCCGGTCCATGCCGTCAACGTCGCAGTCCGCACCGGTGCCGTCGTCCACCACACCGAAATGAACGGATCGTTTGCGTGGACGAAGTTCAGCGACTCATCCCAGAAGCGCTCGCGGAAGGTGAAGACGATCTTGACCACGTGGCCGATCTCGAGGTGGGCAATGGCGCGCTGTTTCGCGCGCAGTTCGGGGGTGAAGCGGATTGCTCCCGGTTGTCCCATCGGCGCTTTCAGGACGCCGATCGGAATGGTGATCACGGCCGACGAGGCGGAGAGCTTGTCGCCGCGCGAGGTTCGGATCGAGACGTGGCCTTTGCGCCAGGAGGCGTCCGTGACCGAAGTGCCGAGGTGAACGGTGGAGCGGTCCGGATCGAGACCGGCATTCAGCCAGGCCACGAGCGAGTCATAGCCGCTGCCGATGCGGAACTGCTTGTTGGTGGACGGATCCTGCTCGTCATCCGACACTTGCAGCGCCTTTGCGCTGATCCGGTCGGCGTGCGCGGCGTGATAGCCCTCCACGAAACTCAGCGCCAGCTCTCTCTGACGCGGCGTCAGGCTGCGTTGCGATTTCACGAAGTCTGCGAACGATCGGTCCGGTCCGTCGCCGATTCGCGATCGGATGCGGGCGATCTGTCCCCAGAGATCGCCAATCGGTTGCAGCCGGCCGCGACGCGACCACACGTGCGCATCGGGAAGTTGATAGGCGAGGAGCGCGGCAGCATCGACGATGGCGAATGTCTCTTCCGCTTCGCCGTGGATGAACTCCGCTCCCAATTCGACCGGCAGCGGCTGGCGGGTGTCGCGAATGGTGAAGATGCGGCCACCGATCCGCTCTCGCGCTTCGATGACGCAGACCCGTTTTCCTGCGCCCGACAGCTCACGTGCCGCGGTCAGTCCGGCGACGCCGGCTCCGATGACGATCGTGTCGAAGTCCATCAGAACGGGCAGTCCGCACAACCCGAGCCACAACAGGTCGGCTCGAGGGCAGCGCGGATCTCAGGCTTGAACGGAGGCTCCTCGGCGGACGAAGCGCCGCCTTCGGCAGTTGCCGGCTCGTCGTCGCAGTGGTTGCAGGCGTCGCTCAATCGTGGAGGACTCTCGACCATTGCAAGATGCAATCA
>Ga0307511_10004455_pt1 | contig 14302 bp, 20 predicted proteins | sample 13_EM_MG_FD_200266 | JGI IMG/M metagenome (GOLD analysis project Ga0307511, IMG submission 200266) | Populus trichocarpa ectomycorrhiza microbial communities from riparian zone in the Pacific Northwest, United States - 13_EM | ecosystem: Host-associated > Plants > Roots > Unclassified | place... | reverse complement strand
CGTGATAAGCGCTGGGTGTGGTGCAGGGCGTATATATCTCCAGGTAAGTATATCACTGCGTCTCTCATCGGTGGTTGTCAGTGGTATTACGTGGCCTACTCGAGGTGATCATCGCCCGGCGGTCGCCAGCTAAACTCCCTCTCTCTAGATCTAATTGAGAGGGCGGAACACTAGCCGATCCAAACCCGCGGTTCCCTTCCTCGAATCTCTTAGCTAAGATCCACTGTGCAGGTAAAATAGGTAAAGTATCCGGGGGTTTCTGGAAAGTTTTGTTTCCTAATAGTTATGAGAACTTATCCAGCTGTTGGATAAGTTCATCCAGACCCCAACTACTTAACCTATTTTCGTACAGGTATAGGGAGTAGACGTTTACTGCGTTGGTAAAGATTTATCCAACAAGTCCCAAGAAATCCAACCTTTACCAAAAACCCCCGAATCTTTTACCTATTTTTCTTCCACAGTGAGACTCCATGGACGTCAACATCGAGTAAGTATATAAGACAGGGCGCCGTTCAACGACCAGATTCTAACTCTTCCCTGTGGATTGTCGACACACCCCGCGACACACTGTTCGACAGAAACCGATCATCTCCATTGACTTCCTGACCGCCGACCCACACCAACGCCACCCGTCCCAATCACCACCCCCACAAATGCCGCACAAGGTCTTCGAGGTCGACGAAATATTCAGACCAATCGCTGGACACGTCGTGGATCTCGGCGGATCGGCCGCGATCGCACTCGCCTGCTGCTGCAGGGCTTTCGAGGAGCCCGTCCTTAGCTTGTATTGGGAATCCCAACGTCTGGATAAGCTCGCCAACGTCCTCCCAGACGGCATTTTGAAGCGTTCGGGGCACGATAGGTCTCCGTATTATGTACGTATTCCTGGAAACTCTTATGTCTCTGACGAGTTCATCGAGCGCTGACATGCGCCGTGCTGCAGACAATCATACGCCTTCCAACTCAAGAGGAGCAGGACAGATTGCTGCGATATGCCTTCTGGATGAGGCAGGTGGCAGGTGTTATCACGCGACGGTTTGAGGGGTTTTTCGAAATCCTCCAGTTCAGTTCGCCCACCGAGACGCCGTTCCCCAATTTGCGCAGATTAAATTGGCGTACCTACCCCTCGCTACTCCGTTTCCTCCACCTCTTCCTTTCGCCCCGGACGACCGTGTTCTCTGTGAGCGTGTATCCAGACACCTCCTTCGACCCCAACACCATGGAGCGGGACTATTTGGCAGGGACTGTCGCCGGTCTACCCACCTCACTTCAAGAGCTCACTCTGTGTGTACATTTCGCAGGACTCGGGAGTGAAGAACTCGAGGGGGAGGTTCTAAACGCGATCCAACGGTGTGGCCAGAGGTTGGAACACCTGGAGATCGATGTGGAGCTATCCGATGTCACGACCTACCACATAATGCAGCTGCAGAACCTTGGAACTTGGAGGTTTTCTCGAAGCTCGCTCCCCGCGACGCTCGCAGGATCATCCGAGATAACAACATATCTACCAGCCCTCCATTCGCTCGCGTTGTCCGTTCCGGATACGAACGATTGGGTTACCTTCCTGGCCAGTTCCTGTCCGACAGTGAACGGTCTCCGCTCGACCCTCACAGAACTAAATCTCAGAGGTCATCACGCCACCGGCCCGACTCTCATCGCCCAGATCTGTGTATTCAAGAACTTGACACGTTTGGATGTAGGGTGGTCCTGTCCTGAGGATGAATGTGCCTTCGCCTTGACGGACGACGATCTGTCGCACCTATCATTGGCATTACCACGGCTAGAATGGCTGATGCTCGGTCACCAGTGCGATAAGAACACGTGTAGGGCTACATTTAGGAGCCTGCTATTCTTATCGGCACGCTGTCCCGAGCTGGCGTTCCTCTCAGTCCATTTCAACACGGCGATGATCGCGCGGGATATCGAATCTTTATTCGAAACAGGAGATCCGGGGGTGAAGGAGTTGCGGGACAGTCCAACGAGGTGCCAAATTGGGACTTTGTCTGTGTCAAAGACTCCTCTCCCCTTGGGGGGGTCAGATGAGTTGGATGTGGTGAAGAGGGGATTCCTGAATGTTTTCCCTCAGTTGAGGGAGATCTCCAGGATGTACGGGAGAGCCTGGCAAAGCCTCACGGAAGCATTGAAAAGGTAGAGAGAGCCCCACACTGATGGAGGGCACCCATTCAGTTGCCTGTATTGTACAAACCACGGGCCGAGAGTAACACTATATGAACACAAGACCAAATTTTTCAGGATCGAGAGGCATCTGCCGGGAAGTAGGGTCAACTGCTTCTACAACGAAGTTAGCAGAGAAGTAAATCCCTTCTAGTACCGTAGACACTCACGAGGGCCTCCGGGGAAATTCAAGATCTTCAGGACCAAGGCTCAACGGTAACAACTCTCCCAAATTCGTCAGCTGGATTGGTAACTTTTCCGAATCGTCCTTCTCCGCATCATAGTAGTCACCAGGCACGAGAACGATCGGCATCTCATTTGAACAGAACTCTCGGATGAACTGCCGACACATTCCGCAGGGAGAGATCGGCGTCGCAACATCCCTACACGACATGAAATCGGTGAGCCAACCAGCCCGCTCACTCAACGGACCGAGTGAACTTAGGGCTTACGACGTGATCGCTAGTCCAATGAATGAGCGAATCCCTTCACTCTAAAGGGGATTTGAGTACATGCGAAGGTACGACCAGAGGCACAACTACCACTGCCTTAACGAGCGCTGTCCGCTCGGCACAGATCGTCCCACCTCAAGAAGTCCCCGTGATTCGAGCTTTGGTCAGAGTGTTCGGAGGGAACTCGGGTTTGATACTTACAATAAGAAGCGTTGTCGATGCAAGCGCCTTTGATTATCCGGCCGTCGACAGTGAGCAGAGCAGCGCCGACGCGGAACCCTGAGTAGGGAGAATACGAAAACTGCTTGGCTGGGCTAGTGTTTAGCTCTGGCTCAAACGAAGAGTGGTGGTATAAAAGGGCTACCTTCGAAACAAGATTTGATAAGGAGTTCTTGTTCTTCAACGGACAATGTCCAGGGCTTTGTTGTAGCAGCGGCCATCTTATCTTTAGCCGCCCAATTACTATGGATTTACTTTTGAATTTATCATCCGGCGCTTGCGGGGGAACGCCTGTTCGGTGGGTGACCATCCGTCAGGCCGGGAATATCTCTATCTGTTGAAGTTTATTCCTCAATATCTGTTGCCCTCCACGTGGCTTGGTCGGTGAGATTGAAAGTTGAAGCATAGAGACGGCACCAGTCCTGGCAGTTCCCTCATGAGCGCGGATATATATATTCCTGTGCACATGTTGTAGCCTTACGGACAGTTACTCACTGTCTCATGCCACCGCTTGGAGAATCCAGGGAAGTCGACAACAGTGCGATAGTAATTCCTTCGCAGAAATATTTCACGGGAAATGTCCCTAACCATGGGTGTGGGATCAACTTGATGGGATTTGGAACATCCGGGGGGGGTGGGCCTTCCGGCAGCATGTATGCAGTTCGGAATATGTTATCACTGTGATCCCCACGGGGTAAACGGGCGGTTTCAGTTTCGAATTGCTTCGTTCCGCCCTTGCTATTGTTGGTCACTTCGGGGTACGCCCAGTCTGGATTATGAGGATGCATGGTGGGGGCTCATTGAAAACCACAGCCCTCAAGCGGAGGACGGAGGGCCGTCGAAGCGTTACTTATGTATCTAAATGGAATCCTGTATCCTTCATTTCCGTTCCCCGGCGGTGCGGTGGTCACCTCATTTCCACTTCAATCCATTTCAAGGCCCGTGCACAAACGTTTTATGTATTTATGGCACAGTTCCTACCGCGAATGTATTCGGCCAGGTGACGCCGTGTTTCGCCTTGTTATTACGAGCAAGTTTCTACTTGGGGGGCACTTGGCGGTTAAAGGTTCACAAACGGGCCCCGACTTTAACACGACTTCGGGTTTGTGGGGCGACTCGTGGGGGGGATCATCGCCACGGAGGAAAACAAATTGGTTCTCAGGGTTGGACTGGGGCAAGCCGTCGAGTTTGTCCAGCAAGTCCCCACGGTCACGATACTGGATAATGGGTGCTCACGATGCCTGGAGACTTCCTGAAACCAAGTGGTCGCAGCAGCTCACAAGTTCCTTCAACCACTTGTCGAGAACACGTCGCAGCATTTGACCATTACGGACACTGCACGCCCTCCCGTTCGGCAGAACGTGAGCAGGAACCTCGGCATGGGGTCAGTCACCTCACACCGTCGAGCCTTTGAAAGAGCACGAGCGCTAAGTGGTGAGTTCCTAATCCCAAAGAGCCGCGGCCATCGAAAAGTTGGTGGCAGAGGAGTTCGGAATCAACGCCGGTGGACACGGTCGGGCCGAGGCTGACTCACCACACCACGACACTACCCACGAACCCGAGCTCATCTATCCGGCCTTAAGCGCCAAGCTCGTGGACTGCCAGACATCCAAGTCGACGATCATGACAACCCCAGACGACACTCATCAAATCCCTCGACTCGACAAACCCTTACCGGTAGATCTCAATGCGACTGAGATCGCCCACGAATGGTTCACGAGGCTTGCGGCGCTCGTTCAATCCGGAAATGCGGCGGGGATCGTTAACCTGCTCGTCGGTGACCCTTTTTGGCGTGACGTCCTCGCACTCACCTGGGACTTCCGTACCTTCCGTGGCCTCGCTAGCATCGAAGAGTTCTTGGATCGGAGACTCAAGGTCGCAAACTTGACAAACCTCAACCTCGAAAGCGCCAAGGTGGTGGAGCTCCCCGCATCGATTGCGTGGATACAGGGTATTTTCACCTTTGAAGTGGGCGGTGGAGTCGGACTCGGATCCGGTGTTTTTCGCCTGATTCCTACCTCCGACGGACGATGGAAAGCGTACACTGTGTACACGAGCTTGACCGGTTTAAAAGACTACCCGGAAAAGGTGGGAAAGCTTAGGAACCCCCTTCCAAACCACGGAACATGGTTGGAGCAACGAGAGCGCGAGGTAGAATTCGTGGATTCAGAACCCTACGTCGTCGTCGTGGGTGGCGGACACGGGGGTTTGATCATCGCAGCTCGCTTGAAACACCTCGATGTCCCGACGCTGGTCCTCGAACGACGAGACCGGATCGGTGACAACTGGCGCAAGCGATATGAATCCCTTTGTCTGCATGACCCCGTTTGTGAGCGAACGTCCGATGCACATCGAGTGGGCTGATACCAACAAACCCAACTGAACAGGGCACAACGAGCTTCCGTATTTGCCATTCCCGTCATGTTGGCCAGTATACATACCAGCTCCCAAGGTACGTTTAGTGGTTGCTGGGTTGTGCCTTACGACCATTGAATCTCCTCTATCAGTTTGGCGAATGGCTGGAATTTTACGCCCAAGCGTTGGAATTAAATGTATGGACTTCCGCTCTCGTGGAGAAGGTGGGCAAGGACGAGAAAGGGTGGTGGAATGTCACTGTTCGTCGCGGCGGACCCAACGGAACAGTGAGGATTCTTCACCCCGCACACGTCGTCATCGCGTCTGGGCAGATTGGAAACCCTAACGTGCCACACTTTGAAGGAGAGGTGCGTCACACCGTTACTTGGGGATGATGGTTCAGAATTTATGTCCTCTCCGTGGATGCAGGAAAGCTTCGAGGGAGAGATTATCCATACCTCCAAGTATACGAACGCGAGGAATAATGCTGGAAAGAAAGTGGTCATCATCGGCGCCGGGAGTTCGGCCCACGACGTTGCCATGGACCACGTTGAGAATAATGCAGGGGAGGTTGTACGTTACCACCGGTTTCATCGAGTTGAACAGGTCAAGCCTACTAACGCGTTTCGAAGACAATGTACCAACGACGGCCAACACACATCCTCACTCAGAAGGTCGGCATTCCAATTCTCACTAGCTGTGCGTGCTCGTCACCGTCTGGTCGTAAGACGTGCTTACCATTTCGGTAGCCTATCATGAGGGCGGACCTCCCCCTGCCATTCCCGACCTCGTAACCGGTTCATATCCCCGCCTCGTTGCTAGATCCTTGATGCAGGGCGCCACGCATTACATTGGGAATTTGGACAAGTGCGTGTGATATATGTTGCTTCTGAACGCTTCGCTCTTAGCCACTTCCAAGAGTGCTACTTGATAAGTTGACCGCAAAAGGTTTTAAACACTACCCCGGGGAATGCGGTGCTGGCATTTACTGGCTCAGCATTAGCAGGAAAGGCGGGTACCATATCGGTATGATATCGAACAGTTATCGGCACCCATTATTTGTTTAGTTTATCCTCACAAGATACCGGCGCAAGCGAAATGATCGCTGACGGTAGGATCAAGGTGAAGGGCGATTCTGAACTGGAGAGGTTCACGGAAAGGGGGGTATTGTTCAAGGATGGATCACGGTTGGAAGCCGACGTAATCATTCTCGCCACGGGGTGAATGTCTGCACACACCTGCCACGAGACGGCCCGAACTGACGTCTTCTGTCAGTTATGAGGCGGTCCGAGATGCGATCTGTGGTTTGTGTGAACCGGATATAGCGACGAAGATCAAGCCGGTGTGGGGATTGGACGATGAGTGCGAGATAAACTCGGCCTGGAGAGACTGCGGCGTTAAGAATCTCTGGATTATGCTTGGTACTCGCCCATTCCATCCGGTTGATTTGCAGGTGGAGGAGCGCTGACAGACCTAATTCCAGGAAATATGGCCGTCGCGAGATCGTGTTCTATCCCCCTTGCACTGCGTAAGTCCCCAAAATGCCCCGGGTCTTCGGCGATCTCTTACCTTTGTCCCACCTCCAGAGATCAAGGCTATCAAGGATGGCATATTCAATGGAGAGAGATACTCGAGGGATTGATCGATTGATCACTTCGAGTCGCCCACCGTCCGACAGCGGGTTTGGTGGCCCGTACGTAGCCATTCACAAAACGGTTGCCAGACTCTCGAAATTCCCGCAAATCCGATTCTTCTTCATAGCTGGTTGTAGCCTACGCCAGTGCCTTAAGTCCACCCGTAAGGTCACCCCGTCTGCGAAATACAATGTTACGCGTGTAGGAAACAGAACAGCGTCACTATTTAATGCTCACTAGCTGCTCATCGTCGTCCAGCTGCGGCCAGGAGGAACCACTGCTCTGATGACCTGAAAATTGAGAATCAACATTGCGCCCAGAAGCGGTGGGTCGACTACACCCCGGGTAGGTGATCCTGACCTACATGGAAGTCGTAGGGTACGGCTCAACTGAGTTTGGGCCGGAGGGTTCCACATTGGTAGGAAGAGCTTTCCCCTCTCTGGGTGGAAACCGTTGGGGTGTTCAGTGAGCGCATTCGGACGGGGGGGATGCTTCTCGATCATGATCATCATCGCTTGACTCCAAACCTCTCCAAACCTACTGACCATCAAGGATCGGATCGCACGCCGACAGCTATCCGCGTGATTACAAACCCCCAACCGCTGAAGAACGTGTCCAAGCCAACACTTCCACTACGCGAGGTGATGAGCATGGTGATGAGAAACCGATCCCAGATGCAGATGGAACATGTTTGGCCTCGGTGCAACGGGTATTCGTCGCCTACCCGTAAGCGGTAACCTGACATCGATGGGTTCCCCAAAATTTATAAAAGGGTCGAGGTGAACTCCTTGGTTTCCTCAGCCGCTGCGCAGCTCACCCAGTTCTTCTCCCACCTCTTCTCCCACTTCCAAAAGGGCCTGGTGCCTTGTCATCTATTCTTTCTCACGACACTCCATATCATCATGCTCCCCAAAGCTGCTCTCACCTTCCTCGTTGTCGGAGTTCTCTCCGTCAGCGCCCTAACAGTTCCGGTCGCCCGTTCCCCCGGTCCCGAACCAGAATGTGAGCCTCCTCTGCGATTGTCTACCATAACTTATCACGGGTTGACGTTCACCCCCTTCAATAGCCAAACAACTTGAGGCCCGGATCCTTTCCAATCTCTTCTGGGGCCGCGACCTGGAATTCGTGACCCGTGAACTCGAGGCCCGCGGCGAAACGATGGACAGGGTGATGGACAAGGCGAAGGCGGGCTACGAAAATGTTAAGCAGAAGGTCGGCCTCAGACGTGAGCTTGAACTTGAGGCCCGCGAACTCGAGGCCCGCGGCGAAACGGTGGACAAGGCGAAAGCGATCTACGAAAATGTTAAGCAGAAGGTCGGCCTCAGGCGTGAGCTTGAACTTGAGGCCCGCGAACTCGAGGCCCGCGGCGAAACGATGGACAGGGTGGTGGACAAGGCGAAAGCGATCTACGAAAAGGTCAAGCAGAAGGTCGGCCTTAGGCACGGGTTCGAACCCCAGGACTGAGCCGAGTGGGTCGAAGCCAAACGCGAACCTTTCCTACAACTCGCGGGCCCGCCATACCACCTTGCCTCCTAGGTCGTAGTAAATTCCTTCGTTTCACTTGTAGGGCACTTCGTCTCCCGAGAACGTTACGATTTGTTACGATCACGCCTCCCATGTAGTGTCCGGTTGGATAGATAACGATGGTTAGAACAGGTGATAATTCTCGCCTTCGGGCCTTGTGTGAACGATCCGAGTTTGATTCCGAAGCTTTCGAGGTGCTCGCCACAGCGACGAATTGAATGTATTTTGAGTGCGGTTTGAACTGATGGCTCCCGAACTTCAATCTTCGGACCTGTTCTCTTGCGTTGACGGACTCACTCTGCATCTCCAACCTTTCCAATCTGAGGGATACCTTGCCTTGCCTGCGGGATAAGTATCAGCCGATGCACATATCTTTTGCGTACGAGACGTAGACGCTTGCTGGATTCTCGGTGTCTTGTTGCTCAAACTCTCTGGTCATCGTGGGTCTTTTCAAACCCGCAGGTGCCCGACCTGCACGGGAATTCGTGGGGTACGAAGAAGGCGACATTTCCACTCACGCCGTGGACCTCTTCACCTATTCCCTGCCACCTTGAGTGTCAAAAACCTTGCTTAAGGTGACGATTGCCCAGGCAGGTGAGTGCCTAGATGCCTTGTTGGCTTACGCTCATCTGACGGGCCCTCCCCAGGAATCCCCGCGCGGAGCTGGAGGGTAGAGGCTTGCGTGGGCTGGCTGTGGGTGGTGGGTCATGGAGGTGTGCACGTTGTGGCTCGTCCGAAACACCTCGGGGTACCTACCCTGGTGGTAGAAAGGAATGCCAGAATCGGGGATAATTAGAGAAACGGGTATGATACCCTTCGGTTGCATTACCCCGCTTATGGGTTCTGGGACTCTGGCAACTTGCCGGTTCGTTGCCGCCTTGACTCATCGCCTAATACACAGAGCACAGCCAGTTCTCGTACATAGTGTTCCCATCTGTTTGGTCTTCGCGTTGGGGATCGAGGCGACACCGCACATTCCGGACTTTCCCGAGAAGTTTTGTTCCACCACGTTCTCCTCCAACTCGCGTTTGACGTAGTGAGGGTGATGCTACAGGAGAGATTCAAAGGCAAGGTTGTCCACACGCCCAAGTTCAAGAGCGCCAGACAAAACGCCGGGGACCCGGTGTACGTGATTGGTACTTGAACTCCTGGCCACAACACTGCACGGGAGCAGCAAGCATGCACCTCCTTGAGACCACCCTAAACGCTTGTTCTGAGAGTTTCTTGACCACAGCCGGAGTCGTGAGTAGACCAAACCTCAAATTCTCCGAACCGACCGTGTGTCTGAAAAACCTTATACCAACGAAGCCCCACGTACGTTGTGAGCCATAAAAAGGTGATCACCAGGGTTACGCGCGGTATCTCCCACTCTCTTATCTTTTCGGACCCGTGAACGTCTGACCTACATGGGGATCGATAGGGATCGATAGGGTATAAAGAAAGTAGTCTTTTCACTCACATCGTGTGACCTCTTCCCCTGTTCATTTCCAAGCTTTGTTTCAAAGCGCCTGCTTATTTAAGACGACGACTGCCCAAATGACTGAGGTCGACAAGTGAGGACACTGGTATCCTGTCGTCTCACCTCTAACACATATACCCTCCAAGGGATCTCCGCACGGGGTGCGCTTTTCGACGACGGGAGTAAAGTTAAAGACGATGTCGTAGCCACGGGGTAAGCCGGTGGCCGTCCAGGATATCTTGCCTTCGATGAGGTGACTGACTTTTCCTCAGGTAAGAGAACGTCCGGGAGACGGTCAAGAAATTCTGCTGCCCAGGGACATCAAGCCGATCTGGGGGTTTGATGGAGAGTGCGAGTTATAATAAACTCGGTCTGGCGAGACTGCGGTTTCGACAAGACGAGTTTCCGTGCTTTCCACATCAGCCGCCAAACCTCGACTTCCTGGAACCATGCGGAAACAGGAAACGTGGGTACATCGAGGTACCATTCAGGTCAAGTCATGAAGGGAGGAATCTTCACAGGGAAAAGGTACTTGCCGCGATTTGCAAATGGATCCGTTTAATTATTATTGGGGTGTTTTGGACCGTACGGGGATATGGACATGGCAGGCCTGAGCGAAAGTTCCGTGAATGTGCCCAGGACGCGATCGAATCACAAATTGTGACGGGGGTCGCGTGACCACCGTGTGACAGCCACCTCCTTGTCCGACCTTCAAGATGTATAACGGGATCGGTCTCACAACTCCACGCGGCAGGTCAGTTGCGGGTTTCTTCGTTGTTTCACTCGGGTTTCATGCGTTATACAGCGGCACCAATGGTTATGTGGTCCGAAACTTGTCTACTATTCGTTCGCAACAAAGTGCCCACGACAGGGCCAACGCCTGGGACGTCGCTCCCCCAAAACACCGTGAACCGGATGCAGAAATCCTGGAACATGACAGAAAACGAAAAGTGGAGGTCCAGTGCTTCGAGCTGCAACTAAAGTTGGAGGACGAAGGGTGAATAGCAGTTGGTCTGTTTCATCGTGTCTTTCGTCTAATTCACTCCATCTTATAGAGTTGGGGAAGATGAGATCGAAAAACAGGTCGATATGCTCCGACAAAAACTCCTCGCAAACCTCAGGTTGATCCCCACCAACGCGAAATCGCTCAAGGCCCATGACACACACGGTCTGGCTGCCGCAAAGCAGGTGGAGTTGGACCGTATGGCCGCTGCGCTCGGAACGCGACGTCCAGGCTACGTCGAGGGTGATGCCTTCGACCGCGAAAAGCAGGAAGAAAACAAGCGGAAGCGGACCGTTGAGAGGGCTGAGCGCGAGAGGAAGCGGGATGAGGAGAAGGAGAGGTACCAAGCTCAAAAGGAGAAGTGGGAGGCGGAGAAGAGGGAGAAGGACAGGCTTAGGCGTCGCGAAGAGGATAGGAGGCGAAAGGAGCGAGAGAGCCGAGGGGATATGCCACCTCCCCCTCCTCCCTCACGGCCCAGGGACGATGACCGTCCGCGTGGCTACGACCGTGACCGTGACCGCGACTACTATCGAAGACGAAGCGCGAGCCCGCCCCCGAGACGTCGACCACGCAGCCCGAGCAGGAGCCCAAGCAGGAGCAGGAGTCGTAGCCCTAGACCTGGGGACCGGGATCGAGGACGATCACCCTCGAGAAGCCCATCTCCACCACGAAAGCAACGTCGTCGGTTTGATTCACGTTCCCCGCCACCCCGTGGTCCTCGGAGGTCCAGGACGCGCTCCCCTGCCCCTCGGAGGGATTCACGAAGTGACGGTTCCGTGTCGCCGCCTCCACGCCGCCGTTCACGATCTCCCGTTCGTCGCTATAGCCGTAGCCCGGCTCGCAGCGATAGCAGGTCGCGTTCACCGTCAAGGGCTCCTTCAAGGTCGCCTTCTCCCCCAAGAAAACGCGGTCGTTCCGCTTCGAGCGGGTCTCCTATGTCGGTCAGTTCTGGAGGAAGCCGAAGCAAGGATTAGATGGGAGATTTATCCTGAACTTATCCCCATCGGTTGCCACTACGAACGCTTTACTTTCCGTGTTTGATTTTCGTGTACACTCTACTACCTGATGATATGTAACACGACCTCAACCTCCAGCATTCTCTTGGGTGTGCGGAGTCGATTACGTCGAGATCGTGTCACAGGATGTTGAGTGAAATTTTCGTCTTGCAACCTCCACCTAACTGAACATTTCCTCGACGGTCTGCAACGATGCTGGCTGGTTCGCGTTCGACTGTGAGATACTCTTCGAAGTTGTCCGTTCGTTGCTTGTCATCGCAGGCTTCAGTACGTGCCGCAATTCCCACAAGTTGACACCCGGGTTCATCCTGACTCGGCTGCAGGGACCCAGCACAAAGTACTTGAAGCCCGTATACCCCAGCTTTAAGCACACCAAGGAAGACCAGGATGTAATCGACAGGGGAAACAAATATATACTCCCAGTTTACGCCCGAGCACCTTTCGTCCTGTCCCATGGGAAAGGATCATGGATTTGGGACACCACCGGGCGGAAGTACTTGGACTTCAGCGCCGGAATCGCCGTCAACGCATTAGGGCACGCCGACGAGGGCGTACTTGGGGTGCGTAGCTAAACCGTTAACCTCTCCGGTACCGGGCTTACGAAACTGCAGGTCTTGCACGAACAAACCGGGAAACTACTCCACACAAGTAACCTCTACCACAACGAGTACGCGGGGAAGCTCGCAGAACTCCTGGTGGAGCTCACCAAAAGCCACGATGCGCCCTCTTTCGATGGAGCCAAGGTCTTCTTCGCGAACTCTGGCACAGAGGCTAACGAAGGCGCGCTCAAGGTTGCTCGTAAAGTCGGAAAGGAGCGGTGGGCGAAGGCCACGGGTAAGCCCACCGACGACCCTTCTTGCGACAAGTTCGAGATCGTCTGCTTCGAGAACGCTTTCCATGGAAGGAGTATGGGTGCCTTGAGTGTGACGACCAACCCAAAGTACCAAAACCCTTTTACGCCTCTGATACCTGGCGTGAGGGTGGGAAAGCTCAATACTCAGGAAGCCATTGACAACTTGGTCTCGGAAAAGACGTGCGCGGTCATCGTTGAGCCTATCCAGGGTGAAGGGGGCATTCAATCCGCCAACGTGGATTGGCTCAAGGCATTACGAAAGAAGTGCGATGAGGTTGGGGCAGTGTTGATTTTCGACGAGATCCAGGTACGTGGGGTATGATTTCCCCACCCCCGGGCATGAAGGACTGATCTCTGTTTTGAAGTGCGGGCTTTACAGAACAGGGTCGCTTTGGGCGCACTCCCCGTTCGGCCCAGATTGCAGGCCCGATATCATCACAATGGCTAAACCGCTGGCCAATGGTTACCCGATCGGCGCCGTGATGATGCGCGGGGAAATTGCACAAGCAATGTCTGTTGGTGAGCTTGGGAACTTGTTGACGTCTCCCTCTTCTCACACCTGCGGCTTTGTCATTTCAGGGAGCCATGGTACGACTTTCGGCGGTTCCCCACTAGCGTGCGCGGTTGGACATCACGTGTTGCAGCGTCTGTCGGACAAGGCGTTCCTTGAGTCTGCGCAGGAGAATAGCACTTATTTGAGGGAACGTTTGATACAGATGACCAAGTGGTTCCCAACAACAATTCAACGGGAGATCAGAGGGCGGGGGCTCATACTTGGAATTGGGTTCCAGGACGAGAGCGTGCCGAGTCAGGTGATGTCTCTGGCGCGGGAACGGGGAGTTCTGATCCTGACCGCTGGGAAGGACGCGGTGCGACTTGTTCCGAGCCTGAATGTTGGGAAAGAAGAGGTCGATCTCGCGGTGGACGTACTAGAGAGTTGCCTTGCTGTTGTAGAAAGCTTGAAGTAGGGCCAACTTGATGTAAATTTGGATTTACCTATATCGCATTTTGACGCATATAGCCCGTAAGTTGAGCCAGAACCGAATACCAAGGATCATATTCCGTGTGTTAACTAGACCGGCTCGGGAATCTGCGAACGGACGCGGGGTCGCGCGGATGGCCGACCAATCACGGAACGGGAATACATAAAATCTCACCCTTGTTTCTCCCTGTTGTCACCATTCCCCTTCTCCCAAATGGACAAACTCTCCAACGTTCTCAAGTTCAAAGCCCAGTGCCCCTTCTTGGGCAGCACCAAAACCTCCACTCTCCGCACTCTATGCACTCGCGCTTCTCCCCACTACCCGTCTCTCACCCGTTTGACCGAGAAGGCTACCGGGTGCCCCGTCATGGGCCCCGTCCTCACCTCCAGGTCTCGTCAGATCGCTGCCAGCTATGCCAGCGTAGCCGGAAACGTCGACGTCAAGAAACTTCACCAGGAGAAGGGCGTTGACATGGAGGAAGGCTCTACCGCTGACATGGAGAAGTGTCCCCACGCTTCCGCTGCCCTGTCTGCCGCTCGTATGGCGCAGGAACTCTCCAGCGCCCAGAAGCAAAGGTCCCAGGTCGCCGACCCTCCCCGTACTCATACCACGTCGACCAAGCCGGCCGG
>Ga0307511_10004454_pt1 | contig 14303 bp, 12 predicted proteins | sample 13_EM_MG_FD_200266 | JGI IMG/M metagenome (GOLD analysis project Ga0307511, IMG submission 200266) | Populus trichocarpa ectomycorrhiza microbial communities from riparian zone in the Pacific Northwest, United States - 13_EM | ecosystem: Host-associated > Plants > Roots > Unclassified | place... | reverse complement strand
GGGCCTCCTCGCGGCCGGTGTCGGCGTCCCCCTCGTCACCGGTGCCGTGGCCCGGCGCGCCGAACGGCGCCTGGCCCCGGCCCGTGGAGTGCTCGCCACCCGCGTCACCGAACTGCTCACCGGCACCGCCGAATTGACAGTCGCAGGCGCCCTGCCCGCCCGTACCGCCGAGGCCCGACGCGCGGACGGCGTACTCACCCGGATCGCCTCCCGCGCCGCCACCGCCACCGCGCTCGGTGACGGCCTCACCGCGCTGATCTCCGGCCTGACCGTCGCCGCCACCGCCCTGGTGGCAGCGCAGGCCGTCGCCGCGGGACGGCTCAGCGGTGTCCTGACGGCCGTCGTCGTCCTCACCCCGCTCGCCGCCTTCGAGGCCGTCCTCGGACTGCCCCTCGCCGTGCAGTACCGGCAGCGCGTCCGCAAGAGCGCCGAGCGCGTGTACGAGGTCCTGGACGCCCCCGAGCCCGTAAGGGAACCGGAGCGGCCCCGCCAGGCGCCCGCGACGCCGTTCCCGCTCGTCGTGCAGGGACTGGCCGCCCGGCACACCGGGCAGGACCGGGACGCGCTCGCCGGGCTTGACCTGACGCTGGAGAAGGGGCGCCGGGTCGCCGTGGTCGGGTCCTCCGGGTCCGGCAAGACGACGCTGGCGCAGGTGCTGCTGAGGTTCCTCGACGCGGACGCCGGTTCGTACACGCTGGCCGGCGTGGATGCGTACGCCCTGGACGGCGACGACGTACGACGGCTCGTCGGGCTGTGTGCCCAGGACGCGCACCTCTTCGACAGCTCGGTGCGCGAGAACCTGCTGCTCGCGAAGAAGGACGCGACCGAGGACGAACTGCGGGCCGCGCTGGAGCGGGCCCGGCTGCTCGACTGGGCCGACGGGCTGCCCGACGGCCTGGACACACTCGTCGGTGAGCACGGGGCGCGGCTGTCCGGCGGGCAGCGGCAGCGGCTGGCCCTCGCCCGCGCGCTGCTCGCGGACTTCCCGGTGCTCGTGCTCGACGAGCCCGCCGAGCACCTGGACCTGGCGACCGCCGACGCGCTCACCGCCGATCTGCTGGCCGCCACGGAGGGCCGTACGACCCTGCTCATCACGCACCGGCTGGCGGGACTCGAGGACGTGGACGAGGTGATCGTGCTGGACGAGGGACGGGTTGTGCAGCGGGGGCCGTACGCCGGACTGGCCGCGGTGGAGGGGCCGTTGCGGGGGATGGCGCAGCGGGAGGCGGAGTCGGACCTGTTGGTGGCGGCCGGGTAGGAGGCTCGCGGTCGAGGTGCTCGACTTTCCGTGACAAAGAGGACTAATTAGGCTCAGGGCATGTCAGCTGCTCACAGTGCCGGTCCCCCGTCGTCCTCCTCGGGGCTGTCCGCCGAACTGGCCGTACGCGTGCCGCAGTTGCTGGCGGCGATGCGGTCCGTGGGCAGCGGGCTCGAACTGCACTCCACGCTGGAGCGGATCTGTGAGGCGGCGGCCACGTTGACGGACGCCCGTTACGCGGGGCTCGGTGTCGTCGACGAGGACGGCGAGGCCCTGGCCGACTTCGTCTTCCACGGGGTCGACGCGGGGACCGCACGGCGCATCGGGCGGTTTCCCGACGGGCACAAGGGGCTGCTCGGCGCGCTCATCCGGGAGCCGGAGCCGGTCCGGCTCGTGGATGTGACCCAGGATCCGCGCTCCTGGGGTTTCCCCGCGCACCATCCGCGGATGCGTGGCTTCCTCGGTGTTCCGATCCGCGTCCAGGGTGAGGTCTTCGGGAATCTCTATCTCGGTGAGAAGCGCGGCGGGGACCCCTTCAACGACGACGACGTCAACATGGTCCGGGTCCTGGCGACCGAGGCCGGCATCGCGATCGGCAACGCCCGGCTGTACGAGGCCGCCCAGCAGCGCGAGCGGTGGATCGACGGGTCGGTGGCCGTCACGACCGCCCTGCTGTCCGGCGGGGACGCCGAGGACGCGCTCCAGGTCGTCGCGGAACGGGCCCGTCGGCTGTCCGGATCGGCGGCCGGGATCGTGCTGCTGCCCGCCGCCGAAGGCGGCATGGAGATCGTCGCCGTGGCCTCGGAACAGCCGTCGAACCAGCTCGGCAGAGTCGTCCCGCCGGAGAGCGAGATCGTCGCGCAACTCCTCGACGGACACCCGGTGTTCGTGGGGGACGCGGGCACCGATCCTCGTATGATCAGCGCCCTCGCGCGCGCGTACGGGCCGATCATGGCGCTGCCCCTACAGAGCGGAGGGCGCGTTCTGGGGGCCTTGGTCACACCTCGCGTGTGCGGCGAGCCGCCGTTCACGGAGGCGGAACGCACCCTCGCGATCCAGTTCGCCTCGCAGGCCGCGCTCGCGCTGATGATGGCCGAGGCGCAGCGCGGCCGGGAACGCCTCGCGGTGTACGAGGACCGGGACCGGATCGCCCGCGACCTGCACGACCTGGTCATCCAACGGCTGTTCGCCACCGGCATGATGCTGGAGAGCGCCCGGCGCGACTCGCTCGTGTCCGAGGTGCGGCAGGGCGTGGGCAACGCCGTCGACGAACTCGACATCACCATCCAGGAGATCCGCACCGCGATCTTCGCACTCGGACAGGGGCCCACCGAAGCCCCCTCCGGGCTGCGCACGCGGATGCTGCGGGAGATCAACATGGCCGCCGTGCCGCTTGGTTTCACCCCCGCACACCGTTTCGTCGGCGCGGTCGACACCGTGGTCGGCGACCTCACCGGCAAGAACCTCATCGCCGCCCTGCGCGAGGCACTCTCCAACGCCTTCCGGCACGCGGCGGCCACCCGGATCGAGGTCGTCGTCGACGCGACCGCGACCCTGCCCGACGGGCGGCCCGGTGTACGGCTCACCGTCGCGGACGACGGGGTCGGCATCCCGGAGGGCGGTCGCCGCAGCGGCCTGAAGAACCTCAAGCGACGGGCCGAATCCCTGGGCGGGGACAGCTGGTACGGACCCGGCAATGGCGGAGGCGGTACGACGGTGGTGTGGCAGGCGCCCCACTGAGCTGTTCGCGCCACCCTGTCCCCCATGCGTACGAGTTGAACAGGGCGTCGGTCCGCCGCGCGGGTCACGATCGCTGACATGCCCTCATCTCGCCGTCACCCACTGCTCGTTCCGGTGCTGCTGTGCGCGATCGCCGTGCTGGCGGCCCGCCCCGGCGACGGCGACAGCCACACCGTCGGCGGTAGGCAGGCGGACGCATCAGGCGCGGCGGGCTCCTGCCCGGGCGCCGTCCGCCTCGACCAGCCGCCGACGACTGAAACCGCCTCATGGGTCGCGCCGGTGGAGACGACCGAACTGTCCGCCGGATTCGGCAGCAGCGGCTCCCGCTGGGCGAACCGGCACACCGGCCAGGACTTCGCGGTGCCCATCGGCACACCGGTCCGGGCGGCCGGAGCGGGCCGCGTGGTGCGGGTGTCCTGCGGCGGCGCCTTCGGCATTCAGATCGTGGTCGAGCATTCGGGCGGCTACTGCACGCAGTACGCCCATCTCGCCGCCGTCGCCGTCGACGAGGGGGACCGGGTCACCGCCGGACAGTGGATCGGCCGGTCCGGCACGACCGGCAATTCCACCGGCCCGCACCTGCACTTCGAGGTACGCGTCACCCCGGAGACGGGTTCGGCGATCGATCCGCTGCCGTGGCTGGCGGCACGCGGAGTGGCTGTCGGCTGAGCGAGCTACTGCCGCTCGGACAGCATCCGCTCGATCACGACGGCCACGCCGTCCTCGTTGTTGTCGACGGTCCGTCCCGAGGCCGCCGCGAGTACGGCGGGGTGCGCATTGCCCATCGCGTACGACTGCCCGGCCCAGGTGAGCATCTCGACGTCGTTCGGCATGTCCCCGAAGGCGACGACCTCCTCGGGTGCGATACCCCGCTCCGTGCAGCACAGGGCGAGCGTGCTCGCCTTGGAGACACCGGGGCCGCTGATCTCCAGCAGGGCGCTGGGACTGGAGCGGGTGACGTTCGCGCGGTCGCCCAGGGCGAGGCGGGCCGTGGTCAGGAAATCGTCCGGGTCGAGGTCGGGGTGGAACGCGAGGATCTTCAGCACCGGCTCGTCGGCCCCCGGGGCGTCCGCCGAGAGGAGCTTCTCGGCGGGTGCGAGGGTGTCCGGGATCTCCATGTGCAGCTTCGGATACGCCGGCTCCTGGTAGAAGCCGTAGGTCTGCTCGATCGCGTACACGGTCCCCGGCGCCGCCTCGCGCACCAGTCGTACGGCGTCCAGGGCGTTGTTCCGGGCCAGTTCGCGGACCTTCACAAAGCGGTGGGCCCCGGGGCCGCCGTGCAGGTCGACCACGGCGGCGCCGTTTCCGCAGATCGCGAGGCCGTGACCGTGGACGTGGTCGCTGACGACGTCCATCCAGCGGGCCGGGCGGCCGGTCACGAAGAAGACCTCGATGCCCGCCTCCTCGGCAGCCGCCAGGGCGGCCACCGTACGCGGGGACACCGACTTGTCGTCGCGCAGCAGAGTGCCGTCCAGGTCGGTGGCGATCAGCCGTGGCGGGACGGCGGAGGCCGGGGTCTCGGGCTGTCGAGTCGCTGAGGTCACCGGGCCATTCTCCCGCATATGCCCGCACGGCCGTGCGGGGGTGCGCACATGTGAGTGGTTACGACCCCCAGCAGGGCTGTCGCGTCCGAGGTCAGGGATGCCCGCGAGTCAGCGGAGCTGTGTGGGGGCTTCCATCGCGATCTGCTCGAAGACCTTCTCGTCCGCCGCGAAGTCGGAGTCCGGGACGGGCCAGTGGATCACGATGTCGGTGAAGCCCAGTTCCTGGTGCCGGCCCGCGAAGTCGACGAAGGCACCGAGGGACTCCAGCGGGCGGCCGCGGTCCGGGGTGAAACCGGTGAGCAGGATCTTGTCGAGCCCGGCCGCGTCCCGGCCGATCGCCGCGCAGGCGTCGGCAAGCTTCTCGGCCTGCCCGCGAATGGCGTGAACCGACTGCTCGGGAGTGCCGCTCTCGAACAGCCGGGGATCACCGGTGGTCACCCAGGCCTGTCCGTGGCGGGCGGTGAGCTTCAGACCACGGGGCCCGGTGGCGGCCACCGCGAAGGGCAGCCGGGGCCGCTGCACGCACCCGGGAATGTTCCGGGCCTCGTGCGCCGAGTAGAAGTCACCCTCGTACGACACCGAGTCCTCGGTGAGTAGCCGGTCCAGCAGTGGAACGAACTCGCCGAAGCGGTCGGCACGTTCCCGTGGGCTCCACGGCTCCTGCCCGAGGGCGGTGGCGTCGAAGCCGGTGCCGCCCGCGCCGATGCCGAGGGTGATGCGTCCGTCGGAGACGTCGTCGAGCGTGATGAGGTCCTTGGCGAGGGTCACCGGGTGCCGGAAATTGGGCGACGTGACGAGCGTGCCCAGACGCATCCGCTCAGTGACGGCCGCTGCGGCGGTCAGGGTCGGTACGGCGCCGAACCACGGGCCGTCCCGGAAGGTGCGCCAGGACAGATGGTCGTAGGTGTAAGCGGTGTGGAAGCCGAGTTGCTCCGCGCGCTGCCATGCCCCGCGGCTCCCCTCGTTCCAGCGGCGGTACGGGAGGATCACGGTGCTCAGGCGCAGGTTCATGGCTCCCAGGCTATGCGGCTGTCCGTGTTTCACGTGAAACCGTCACCTGATGCGGCCGTTCAGCCACGGTGTGAGAGTGATCATCGAGATCCACTCCTTGTGCGTCCGGTCGCCGGGCAGCGGCACGATCAGGTTGCAGCCGGGCGGGAAGCGACGGGTCTTGACGTAGGCGTGGCCGTCGAAGACGGAGCGGAGGAAGGCGGGGACGTCGTCGCGTGCGACGTCGGGGCAGGCGATGCCTTCGACCGTGATCACGGCGTCGTCCTCGGGGAAGAGCCGCACGCTCACCCGTGGCAGTCCACCGAACTCGATGAAGGCCTCGTGCGGGAGTGAACCGTCGGGGTCGGTGGTGACGCCGAAACCCGCGGAGGTGCGGCGCGAGGTCTGGTCGGCGCCGATGTCGTGGGTGACCTCGATCTCACGCGCGTACTCGGCCGCGATGTCGCGCAGGGCGGTGACGGCCGCCTCGGTGGTGGGGAAGTGGTCCATACCTCTGATCATGCCGGGGGTGGTGCGGCCGAGGCCATACCCGGTGGCACATCTCCGCCGCGCGGGATCAGTGGGATTCGGGGAACCGCAGATAGCGCGTGGGTACCGCCTCGGTGAGCCACACTCCGTTCTCGCTGACCCGGAACACATGGCCGTCGCCGTGCATCGCGCCCGCGTCCACGGCGAGCACGACGGGCCGGCCGCGGCGGGCGCCCACCCGGGTCGCGGTCTCCCGGTCGGCGGAGAGGTGCACGGCGTGGCGGTTCATGGGCCGAAGCCCTTCGGCCCGGATCGCGTCGAGGTTGCGTGCCACCGTGCCGTGGAAGAGGTGCGACGGCGGGGTGGCCGGGGGCAGTCCGAGGTCGACCTCGATGCTGTGGCCCTGGCTGGCGCGGATACGCGTGCCCTCGATCGCGAAGCGTTGCTTGTCGTTCGTGGCCACCACATGGTCGAGTTCCTGACGGCTGAAGCGGAACCCGTGCGCGGCACAGGCGGCGATCAGCGTGTCGATCTCGACCCAGCCGGCCTCGTCGAGGGTGAGCCCGATCCGCTCGGGCTGGTGGCGCAGGTGCTTCGAGAGGTATTTCGACACTTTCACGGTGCGTCTTTCATCCATCCGCTCAGCATGACGGGAGAGACACGGATCACGCATTTTCTTTTGGGGCCGATGTTTGGTCCACAACCAACTGTAGTTATCCACAGGGGATTTGGCGTTTCTGTGGACAACTCCCTGTCATGTCACACCTGTTCGTCAAGATCGGCTGGGGGACGCCCACTTGGCATGAGCGCATCCAACGCCCTTGCCCGCAGCTCCCGTTCAGCCGCCAGCGCGACGAACTCAGCCGCCTTCTCCGGCCCAACCAGCCCCTCCACGGCCCGCATTGTCTCCTCGGGCACGGCCACGGAACGTGACGAGGACACCGACGGCGAAGGTTCCGCCGCCCCAAGGTGCTGCCGTAGCGAACGGTTGGCGAACAGCCGCATCGCGCGGGCGAGTTCAGCGTCCACAGTCTGCTGGGCGAGCGGCCGCAGGCGTCGTACGAGCGAGGCCGCCTCGGCCGCGTCCGCGTCGGTCGGACGGTGCGGTCCGTCGAGGTAGCGGGCGAAGACGTGCTCGGTGGTGAACTCCAGGAAACGGGAGGCGATGTGCTCGACCTGGACCCTCAACTCCCGCAGATGGGACGAGATCGCGGACAGCGGGACCCCCGAGGCGTGCAACTCGACCGCCACCGCGAGCTCTTGGGGGCTCGGCACGAGGAAGGAGTCGGTGTCTCCGGGGACCGGCTCCAGTACGCCGAGTTCGACGGCCTCGGCGACGGCCGCGTCGTCCGGGCTGCCGCCGAAGCGCCGCTCCAGCTCGGCGCGCGAGATCCGGGCCGCCTCCTCGTCGGTCCACGGCCCGTCGACCTCCGCGACCAGCCCGAGCACCCCGCCCAGGCCCCGGCCCGCGTCCCAGGCCTCCAGCAACTCCTTGATGGAGGCCAGGGTGTAGCCGCGGTCGAGCAGGTCCGCGATCTGGCGGAGCCGGGCGAGATGGACGTCCGCGTACACATTGGCCCGCCCGCGCCGCTCGGGGCGGGGGAGCAGCCCGCGGTCCTGATAGGCGCGGATCGTCCGGACCGTGGCCCCACTGAGCTGCGCGAGATCCTCGATCCGGTAGGCGACCCCACCGGAGCCGGAGCCGGAGCCGGCACTCACGCGGCCCCCGCCCCCGCCCGTGCCGCCGGCGACCGTCTCAGGTACTCCACCGCCCGGCTCAGCGATCCCTCCCGCGACGGATGGTAGGAGCGCCGCAGATAGCGGGGGACGGCCGCGCCGAGCGACCGCCAGGTGGGCAACAGGCCTCTCCTTACGGCCCTGTTGTGCTCGGCGAGCGAGTAGCGGACGCGCCCGGCGAGTTGGGGGTCGTGGCGGATCAGATAGGCCGTGCCCCAGGCCCACAGGTAGAGCATCACGGGCGCGGTGACCGTCATGCCGGCGATACGGCAGGCGTACCGGGGGAGACCGCGGCCCCCGCAGTGCTGGAACATGTCGAAGGCCACCGCGCGGTGTTCGACCTCCTCCGCGCCGTGCCAGCGCAGCAGGTCGAGCATGATCTCGTCGGCCCCCGCCCGGTCGAGGTCCTCGGCGGCCAGGATCCAGTCGCCCAGCACCGCCGTGAACTGCTCGATCGCCGCGACGACCGCGAGCCGGAAGCGCAGCCACTCCCGCTCGGGCAACGGCGCGCCGAGCGGCGGGCGTTCGCCCAGCAGCCGTTCGAAGACGAAGTCGACGTACCGGGTGAAGTCGGCGGTGTCGAGCCGCTGGGCCGCCAGATGGTCCAGCACGTGCGCGTGCTGGACGCTGTGCGTGGCCTCCTGGCCCATGAACCCCTTGACGTCGGCGAGGAGTTCGGGGTCCCTGACCAGCGGCAGGCCCTCCTTCAGGACTTTCACGAACCACCGCTCCCCCGCCGGCAGCAGCAGATGCAGCACGTTGATGACATGCGTGGCGGTCGGCTCGTCCGGGATCCAGTGCAGGGGCGTGCGCGACCAGTCGAAGGAGACGCGGCGGGGCGCGATCGCGTGGTGCTCGCTCACGTCGTGCTCGTTCTCGTGGTGCTCGTTCGCGGAGGTCACAGCGGCGGCTCCAGCCGGGCCACCGCCCGCAGCGCGCGCGGGGCGAACCGGGACAACAGATGGGCGCCGCGCGCCTCCGGGGTGACCGGTACGACGGCCTGGTCCCGGACGACCGCCCGCAGGATCGCGTCGGCGACCTTCTCCGGCGGGTAGTTCCGCAACCCGTACAGCCGTGCCGACCGCTTCTGGCGCCGTTTCTCCTCGGCGGCGTCGACCCCGGCGAAGTGCGCGGTCGAGGTGATGTTGGTGTTGACGAGGCCCGGGCATATCGCGGAGACGCCGATCCCCTGCCCGGACAGCTCGGCGCGCAGGCACTCGCTGAGCATCAGCACGGCCGCCTTGGAGGTGCTGTAGGCGGGCAGTGCCTTGGAGGGCTGGAACGCCGCCGCCGACGCGGTGTTGACGATGTGGCCGCCCTGGCCGCGCTCGGCCATCTGCTTCCCGAAGGGCCGGCAGCCGTGGATCACACCCCACAAATTGACGTCCAGGACCTTCTTCCAGTCCTCCGGGGTGGTGTCGAAGAAGGAACCGGAGAGTCCGATTCCGGCGTTGTTCACGAGGACGTCGACCACGCCGTACTCGCCGGCGACCTTCGCGGCGAGCTTCTCCATGGCCTGCCCGTCGGAGACGTCGACCGTCTCCGCCCAGGCCTCGGGGGCACCGATGAGCCGGGCCAACTCGGCGGTGCGGGTGGCACTTTCCGTGTCCCGGTCGACGGCCACCACGCGCGCACCCGCCTCGGCGAACGCGAACGCCGTGGCCCGCCCGATCCCGCTGCCCGCCCCGGTGACCAGCACGAGCTGCCCACCGAACCGCTCGGCGTACTTGCCCGTCCCCGTGGACGTCACCGGACCTCTTTCGCCGGCCGTCACCGGACCCCCTTCGTTGGCCGTCACGAACTCCGTGATCCAGGAGACCAGTTGATCGGGCCGCGTGCGCGGGATCCAGTGCTTGGCCGGCAGCGTCCGCCGCACCAGCTCCGGCGCCCACTCCTCCAGCCCGTCGTAGAGCCGCTCGGAGAGAAACGCGTCCCCCAAGGGCGTGATGAGCTGCACGGGCGCGTGGGCGTACGCGTCGGGGCGTGGCCTGCGCAGCCTCGCGCGGATGTTGTCCCGGTACAGCCAGGCGCCGTGGGCCGCGTCCGTGGGCAGCGAGGAGGTCGGGTAGTCGCCGCCGGGGACCTTTTCGACGCGTTCGAGGATCTTCGGCCAGCGTTTGCCGAGCGGGCCGCGCCAGGCGAGTTCGGGCAGCACGGGCGTGTGCAGGAGGTACACGTACCAGGACTTGGCGCCCTGGCCCAGGAGTTGGCCGACGCGGCGCGGGGTGGGCCGGGTCAGGCGCTTGTTGATCCAGTGCCCGAAGTGGTCGAGGGAGGGCCCGGACATCGACGTGAAGGAGGCGATACGGCCCTTGGTGCGCTCGACGGTGACGAACTCCCAGGACTGCACCGAGCCCCAGTCGTGGCCCACCAGATGCACCGGCCGGTCCGGGCTGACCGCGTCCGCGACCGCCAGGAAGTCGTCCGTCAGCTTCTCCAGGGTGAACCCGCCTCGCAGCGGCTTCGGGGCGGTGGACCGGCCGTGGCCCCGGACGTCGTAGAGCACGACGTGGAAGCGGTCGGCCAGCCGGGACGCGACCTCGGACCACACTTCCTTGCTGTCGGGATAGCCGTGCACCAGGACCACCGTGGGGTTCGACGGGCCCCCCAGCTCGGCCACGCACAGCTCGACTCCGCCGGTCCGCACCCGGCGCTCGCGCGCACCCTCAAGCGTCACTTGTCCTCCGCCCAGCGCCGCACGTGCGGCAGATCGTCGTCCAGCCAGAAGGCGCTCTGCTCGGGGTCCGCGGAGTCGGTGACGACGAGGATCTCCTCGAACTTGGCGCCCGTGCCCCGGAATCCGAGATGCGGTTCGACCGCCCACAGGCCGGGGTGCGGGGGGTGGTCGGAGAAGCGGTACGGCGACCAGAGCGGGGACCAGCCGTCGCGGTGGCCGTGCAGCGCGTCGCTCGCGAGGCCCTTCAGGGCCTGGGTGCCGAACCCGAACAGGCGCGGGGACCAAGGGCGTTCGGCGACCCGGTCGACCTTGTGCGCGATCACGCCGAAGGGATACGCGCGGTGCCGGTTGGCGTAGCCCTGGCGGACCATGAGGCGGTCCACGTCCTCGTAGATCTCGCGCAGCGGGCGCCGTTCGCGCACCTCGCGCAGGAGCAGCTCGCGATGGGCCTCCAGGTCGGCCATCAGCCGGTCCTGCACCGGGTTCGCCCCCAGGGAGCCCGAATACCCGATGTCTGCCGTGAATCCCTTGTACACGGGGGCCATGTCCAGGATGAACGGCATCCCAGGCTCCAGTCGGCGGTTCGTGGGGAAGAACTGCAGCGGCACCCGGAAGTTCGTGAACGCCGTGCGGTCGCCGAACCAGGCGAAGGGCAGATGGAACCAGTCCTTCACACCCTTCGCGCGCAGCCACGACCGCTGCATCCGGGCCGCGTCCCGCTCGGTCACCCCGGGCTCCAGCCGGGCCGCGACGGCCTCGGCGCACTCGTACGCCAGCCGCTGGACCTCCCTGAACCCCCGCAGTTCCGCGGAGAGTTCGCGTGTCACCGCCGTAGTCATGCCACCGCCCCACCTGTCCACACCGACTGCGGTACGTGCTCGTAACTTGACACTGGTGAATGTGACAGTTGTTAGAGGCTGCGTCAATAGCCTTGATCTCTACCTGTGGATAACCGTGCGGGCCGGTCGCGTAGCTCTCAAGTAGGGGCATCCCCTACGGGCCCGTACGTCTGGAGTCTGACGTGAGGACAGCTCTGCGGGGTGACGACCGCAGTGGTCCGCGTCACTACCTTCGTAGACGTGACTGTGATCGCGACCGAAAGCCTGAGCAAGCGGTTCCCAAGGGTGACCGCGCTTGACCGGCTCTCCGTGGACGTCGGCCCCGGTGTGACGGGGCTCGTCGGTGCCAACGGAGCCGGCAAGTCGACCTTGATCAAGATCCTGCTGGGTCTGTCCCCCGCCTCCGAGGGCCGAGCCGAAGTGCTCGGCCTCGATGTCGCCACCAAGGGTGCCGACATCCGCGAGCGCGTCGGGTACATGCCGGAGCACGACTGTCTGCCGCCCGACGTCTCGGCCACCGAGTTCGTCGTCCACATGGCGCGCATGTCCGGACTGCCGCCCACCGCGGCACGCGAGCGCACCGCGGACACGCTGCGCCATGTCGGCCTGTACGAGGAGCGCTACCGCCCCATCGGCGGCTACTCGACGGGCATGAAGCAGCGCGTCAAGCTCGCGCAGGCCCTCGTCCACGACCCGCAGCTGGTCTTCCTGGACGAGCCGACCAACGGCCTCGACCCGGTCGGCCGGGACGAGATGCTCGGCCTCATCCGCCGCATCTACACGGACTTCGGCATCTCGGTGCTGGTGACCTCGCACCTGCTGGGCGAGCTGGAGCGCACCTGCGACCACGTGATCGTGGTCGACGGCGGCAAGCTCCTGCGCTCCAGCTCCACCACGGACTTCACCCAGACCACGACGACCCTGGCGATCGAGGTCACCGACACCGACGAGCACCCGGACGGCACCCGCGCGGTGCGCGAGGCGCTCCACGCGCGCGGGGTGGACACCCACGACGGCAGCGGCCTGCCGGGCGCGGGCCACGTCCTGCTCCTGACGGCCTCGGGCGAGGAGACGTACGACGTGGTCCGGGACGTGATCGCGGACCTCGGCCTCGGCCTGGTGCGCATGGAGCAGCGCAGGCACCACATCTCCGAGGTCTTCACCGACACCGAGACCGGCACCGACAGCGACGCAGAGCGGAAGGAGGCCGTAGGCCATGGCAATTGACCAGCCCCTGGTCCCCCAGCCGGGCGACCAGACCCGTATCCACAACATCGGCTACCGCAACTACGACGGCCCCCGCCTGGGCCGCGCCTACGCCCGGCGCTCCCTCTACTCGCAGTCCCTGCGCGGCGCCTACGGCCTCGGCCGCTCGGTGAAGTCCAAGGTGCTGCCCATGCTGCTGTTCGTGGTCATGTGCGTGCCCGCGGCCATCATGGTGGCCGTCGCGGTCGCCACGAAGGCCAAGGACCTGCCCGTCGACTACACCCGCTACGCGATCATCATGCAGGCCGTCATCAGCCTCTACGTCGCCTCCCAGGCACCCCAGTCCGTCTCGCGCGACCTGCGCTTCAAGACCGTGCCGCTGTACTTCTCGCGGCCGATCGAGACGGCCGACTACGTAAGGGCGAAGTTCGCGGCCCTCGCCTCGGCGATGTTCATCCTGACCGCCGCCCCGCTGATCGTGCTCTACGTAGGAGCGTTGCTCGCGAAGCTGGACTTCGCCGACCAGACCAAGGGCTTCGCCCAGGGACTCGTCTCCGTGACCCTCCTCTCCCTGCTCTTCGCCGGCATCGGCCTGGTGATCGCGGCGATCACCCCGCGCCGCGGCTTCGGCATCGCGGCCGTCATCGCCGTACTGACCATCTCCTACGGCGCCGTCTCCACCCTCCAGGCGATCGCCGACGCGCAGAACGCCACGAGCGCGATCCCCTGGATCGGCCTCTTCTCGCCCGTCACCCTCATCGACGGCCTCCAGTCGGCCTTCCTGGGCGCGACGTCGGCGTTCCCCGGAGGCGTCGGCCCCACCCACGCGGAAGGCGTCGTCTACGTCCTCGCCGTCCTGGGCCTGATCGCCGCGACCTACGGCCTCCTGATCCGCCGCTACCGGAAGGTGGGCCTGTGACCACGCTCTCCATCGACCACGTCTCCCGCTGGTTCGGCAACGTGGTCGCCGTCAACGACATCACCATGAACGTCGGCCCCGGCGTCACCGGACTCCTCGGCCCCAACGGCGCCGGAAAGTCCACCCTCATCAACATGATGGGCGGCTTCCTCGCCCCCTCCACCGGCACCGTCACCCTCGACGGCCAGCAGGTCTGGCGCAACGAACAGATCTACAAGCACATCGGGATCGTCCCCGAGCGCGAGGCGATGTACGACTTCCTCACAGGACGCGAATTCGTCGTCGCCAACGCCGAGTTGCACGGCCTCGGCGCCAAGGCCGCCCAAAAAGCCCTGGCCACGGTCGAGATGGAGTACGCGCAGGACCGCAAGATCTCCACGTACTCCAAGGGCATGCGCCAGCGCGTGAAGATGGCGTCCGCCCTGGTCCACGACCCCTCGCTGCTCCTGCTCGACGAGCCCTTCAACGGCATGGACCCGCGCCAGCGCATGCAGCTCATGGACCTGCTGCGGCGGATGGGCGACGAGGGCCGCACGGTGCTGTTCTCGTCCCACATCCTCGAAGAGGTCGAACAGCTCGCCTGGCACATCGAGGTCGTCGTCGCAGGGCGGCACGCGGCCAGTGGCGACTTCCGCAAGATCCGCCGCCTGATGACCGACCGCCCGCACCGCTACCTGGTCCGCTCCAGTGACGACCGCGCCCTCGCCGCCGCGCTGATCGCGGACCCGTCGACCTCGGGCATCGAAGTCGACCTGGCCGAGGGCGCGCTGCGCATCCAGGCCGTCGACTTCGGCCGGTTCACCGCCCTGCTGCCCCGGGTGGCCAGGGACCACGGCATCCGGCTGCTCACGGTCTCGCCGTCGGACGAGTCCCTCGAGTCCGTCTTCTCGTATCTCGTCGCGGC
>Ga0307511_10004453_pt1 | contig 14304 bp, 22 predicted proteins | sample 13_EM_MG_FD_200266 | JGI IMG/M metagenome (GOLD analysis project Ga0307511, IMG submission 200266) | Populus trichocarpa ectomycorrhiza microbial communities from riparian zone in the Pacific Northwest, United States - 13_EM | ecosystem: Host-associated > Plants > Roots > Unclassified | place... | reverse complement strand
ACTGTATTAACGACAAAAGCAAGACGGATCGTTTCCCCTCTCTCCTGCTCTAAGTTCGACAGTTACGAAACTGAAAGTGCTGACCCTGACCGCTCATACCTGTACCAACTATGAACCTTGCGTTGTACTCTCTCGAAACCCAGTTCAGTGTATGTGTATACATAGTACATGCAATCCGTCCAAACCAAAAGCCCTCACGAGAACGTCACTGAGCGTGATCCCACCCTGTCCAACTAAACATCACCTTCCCATCCTCAAACTCCTTCTCAAGGACCCACTGCGTCCTCGCCCTCAGCCAGCTCCACATCGATGGGAACCTAGACGGGTTTGTGCACACCGTCATTGGCAACGTCGACATTGGGGATGATTCCGACCCTCGCCGATTTCGTTCGAGATCAATGAGGGCATTGACCATGGTATCCAGACAGCGCCTCCCTCTATATTCTTCTAAAACCCCCGCAAGCCGGATATGCAAACTCTTGGATGTCCCGTCTTTGAGGGGTTCAGGGTGCGATCTCTGGTACGCGAAGATGAACGCCACTGGTGGAGGAATTGGAGGTTGATCTTCTCCAGATAATGGTGGGGGGTCATTAGGCTGGGGTGCGAGGTAAATGATGCTTGAAGTAGGGTCAGAGAGCCTTCTTTTCCATTCCTCCAGCGATATGTAAAGAGACCCCGGCTCCGGACAGAAAACCGAGTTGTAGAGCTGCATGGTCGAGGCGACGGCGGCGTCGTCGGCATCGTGGAATAGAAACTTCAGTTCAAGGGCACTTTGGCTCATAGCGGTGGCTGCAGAACGCGGATTCCTTAGCAAGAGCATGTTTATGGTGGTGACAACGGAATTGGACTCGCCGTGGTTTGACGTACAGCTTCAACGCGACGTTTATCGATCGGCTCGGGCGCCTATATCTGTCTCCTGCGATGGTTCGCTCGCATACACAACCGATCATTCAAAGGGATAGAGGATAGATTAAAAACGGAGAGTAATGGGCCGGAAACCTCAGTGTATGTATATCACAACGATTGCGAGACACCACTTCCTGTAAGCCTGCCCGACGGTAAACGCAGAACCAACGCCTCTGCCGTGGCCCAGCCTCAAAACCTGGAGGCCTTGCGGAGGCCCCTTCCCGATAGTCCAGATTTCCAAGTCGAGAACCACGGCGGGGAAGGATCAGAAACCACACCTCCCCCTTGGACCTATGATAGATAAGCGCGAAATTGATATCCGAGGAAACGGTTAGGAGATACTGGAACTGTAACTGATTCCCCATCGGCCCCCAAAAGATGACGAACGTTTTGCGCATCTAAGGTTGCGGAGGTTGCACGTTGCCCCGTCGCTGACGAGGACCCGATGACTGGATCGGGACCGCAACACCTCCCTCGCTTGACGTTCGATCGGGTACCCATGCGCGTTCCGCAATCCAGGAGTTCCGCAGGGGCATTGACTCTGTCCGCCGTATTCAGAGCAGGCAATCGTGTGCGACCCAATAATCCATGCCATTTTTGACCGTGTCAGGGATGCTGGGATCCATGACGTACTTGTCGCGGTCGGGGATCGGGATATCCCGGGCTCGATCTCCCTTGCAACTTCTTCTCCGCGTACCGCTGAACAGAACTCGCGTCAGTCGAACTGAGGGACGGGACTGGAAACCGAGGCAACGATGCTTCGAAACACAACATGGCTGGTACTGAGGGCTCCACGACATGCCCTGGGAGAGCCTCAGGTGTCCGGCATTGATATCACTCCCTCAGCCTTGCTTGTAGCAACAAGGACCGCCCTTTGAGCCAGTTTGTGGGTCCCACCACGTCCGTATCTTCGCACAGACGCTAACTCAAACCACATCAATCAATGGTCAGAAAACAAGCATCACCTTCTTTCATCGCATCGTGTCGGTGATGCGAGCGGGATTGCAAATATGGCTGCGGTCCCCATGGTCATCAGCGATGCCGTCGGTTCCGGGGCCAAGGTTTTGCTTTCATCGCCAAACCGGTCGCCGAAGCGATTGCAATGGCGCAGTGGCCATTGGCCAAAATGCCTAGTAGGGGCCGGCGACATTACAAGGAGGTGGCTTTGCTCAGGAACAGGGTCAGTTTCTCGCAGAATCCTAGCAAAAACCAGATTTCGGCCCTGATAGATATTGCTCAATCGCGGTCAAGGCTCGCAGTGAGCCCTGAATCATCAATTATGACACAGACGGCAGGTGTAACATCCCATCACCAAGAATACGGGGTCCGGAGAATTGTCTATAAGAACCCCGGTCCTCCTCGTCTTGCCCCGTAGCAACAGTTCAAACGACGGCCAGCCATGAATTATCAGTTCGGAGTACTCGCGACTTGCACAGCGTCCTTTATCTATATCATCCTCCGAAGATTCAGGAAACCCTCCGCCCTCAAAGATGTACCAGGACCGACGAACCCATCCTGGATTTTCGGTATGCTTCGCAGAACCAGCATGACTTCTTTCACCTTCTGTGGGTCGGTAACACTAAATGGGAGAACTTTTCAGGACACCATTGGTATATCATGTCCGAAGAGGCTGGAGGAGCGGAGAAGAGATTCCTCGAGGATTTTGGGAGCGTCGTTCGTTGGGATGGCCCCTTTGGCGTACGTCTCGACTTTTATCAACCTCATGCCGGTATCTCGTTCCCGGACGCTTGACTGAGACGATCGGTACTCCGCGCAGGAGGATCGTCTGTGGATCGCAGACCCGAAGGCTATCAACCACATCCTTCAGAAATCCGGCTATCTGTACGCAAAGCCGAACAACATTCGGGAGGGGTCGGCGTTGACGTCAGGCCAGGGTATTATATGGGCAGAGGGCGAGTTTCTTATCGTGCCTGGTTCTTCCAGCCCGGCTAACAACCCCACAGGAAACGTGCACAAGCGCCAGAGGAGGGCGATGGCTCCTGCGTTTGGTCTCGTCGAGGCGAAGGGCTTGTTGCCATATTTCATGGATGCTGCCACCAAAGTATGCGAACTTTGTTTGCATTTTATCTCGGGCACTGACTTGAGCACTTGTCCTCAGATGGCGGACAAGTGGAATGACATCATCGAGAATGGCAAGTCCGGGGGTTCCGCCGTCATTGATGTGAACCTGTGGCTCGGAAGGGCTACTCTCGATGCGTACGTCTTAGTTTCAATGTCCGGTGTACGCGGGCCAGGGACTAATCATGAACTGATCTCTCAAAAGGGTTGGTGCTGCAGCCTTTGAGTACGACTTCGGCGCACTGGATGACACGGATAACCCGTTCACCAAATCCTACACAAACATTATGTACGGCCGCCTCCCATCATCTCAGAGTTCCCGTCGCGAAGTCGTGCTAATCACCTACCCATTCGTTAGTTTTGCGGCCTTTGGCAACCCCTCTCAACTACTCCTTTTCTTCATGTCTCTCTCGGATTGGTTCCCGGGATTGATCACATGGTTGTTTGATCACGGCAGTCACCCTGGACTACGGAATCTCCGGGACAACAAATACCAGGGGCGCGCTGTCGCTCGGAAATTACTCGAATCGAAGAGGCAAGAGTTGAAGAACGGCACGGTGAGGAAGGATGTCATGAGTTTGCTGGGTTTGTTCCAATTCTCTCACTTCTGATCGCGCGCTGATGGCCTCTCCCTCTCTCCCAGTCAAATCCAGCGATTCTCAACGCCAGGACTGGCGGTTGACCGACGAAGAGATCATTCCACAGGTCCAGTGAGTATTATCGCACTTCGTTATCCCCAGGTCCTCACGCTCACTGTCTGCAGAACGATCATGTTGGCTGGACACGAGACTACGGCGAAAACGGTCGGACTTTCATTCTCATTCGTGGTTCCCTCGAACGTGGTCCTTACGAATAATTCTTCAGTTGACCCTTGGGCTTTGGGAATTGGCCAAGCATCGCGACTGCCAGGAAAAACTCCGGGCAGAGATCAACGAGACTCTGGAGAAAATTAAGGAGAGGGGTGATTCTGATTTCACGGCCAACGACTTTGAGAATATGCCGTACCTGGTAGCCGTCGGAAAGGTTCGTCGGAATCGCCTGTTCGTGCCCATTAAGCGAGGGGCGAGGCTCATCAAGTCCTTACATAGGAAATTCTGCGGCATCACCCTATTGCCGTAGAAGTAACGCGTGTGCCTCTGGAAGATGACGTCCTACCTCTCATGAACCCGATTGTTGGTACCTCTGGGAAGGTGTACACTGAATTACCCATTCCCAAGCGGACTCCTGTGACCGTCTCTGCGATTGGGTACAACTTGTGCGTCCCTTTTACTGATTCTTCGCCACCGTCCCAAAGGTGTACTCATATCATCGTTTTTATGACAGGAACAAGGATGTATGGGGTCCAGATGCTTACGAATTCCGACCGGAGCGTTGGTTAGGAACGAAGGAGCAAGTGGAATCCCCCGTTGGGGCGTATGCGAATCTGTACGGTCACGCACGGAGTTTCTATGCAGGCGTTGAGCACTGACTCCTTATTCTCCCAGCGCTACATTCTCCGGAGGAGTTAGGGGCTGCATCGGGTGGCGATTCGCGTGAGTTGATCGTATTATTCGCTCCCACGGGAGATGTTGAAACCTGGCTTCGGATATCGCAGCGTCATCGAGATGCAAGCATTCCTGGTAACACTCATATCAAAGTTCGACATCTCCCATGCGAACCACCAGCCGCAAATCAAGAGGGTCAAATCCGGATTGATAATCCCCATGGTCCTCGGAGAAGAATACAAAGGCACGCAACTCCCTCTGAAGATCACTGCTATTAGGAATGTATAGGTGATGTGGAGAATGTGATCGACTTGGTCTTGCTGTACAGCTGATGGGGTCGAATTATTCATTCCGCTATCAATGTGTTCATTACTTTGATCCGACTTATGTGATGGCTACTGAACATCTTTGAATGGGAGACATGCACCTGACACGGTACTAGGGCTGGCGGAGGTGGATCTGCCTTGACGAGTTGTGGGTCGGCTTCGACCGCCCACAGAGTGTCACCGTAGGCCTCCAATTGAGGACGCCTGAAAATACGGATGCCGGCTGGACCATTCTGTGCGTCATAGGCTGAGGGTTTAATTACCCAGTCGTGAGCGACTCTATCGTGCGGGACACTGAGCTGTCCCTTGATCTAATGGAGGTTCGCTGAAGATGGAGCCCGATCCCCCCCAGCTCCGGCCTGTCCCACTAAGGAGTATACTAGATACCCTTTATGGGAGACTCTGTGAATGGCTGGAAGATGTCGGGGATCACTGGGCGGGGGTTGATACTATCACTGTTGTCCTGCGGCACGTTTGCCCCTCGTTCACGGCGGTGAACGCTTGAGAGCTACCCGTGAAGAAAGTACCAGTTAAAGGGCAGCCGGCGGCCGTCAGAATTGGAACAGGAGGTAAAACTCGGCGGTGGCAGTGGTGAAAACACTCCCAAACCCTCTCGAGATTCTGCGTCGGGAAAACTCATTCCACCTCCACCTTCTGAGGATCCAATAATGAAAACCGTGGTTTTGATAACTAAAAGTGATCATTCAAACGATAGAGGATAGATTAAAAGGAAGATTAATGGGACCGAAAACCCCAGTGTAGTATATGTATATCACAACGATTGCGAGACGCTACTTCCTGCAAGCCCGCCCGACGGTAGAGCCAGAACCAACGTCCGCCGTGGCTCAGCCTCAAAACCTGGAGGTCTCTTCCCGACCGTCCCAGTTTCCAAGTCGAGAACCAAGGTGGACGCAGTCTGGGAAGGATCAGAAACCACGACCTCCCCCTTGGACCTATGATATATAATCGCGGAATTGATATCCGAGGAAACGGTCACGGCAGCGAATCCAGGGGATCCTGGAACTGTAACTGATCCCCCATCGGCACTCCAAAATATGATGAACGCCGTGTCGTCTTGCGTATCCAGGATAGCGGAGGCTGTCTTGTCGTTGACGAGGATTCGGTGACTGAGTCGGGACCGCACCACTTTCCGTTGGAAAGTCCCCTGGTCTGTTGCTGGGAAGATCTTGTACGCCAAGCTGGTCTGTCCGCTGGGTTGCTCGATCCAAGCAGCAAACATATCAACGTTAGACGGCGGTTGGGTGGATATTCCAAGGGTAGTCCAGTTCCCAGTCTTGTTCCCAGTCTGGACGGAAACGTCGACCGGAGAACAGAGATCAAACGAGTACCCGACGTTCGCGTGCCACAAAGTTTGGATACCGGAATGGCGGGTGACATTCGTAGTAGGCAGAGCCGCAGAGGTCGTTCGAGAGACGTGATGGTGGCGTCTGTGACCGTGAAATCTCAGATGTCTGACTACAGGACCGTCCCTCTTCGCGGAGTGCTTGACCTCATCACCATCCACGTAGTAAGGCCCAACGTGTTTCTTCTGGTCCAGAACGGAGATGATAGGGGACGATGAATTCGAGGCCACGTCGGACAGCATGACAACCTGGACATCATCATCCAAGAAGAACCACGCCTTTTGGAAGGTGACGCTCTTGGTAATCGGATTCGTGTATCTCATGACCGCAGCTCCGACTTCACCATCCGATACACCCCCAACGAAAGCCTGAATGCCAATAGCCTCGGTGAGATTGCAGTTCAGGGTCGTTCCGCCATAATCGGTGGTGATTCCGGGGATGAGGTTCCAATCCCAGGACGCGGCAATGTCCTCGTATTCGTCTCCAGTGAGGTAGGTGTATAATGTTCCGTCCGAGAGGTGAAAACCGAAAACCTTCAGTCGACGTGAGTCATCTGCACCATGGTTCGGTTGTATGTCCTTACATTCTGAGAGTTCAAGCACTCGGTGTTCTTCGTGCGATCGGAATACATCTTGAGGGTGCTGACATAACCTGATCCGCGGTGAATCTGAAACTAAGTGAGGAAACCCGAATGATGACATTGTGACCCGTGGTAACTGACCATGTAGTCGTTAGTGTAGAACATCTTGTTTCCCCGGATATCTCCAACGTTCGCATCGTTTCCGGGCTTGCTCAAGCTTTCCCCCACATTGATTAACGTTTCTGAGTTCCATAGGTGGCCGAGGCCGATGAGGTCGGTGATATTGAAGCGGATACCCGAGGTCGCTCTAGGGGTGGTTCAGTATGAAATAAAACTTGACTCAGAGGTTTGCATACTGTCCATCCGCCACTGGGAAGCTGATGAAACGGCCCTCGACACTCTTCCGGAGTCGTCAGAGTAGGAGACAAGATTGTGGGGTTCGGGCGACTCACGAAGTCCCAGTGTGACACGCCAGTCTTAGTGTTGTGGTAGATGATCCAGGCATCTCCGGCAACAAGGACCTCAAAAGCGCTCTTAGGTCCATCTCCCGCCGTGTACTGAGTCCCGGCAGCTTTGTTTTCGAACTCCAGGTTGGTATTCAAGCTGTACAGACAGAAATTAGGGACGATCCCCTGCAACGGTCGAAAAAACTTACAAAACATTTCCGTAATTCCCGTTATATATAACTGGGAGTTGCTGTTGGGTGTACCGCACAAAGAACCGACTGATTGAGGAACTCACCCCCACTGTGTTGTCCGAAACTTCCGTCCCGACGAATGCCATCGGCCCTAACACCGTCTACGATGATCACTTCATTATGAAGTCGTCGGTAGGCGTCCGCTACGACGGTAGCGTTGTTGTTGAGTAAACCGTAATCCAAGGCTATGTGAGCGACGTCGAGTGTGTTTGCACCAGTGAGGTACCCAACACCCCCTACGAAACGATCAAAGGTTCCGTATGTCCGAGCAAGCATGTGATTGCAGTTGTTAAGCTGTGATTCAGAGAGCTCTTCGCGAACGAGGGTACAAACTTTCCCCAAGAAACCAGGGATAAGAATGATCTAAATACAACTTGGTCAGACCCTCGCAGTCGGGGATAAAGGGGGAAATTAAGCTGACGTTCGAATACCAATTCGTGTTCCACAATCCAGGGGTTCCGCAGGGGCATTGACTCTGTCCACCATATTCAAGGCAGGCATCGTTGATATAATCGTGTGCGAACCAATAATCCATAGCCCTTTTGAGCGCGTCAAGGACACCGGGGTCCATGACGTATTTATCACCGTCGGGAATCGGGATACCCCCATGGTATGCAGCGGCCATCGTGACTGTACGGAAAGGTGGTCGTCAGATCGGGATCACGGGTTGAAGTATGGTGGCGCTCCATCTTACGAATTCTGGACCAGTGTCGTTGAGCTGGCCAATTCGCGCGTCGCGCGTCACAACCAGCGGTCAGGTCCACTTCGCTCGCCGGCCACATTCCCCCCGCGTTCAAAGTTTGTATCCTGAGCGGTCGTGAGCCGTGGGAGACAGGAGGTGGGAGGCCGGGACAAGGGAGCACACTCACCATACGGGAATTTGGGACACGTCAGTCTGCGCGCGTGCCGTGTACGTGAACCCACGCTCTAGTACTGTCTTGATGTCCCCTGTTGGAGAGGGACTGAAACCAGAGGAAGTTGAGGACTGTCCAGCAACAACGCTGAAGCTGTAGAGGGCGAGAACGAGCCGTTTCAGAGAGGGCATTGTGGAAGAAGGCGGTAGGCGGCTACCATTGAGAACATCGAAGGGAAGTCAGGGAAGCTTCTCAAGACATGTCATCCAATGGATCCAGAGCGGCCGACTCCGAGGAACGTTAGCTGCTAAGTATTCCAGACGTATGGCTTCTTGTCATAGTTTCTTCTTCGATCCCTGCCTCGAGTCCGAGTAGTGCAACCACATGGTTCCGTGGCGATTCGCATTAAACCTGGGCGGAGCTTCAAACTGTCATGCACTGTCATGTCCAACGCAAAAGCCAGCGGGCCGTGCGAATTTTCAAGTTTCCATCAAACTCTGACACAACATCCGGACAGGTGCATTGTGCAGGGCAGAAAACGAAAGAGATGCGGTCCGAGACTGCGAGTACAGGGAAGCAGGACACGCACCCGCCGCACCAATGGACTTCCGGGCACCCCGATAAAGCTCGCTCCGATTCCCCGCACACCGGTAAACTAGGAAACACTTCCACGCACTCTGGCCAAACCGGACCGCGATTTCATGTCATGGATTTCCTTCCAGCGGTCCCCGTGTAAGAGTACCTAGAGAACCCGTCCGCGATTCCAGTGCTCCGAAGCCTTGGTGTGTTGTCTTCCTGATATATGACGCTGGACATGACGCCCGTCCCCATATCGCTCGTGTTTCCCAACCTCGGCGCCTCGACCATGACAAGCAACGGATTCTGGACACCTAAGACACCCCCCAGGGGATGTCGCGGAACCATCAGCACCATGTTGCATTTCGAATGGTTGCCTCGGCTTCCAGTCCCGTCCCTCAGTTCGACCGGCGCGGATTTCGTTCGTTCGGACGTTGCAAGGGAGGTTGCGAGTCCGAGCTGCTGCCGATTCCAACACCGAGAACTGGTGGAGTGGTGGAACGACCTGACTTATGCGTCTTTGTCGTGACCATATTGTTGTTGATGTGAGTATGTACGTTCATGTAGATGACCTGTGGAGAAAGTACCAGACGTAAAGGGCACCCGGCTTCGCGAGCAAACCTTGGCCCATGGAAATAGCGCCCTGCCATTGAGCGCCCGAGCCATTACGCTCCTTATCGCTGCTGGGCTCTGGATGCAATTGCGAGCCCGTGCAATGCCCTCAGGGATGTGGCTCAGACCTGTAACTATAGTCATTTTTTTGAATGATGGTTTATAAACAGATGATACGAGAATGAAACTACCCGTACGCTACAACCCCTCAAAAAATGATAAATCTGTCGCTGACAATCCCCCGCCCGACTCGTCGGCCACGAGTAAAGCAGGTTTCTGCATCGAGGTGGTCTTCGGTGACTCAAAATCACCAAAGTCCAACAGGGACCGTTCTTGTTCCAGCCGTGGCGGCGCAGGATTGGAACGTGAGGTAAAACCCGGTGGTGGGGGTAGGGAAAATAATCCCGAACCCCCTCGAGACTCCGCGTTGGGAAAACTCATTCCACCTCCATCTTCTGAGGGTCCGATAACCGAAACGGTGGTTTTAAGTGGCTGCGGTTTTTCCTGAGCTCTCGCGAAAGGTCCGCTCTCCTCACCCACATCCAGCAGCGATTTCGAATGATACGTTGTGGTGGAGGCATTGATCGTCGAGGACGGGGGAGGGGGTGGAGCCAATGCTTCAGGTAGTGGACTCAATGGGGCTGGCCAAGCGCCCCTTCTCGAAACATTGTTCATCAACTGTATCGTGTGCGAATGATCCTCAGCGGACACTCTTCTCGAGTGAGATAGAGAATGAGATGGTCGTTGCTGGTCCGAACCTGGAAAATTGAAAGGCAGTGGCCGGGGCTTCTGAGCGAATTGCGGTTTGGATGGAGGTCCCAATGGACTGTTCGACAATGAGGACGGTGTAGAAGAGCCAGATTTAGAAGGGACTGGGGGTGGAGGGGGTGAGGGTTTCGATAGCCAGTGTTGGGAAGCCGAAAGGTGATTTGGAGTGCTCTTTGTCGGCGGAGTCCCTACCGTCGCAGGTGGAGAAGCGATCCTCGCGGGGATATTGTCCGAATCTGTGGCTGAAGTGGCCGGTGTGTGATTTCCGGGATCATCAAAACCCCAAGCATCGTCAACCGTATCGCTCACAGGAGATACCATCGATGAACTCGAACTACTCGCCGTCTGAAGGATCGGTTGTTGGCTCGTCGAAAGAGTGATCTGTTTCAACGAACCAAACGAGTTCGCTGACCCAGGGAAAGTGAGGGTCTTCGCTTGTTGAGTGACGTGGGCCGGCAGTTGTTGGCTCGAAGAAGACAAAAAATCTGAAAATTCGTCGTCATCGTCAAATAAGTCGGTCCTAGGGGGTTGTTGTGATGGAAGTGGCGGTCGTAATAAGGGGATGGAATTGTTGACAGGAGGGGATAATGTCCTCGTCGGAAGTTGAGGCGTGATGGGCCGTGAAGTGGACGATGACGGTGGTGGGATGAGGAAGGGAACGGCCCCAGAGGAGGACGTCGACGGCGTAGATGACATCCGCACAATGGGGAACGCCGGCGTCTGAGGTCGTAGCGGAGTCGAGGGACCCCTCGGCGAATCGGTTTGAGGAGTTGTGCTCGGCGTGCGGAAAAGTCCCCTTTGCAAGGCTGAGGAAGGAGGTTGTGAGGGTGATTTAAATGCCGTCCTCTGGGGTTGGGCAACGGGGGAATTAAACAGCGCATCAAAGTCATCCTCCTCAACCATCTGAGGGGGAGGGAGACTTGGGGTGCTCCCTCTTAAAGGCGTAGCAGTCAGGGGTGTCACAAGCACCGCTCCCTGTTTACTCTCCATGATCGCCTTCTGCTTCCCCAACGGGACGTCATCATCCTCGTCGCCTGCGCCGTTGGTATTATGGACCACGGGGACATCTGACAAGAAATCGAGGTCCTCCGATGATAGCGAGAGGGAGCCATTACTGCCAGCAGACTTTGGTCGAGAGAAACGGTTGAAGAACCTCGAGACTGCGGATTGTGTAGGCCCGTCTGTGGTGGGAGTGGGATCGATGGGACTCGCTGTGACATCGAGAGGGGGTTGGTCAATCGCCGAGACCGGTGAAGCCGTGTTCGCTGATGAGGCGGAGACCGAAGCGGTTACGACTAGCGGGGCTGACGAGGGCTTCGTGAGTCTCTTGCTGGATACCGACTGTGATCTTCGCCCTTCTACGCTCTGTCTTGGCGACTGTGAGGCAGTCCTTGAAGGAACTATCGGAGGTGTCCCCATACGTTCCACAGCGGGGGTAGGTTTGATGGGCGGCGGTTCGATTGGAGAGTCTTGCACGAGGGAGGTCTTGGCATCCGGGATGTTTGGAAGGCTGCTTATTGAGCCCTCACGGCGGTTCCAGAAGGAAGAAAATAAGCGGGGTTTCTTCTTGGTTTCGGCGGGTGTTGACGGCCCTTCCTTTTTCTCCACTATACGCCACCCGACAGGCATGTCATCCGGAACCACATCAGACCGATTTTTAACAGCCGCTTCCCAGTCTGACGACGATCCTTTGTTACGCATGAAATGTGCCATTGGACTGAGTCGTGTGATGGCCGAATGCCTTGTAAGGCGTAGCGATTTCGTCATCTCATTCGCAACTGCTGATTTGGCAAACGGAACTCTTGGATCAAAAGTGTGCTCTGGGAAGAACGTTTCGATGAGGTTGTTACTGAGGAAATGACGGATGTGAACCAGAGCACAGCAGGGAGAACACGTCACGTACAGCCCTTCCACACTATCAAAGCCGCGTCTCCAACTCTGAAGCCATTCCTCTGGAGGCTGTGAACTACTCGATGAGCCCTCTGTCCACATCTTTTCCGAGAACTGTTCAAATGTTCCAATAATGGTCGCGATGACTTCCGGAGGCTACAGAAAACGGTTCAAGAGGTCACCAAACACGAGATATGAGGGCATACATACCACTCTCCTATCCACCTTCTCTTTCATCCGTCTGGCTGCCTCCCATTCGTCCACCGGCTCCGCCTTCGTAGCGCGTTCCTTCGTCGCAACCTGCTGACCCCAGGCATCGGACGAGTCCACGGTGTCATTAAAAGTGGAGTACTTTGGTGAATCCCATGCAATTCCTTCCACGGGGGCTGATGTGTCAAGGTTACCCGACTCAAAGGTACCAAATTGATCGGGGGTGGGCGCCCTGGATTGGACCGGTGTGTCTTGCGGTTGTTCTGGGGGTATGAGATGCTCTAGCTTCGGCTCATCGGAGAGACTGGGTGAGGCAGGTGGGGAATCCTCGGGTGGTACATTGTCAGAGAGCGTCGTGGTCGGAACCGGGGGTGTGGAATGTTGTGTCGTCGAGTTCCACACACTAGTGGAGGGCGCGGGTGCCCAAGCATTCTGACTCTCCTCCACCGGCCAAGGCACGGCATCTGTCGTCCAACTCGTATCCGGAGCGTTTGTGCGTGACTGCGGCTCCGTCGTAAGATCCTCGTTTTCGTCGTCGTTTACAAGACCGTCGTCCTGGTCGTCTGCTGCGGGGGATGGTGGTTGGGGAGAAGGGGGTCGTGCAATCCACGTGGGGAGCGGATGAGCCGGTTTGGAGGGGTAGTCGTTCACTGGGTCCCCCCAGGCGTTCCCGTAGAGGTCATCCATCGACTGACGGCCGCGATCGATCGTGGGAATACGTCTTATCGGCCGAGCCACCCGTCGGGTCGTGCCGAAACAAGGGGGAAACCTAAGCTTGCCCGCTCGTCCAACTGCCTCCCACGTCCGCTCTTCCTGCCGCTTGGTATGCTTGTTGTTGTGGGTGGATTCCCGCTGTTGTGGGTGACATCAGTGACTCGGCGACTCAGGCCACCCATGTGGAGGTGGATTTCTCAGTTATGCCGGGGTTTCACAACACGCCGCCCAGGAAGTCTCGCCGCGGGTGACGACCCTCGGGTCTATCTTACCAATGCATAATACCCCCCTCCCCAGATACGAAGACAGTGTTCGTAACTATTGTGACCCTCCAACTTCGAAGTCGCGCTGTTCGCGGTGAATGAAATCGGGTCGTACATCCGGCCACCACGAGGCTGATGGGACATCCCCTCTTGACCTTCTACCACCACGATCTGGGGATTTTCCCATGGTGCGGCCCTGCCGAGGACTCGAGATAAGGGGTTCCCCCGTCTGCCTGGACAACGATTCAGGTTACCGACTCGAGCAGGGACACCGTCCGGGGTCAGCGAGGTGACTCGTTGGCTCGGCTGCGGATCTAGCGCCGCCGTTCGGTCTCAATCGTTCGGACTCGCCTCTAGTTGGCGTAGGGTGCTGTCAAGGTGAGCTCTCCTGAGGAGTGTGGCGGGCCATCGGTGCATCCCGGCAATGCCTAGGTATCCGGGAATGGCGCTTCGCGGTCTTTGCGGCTGCGATCCTCACAGGTGCGCTTTATCGCGGTAACGCCGTCCAAGCCTTGAGCCCAGCGGTGTCTCCCGTAGCGCTAAGTCACCGACTCCCCTCTCTCTCGGTCGAGCACTCCCTTGATTTTCTAGGGGTACGGGTTGGTCCGGCAATGCTGGAGGAAAACGGCCCTTAGGCGTAGGGACCTGCCCACGTACGGGGTGTCGTCTCGCGGTATCCGGGCCCTGGCAACAGACCGCCGAAGCGGGATAAGGGTAATCGCACTGCAGGCCTAAGCTATACAGGCTGCCACCGCGAAGTTCCTGGTTCCCGGGAGGTGTCTGCCCCCCCCTTGGAGGTAAACACGGGTCAAGTGCTCCTATCATACACTGAGCCGTGGGATCCGACTCAGGACCTCCGCCATCCATGGGCCTCCGCTTACTGACTCCCCCCCCTGTAGGCAACGGACTTTTTGCCGGCCGCGTTCCACCCTTGCTTCCTTTTTCCTTATCTCGCGTTTCGGACGTTCTATCCCCTTTTAG
>Ga0307511_10004452_pt1 | contig 14308 bp, 10 predicted proteins | sample 13_EM_MG_FD_200266 | JGI IMG/M metagenome (GOLD analysis project Ga0307511, IMG submission 200266) | Populus trichocarpa ectomycorrhiza microbial communities from riparian zone in the Pacific Northwest, United States - 13_EM | ecosystem: Host-associated > Plants > Roots > Unclassified | place... | reverse complement strand
ACATAACTTTCATGGATCAGCTAATAAGACTGTCCATCTCCTCTTTTGCAAAATTTCATGTATCAATCTGCCAAATAGCAGGTGTGCTGGTTTTTTTATCATCTACCTTTAATTCAAGATCATAATGATCATCAGTTGCATGAGAGCTGATTCTGTATTCTGATGAACCAATCAAATGAGCTGGTGCTGTATGATGTTGCATCAACTGCATGAGCTGATTTCAGCACTTTTCATCAAGTTTATCAATTATTTTAATTCAGGTTTTATCAGATGAGCTGAGTTGCAGCATTGACGACATAGTGAGTATAGAGTTGAATGTTTGTGATACTCAACCCAGCTGCCTTGGAGGTGGAAACAATGAATTCATTTTTTCTGGAAGGCTAGACAACCTTGCTTCAAGTTATTGTGCATTAAGAGCTCTTATTGATTCATGTGAATCATCCAGTGATTTATCAAATGACACTGCAGTCCGGATGATTGCTTTATTTGATAATGAAGAGGTAATTCTTCTGACACCCTGTGACACAACACACAGATTTATTTCTTCCCTGTATACCTGTGGATTGATAGGAACTGAAATGAGCTGTCATTGGCTAGCTAATGGACTTTTACTTGCTAATTAGAAAATAGTTGCGATGACACAGTTTCTTATGGTAAGGAGCTATAACTATCTTCCATGAAGTCCATTTCTATTGACACTCAGTGGAAGGCATTTGGATTATTGTTAATAGGCATCAAGAGTCTCTTTATTATTGGTAGAAAGAAAGTAGTGGAGTCCACCGTTTCATGTTCTATGGCAGTTTCCAAGCACATTCCTTTTACAATTTGTGCCGATTCACAAATGTTATTCCTAACTATTGATGTTTAGGTGGGTTCAGGTTCAGTTCAGGGAGCTGGTGCACCGACCATGTTTCAGGCTATGAAACGAATTGCTGGGTGCTTGGCTCGTAATAATGTTAATGAAGGGGCTATTGAGCGTGCTATTCGGCAGTCGTTTCTTGGTATAATTCATTTGGCAGTATTTGAATGGATTAAATTCTTATCAGTTTCTAGTATTTCTTTTCTGCAATCAGTTATGTTGACAGAAATTTTAAAAATTCTTTTGGAATCTTCTCTCTGTAGTATCTGCTGACATGGCTCATGGAGTACACCCAAATTTTATGGAAAAGCATGAAGAACACCATCGGCCTGAAATGCAAAAGGGACTTGTTATCAAGCACAACGCAAATCAGCGGTATGCTACCAGTGGAGTCACGGCATTTCTTTTTAAAGAAGTTGGCAAAATCCACAACCTTCCATCTCAGGTAATTGCCTATTGAAATGAGGCAATCCAACCCTTTGTCTACTCTATAAAGCAGTTTCATGTTATGGTCAATATATGAGCATGCTGGACACTAGAAAAGTTGATATTTAATTGTCAGCAAGGAGAAGCAATTTTTTCACTTGTACTTTTCGTTGGTACTGCTAGGGATTCAATGATTTTTAAATGCTTGAGCACAGGTGAACTGAATTGAATGTCAGGCCGAGGGAAGGCATCAAATTGTCAATTTTGGTTAACACCAAAAGTCATTATTTCAATATTATGAATAGAAATTTCGCTTTCCTAGTTGCTTAAGAAACAAAAATCTTTGTTTCGGGATGGCATAGGGAAGTGTCAGATACCATTTGGTTGGTTGGAAAGAGGTTTATTCTCCTATTTGTGTTGGGGCTTGAAAGAGAGGTTAAGATGTGTTCAATCAGGCTTGACTAGAAATACTGGACCGCCAAAGGGAGAGGAAAGTGATAGAAAGAAAAGAATTCTCAGATTTAATCAACTTTTAACATTGGAACTCAATCCATTGGAATCTAGTTATAAAATCTGGAAACAACTGTCATAAAGGGGGTTTTGTTTGTCACTTCAAGTCTATGGTAAAGCAGGTTAGGTCTGGTTATTTTTATTTTTCTTTTGAATTGTGAATCTTTGCCCAACTAAGTGACTGGTCCATAGTAAGTGGTAGTCTGCAAGACAACCTATAGCATAGTAGCCTCGATTAATAGCGATACTGATTCCATGATTTCATATTATGGACTTCTTATTTTCCTTTTGACTTTCTGGTTATAGTCCTCACCTTGGACTCTCTGCATGAAGTTGATTTGCCTAACATACTACTGGTAACTTCCTTGCAGGAATTTGTGGTGAGAAATGATATGGGATGTGGATCCACCATTGGTCCTATACTTGCTTCAGGTGCCGGCATCCGCACAGTTGATTGTGGCATTCCTCAACTTTCAATGCATAGGTATCGTACTAATTCTCTAATAACGCATGAAGTTCATTACATTTTATGACCACCTGCATTTCACTGAGCTACTCAACAAGACAACGGTGCTTATGCTGGGTTCTTTTTTACTTGTGGTTTATTCTTGTCTATTCGTCTCTCTTGTTTCTACTGCAGTGTGAGAGAGATATGTGCAAAAGAAGATGTAGACATTGCTTACAAGTATTTCAAAGCATTCTATCAGAACTTTTCAAGCATAGACAAGAAGCTGGAGGTGGATTAAGTTGTTTGCGGGCTTACTGTAGAAGACTAGTTTGGACTTTGGTATAAAAGAGAGAGACCTCTTGATTTCATTTATTACTCGTATAATATTTCTATTCTTCATAAGCACATTTTTACCTCCAAAAATAACGATTTGCAAGAGCTTGGACATGTAACTAGGTATACCCCACACTAAGCACACAGAAAAAAGAGGGGCTGGTTACTAAATTTCAGGCATCAACGAATATTAGGTCATGTTTGATTTGACAGGATTTGTTGTAGAACTGGAGGTTGCGCTGGAAAGTTTCTTCTTCAGCTCGGACAGCAGCGCCTGATTCTCCTGGTTTAGCCGTTGAGCTTTCTTCCTTGGCATCTCATTCTGTTGGATTATATAACAGTTCTGCGTATAGCTGTGAGTTAAGCTTTTCCATCTTGAGCTGTTGGTATTACCCCCTGAAAATATCCCAAATCACGGATTATTAGCAAAGATGGTGGCTAGCTAAATACGAATTGTTAGGAGACAAGGAACTGGGAATTTAATTTATGCATGTAGAACTGAGCTTGAAAAACCTACCTGTGTATGCCTTGATAGGAAAAGAATTACAGATGAAGAGCATGCAAAGAGAGGTGAGAGGGAGAAGATGGTACGTATAATTCGAGAAGTGTACACATACACACACACACGCCCACGTGCCACGGCTTACAAAAGACAAAACAATGGTCTTGAAGGCAACATGGTTCACCGAAAACAACAGACATCCCATCTGCAAAGCCCTCACGGTCTGCCTTTTCCATGTAGAATAACTTGATTGTACGTGTATCTTTAACCGTCTGTAATTCATGGGATCTTCACTGGCATATTCAAAAGAAAGAGGGTCTTGTGGATTTTGTTAGGAGCGATGCACGTAAAAAGTACGAGCCTAGTAAGCATTATGCACGTAAAAGTGACTTTTGTGCACTAGTGGAAGCAACGTTAATGTATATAAGAAAGCTTGGTATGTTTTTGATGAAAATCACTCAAAACCACACAAAAAAAAAAAACATTAAACCAATGTGGATAATTTTGGAAATAAAACCCATTCAAAAGATCATTTAAACTGTCTTTTTAGTCCAAACAAAAGGGCATTTTTAAAAGTCATTAAAAACAAATGGAAAGTTCTTGAAAATGTGTTTTTTGATATTAAAATATAACTTAATCTCGATACGTGAGAACATGCAGAGAAGCTTACGGAAGAGGATGAGAAAAGGTGATTAATTATTACGGAGAGAATAACGCGTGGGCAACAACGGTGAGACCGGGCGGCACCTGAAGGGGAAAAGGAAAGGTTTTGATATTCATGTGACAGCGCGCTGGCAGAAAGAAGCCATTATCTGTAGAGTTTCATAAACATCATGTTCTTTTTGGTCCAATCGTTCATACCTTGTGTATCCAAACACACTGACCTTTTAGTCTCTTTGTTCACAGAAGAAGAAACAAACCAGTGATGCTCTTTCCTGTTTACATAGTATAAGGCTTAAACGGGAGAGCTCTCAGGGGAAGGAGACATATACCAGTTAAGATTGTGGCTGTCCAGCAGTCGTCCCTCCAGCATTTGCAATCCTGACAGTCCACACATTTCAATTATTTTCAAGTATTGATGAATCACTCCCTATTGCCCCCAATCAAAGATAAAGTTCATCATACAATGTTAGACCCCCAACAGGTCCTTCAGAACAAAAAATTCAAGTTGATCTGACCATATTTCATTCAATCATCCAATCGAGTTGTTGATAAATAAGTGCCCCTAGTTTTACCAGATTAATGCCCAACAAGATTTGAAATGCACTAGGTCACCAATCAACCTACCAAACCAGGTCAATCGCAACTGATGAACAGCTGCCTCAATGGTCGTTCCAGTATCTATCCCATGATCAGTGGGCATAACAAAAATTATTCCAAGAGAAGGGGAGAATAAACCAACAAGCCTGCAATCTCTCAAATTCTGATGCGGTGCATCAGTGTTGCTCCTTGAGGGCCAACCTTGTACAACTGTACAAGCGTAGGCAGCTACTGCGCAGAAAATAGAAGGCATCCAGAGAAGTGTAAAATTTTAGTGTAAAGAGCACTGAAAGTGTCTGGAAACAGGAAAAAATTACGGTTAACTTCACTAATCATAGATAACAATGAAAGATGCTATTACAGTTCAAAAATATATGTTCCTACAATACATGACGAATTGCTTCATTTTTCCCGCGGTCAAGTGTCACAGTCAGTCGTAATCAGAGTTGTTTAAAGGGGTAAGCTGCAAAACCAAGCTGCGCCGAACCAAAAACAAAATGCCAGCTCTGATAAAAATGTCCTTCAAGCACATCCCCCTTGGCCCTCACAGTCTGTAGGGATGAGGTGAGCAAATTAATTTATCTTGTAGCAAAAGACGTAGCCAGGCCTGATAGCAAGAGTTAAATAACAACAGAGCAGAGCGACAAAAGGGATGTACCTTCAATTAGACTGAGCACACACATAGCCAACTCTGACGATTCTTTTTCATCATCATCAGTGACAAAACAAAGCTCTTGTACATTCATCTGCCAAGCCCTTGAGCTTCTTCGTCTTTCACCACATGAAGAAGCCTCAAGCAAAACCAAGATTGGTGGAATGGATCAGCGTCTGTTCATGAGAAAAAGTGTCCACTCCAATCCAACTCGGTTCTCTATGCCTGCACTCCTGCCAGTTCGTATATGATTCAGGGTTGAATCAGCTCATCAATATTTCATGCCTAAGTTCCAGCTGGCAGGGTGCAGGCATGGCCCAAGCCCCTCAACGGGGCCGAGCTAAACCAAAACTTGCATCAGGTTGCTGTTGATGAGACTGTACATGCACAGAGATGAAAAAAAATTGATACCACAACCAAAATCCAACAATTGTGAACAGAAGCAGTAATAATCACATCGAGTGCAAGTCACTAAACCAAATTTACTGAAGGGAGAAATTTATCATCATCAAACAGCTGGGGTCATTCATGGTGATAATCCAAACTTTCCCCCGTTTCTTTCTTTCTTAAGGGAAGGAAGAGAGGATATTTCGGACACTGCATAGGATGCACTAGACACCTCTGGTCAAACAGATATGACAAGAAAGATCACATGTGATTGCTAATATGATTAATGAGTAGAATATTACATGTAGGCTCATCGAACTACAGAAATATCTCACAAGAACTAGGGAAACTGAAAATATTCATCTTACTATTGTACCAAAAGCCCCCTTTCATTTCAAAAGGAAGAGATTTTTCAACTAATTCTAGGAAAATAGAGCCATTCTAATTGCCATACCTGTGAAAAAGGCTGAACATGTTCATGAGGATGGATGAAAGGCATTCCTGGGTGTTGACATGGATACTGAGAGGAATGCAGATAAATGGCAGGTGTGGAGCGTGCACCAACATGATTCGGATTAAACAGAGGTATAAGAGTATCAGGATGGCCATACCCAATCCCTGCAGGGGTTGATGGTGCGGCCCAGGGCCCTGGTACATGTTGAGGGAGAGGGTGAGGTTGGTGTTCTGTAGATATCTGAGATATGTGACGGGACCCAAGGTGCGGAAATTCGGTGTTGTAATTTAGTGCAGGGGTGTACATAGGCTGGATAGTGTAAGGTCCTCCCCCATTGAACCCAAAACCAGGGTCAAATCTTTGCATATACCTGGAAGAACATTTCATTGTAAATTTTCTCTATTAAACAAAAATAAATCAAGCTCATTGATGTTGTGAGGTAATTAACATCACAAGCATGAGAAATTAATTTCCAGATCCAGACTAGATGAAGTAATTTGCAATCTTCAACAGGTGGGTACTCAAATTATTGACTTGAAAAATAATCATACTTATCACTATTGGAAGATAATTTTGGTTCCATCAAAAGCTAGTCCTCGTTTTCATTGGCCATGAGCCACTAATTCTATCATAGCATTGCAAATCATGAAATTCCCATCAAAAGGACAGACATTGAACATTTTAGCGTGGAAAAGGAGAGAATTCAACTTGCCAGAGAAGTTACACAGCCAAAATCAGTGAAGACATGCCATCCTAAAAATTCTTGAGAAGCTAAAATGCAATTGAATCTCAGGAACAATTTACAGCATTGTTTTACTGTAACACCCTAAAATTTGCTTTTAACTATAATTGATGATTTCCTTAAAATAATGTAAGATTAGAGAAAATTACAGGACAAAAGCCAAAGAACTAAAGAAAAGAAGGGTTAAAATGCAATCACTAATTTAACCAGGTGAAGTAGGATAACTTTTGCATGATTAAGTAGGTGGCGGACAAGTTTTGGCACGTCACGCTTATGAGGGTGTCAAAAGGAAGGTAGAGAGGTGCTTTCTGTCAGAATTTTCAGAATTAACCACATCTTTTTTTTCCCCACTTCTTGAACTTAAGAGAGAGCTATACACCATCCTACAAACTAACACTACCAAATCATATCTCCCTAGAACAAATTGTGAGGTATTAAGGCTTAAATTCAATAGAGTTGTTAGAAAGACAACCAAGGATAGATTGTAGATATAAAGGAAAGGAAAGGAAAGAAAAGTAAGTGAATGAAAAAGTAAGGGAATAAGGGCTAAAGCTTAAGGTGAGCGATTAAATTAAAAAGAATGCATAAATCCTATTGTTTTGGATATTTTTATGTATGGAGAATTTTTTTTAAATGGTTGCTGAATATATATATATATGACCTAAGTTTTGAATAGTTGCTAAGAAAGAGTATGGTTATGAAAGATTGAAGTATAACGTGTTCTTTTAAAGTAAAAGATATGTTTTAGCCAAAATATTGTGTTGATATAATTGCACATGATATCTGAAAAGAGTAAAGTTTGCTTTACATGAGATTGTGGCCGCCTATATGTTACATTTGCCACCATTGGGTAGTATATGGATACGAGATATGGACATTCAATTGTCATACATGTTTACTTGTGAAAATATTATGTCAATATAATGTTGGGCATATATGTTGAAAACTTATGAAGTTTCCCATGCTTATTTCTTTAATCATTCCCTGGGTTATCTCATTAGTAGTTGATAAATTATTTTCAGAGAATCAAGGTGAGATTGAAAGAGGGCTCGGGTGATAGGTTACCAACTGAATTGTTTTGGAGTCCTAACTTGAAGTTTTGTATCTTTCATAGGTTAGTTTTGAGTATGGGTCATTTCACATGTAAATGCATATGTAAACATATCATGCATGAACTCTTGTAGTGTGTGATTGATCAATAGGACAACTTTGTACAAAGATGTAAAATATAAGCGAATGATCAAGACAAGACCACAAGATATCATGTAAGTTAGTTTAATGGACAGCAGGGTGTGTGTGCTTGTAAATAAATGTTTGGTTGGTAAATTTAATTGATTTGGTACCAACAAGAAGCAGTTAGGTTGGCTCAATCAAACAAAGTGATAGGATGAGGAAATAGACATTATTCCCCACCAGAAGAAAAGAAAGCCACACTGAGAGGCGTAGTATAGGAGTTGACAACCTATCCCTGCCAAATAAAGCACATGCTAAGGGAAAGCAAGAGAAAAGCATGAACAAAATACCTGTCATAGCTTCGATCATAGTCGGGGTCCTTCCGATCAACCTCACGGTCCCGAAATATGGCTACCCTATTGTTTGGTCTATACCTACCAACTGGCTCCTTCTCGATTCTTGTTCTTGCTAATGTTGCTGATCTACTGTTACTTGTGGAAGATTCAATTAAACCCCGTCCAGAACTTAAATCAGGAATACCTGGAGTAGATTTCTCTTCTGACTTTGATATACCAAATGTACCGTGCTGGGAACAATCCTGTGACCTCGGTTCACTGTCCGGTTTCCCAATAGTACCACCAGTGGAACTACTAGAGTTAAATATCCGTTCACGTGCCTTGTTGTACTCCTCTTTTCTTTCCTCCACACTTTTGGAATTATTTGTCTTCAATGAATTTGAATTGTTGGCAGTTTGAGACCCTTTTTGTGGCCTCTGTTTAATTGCAACCTTAACAGTATCACCGTCTTCTGATGGCAAACTCACAGGGATGTCAGCCAGGCGAATCAAGGGAAGCCTGCAGTTGGAAGTCTTGCAGACAATAATTCTGGAGCCAGAGCCATCAGGTAAACTATTGTCTAACAAAACCATTGATTGCAGTGAGTAATGCTGTGCTACACGATGTGCTGCCAGCCTTAAATATGAAGTAGGCAACTGTTGAAACTCTAGTTGTTGTTGGTTTGGATCACGGATAAACTTCTCTATGTCTTGTTCCATCCGCAAAACTAAACATCAGAGATTACATGTCTTTACGCGGATGAAGAAAAAAGGATACAAGGGATGCTCAAAACCACTTAAAAAGGACAGAAATGATGTGAATAAAGACAACCAGCAGGTCATCCTTCTGCTCTCATAACACTGACTTTTGCATAAAGAGAAGCAAGGAACTCATAAGATCGTTATAATTATATTACAATCATTAACAACTGCATCTTTAAAAAAAATCCCTTGTCAAGCCTAATTTCACTAAGAAATTGTAACCCCTAAATTATTCAAGAATCTGGGTTGAAACCAGCCTAATATTCTATTCATAACCCTCGCCTATCCCAACCCCTCCCCTCCCCAAAAATAAATCCGACGAAAAGAAAGCACTCTGTAGATCTACCAGAACTCCATCTAGTTAATTATTAAGAAAATCACCCACCTAAGTCTCCCTCTCGTGCAATCAAACAAAAACCACCAGAAAATTTCCTTAAACTCAACACTCCCTAAAAGTTTCTAATAGAACAATTTCCTACTCCTATATTCTCACCATCACCATACATCTAGAATCGTCACTTTCTTCAAAGGTCAATACTCAATTCCCGCACAATAACTGAACCTGACACGCTAAGCACGTTTACAACCCAGTGAAAAACACCAACACACAAAATCTTCAGCAAAATCAACACCATCCCACATATTACGAAAACCTTATTCAGCTAAATTCACGCAAATAAACAAATTAATTAATTAAAAAACTCACTTGAGAGGCGTTCGCGAGTGTTCTGCAAGGCCTCAAGGAGAAACTGGTCGACTTGATTAACAACATCATCCGTTACTTTCTCACCCGGACCCAAAGAACCCGGACCCGAACCCGAGCGAGGGAGCTGATCTTGAGGCTGTTGATGTTTAGTCTCTTTATTCAGAGACAAACGATTCATCGTCTGGTCTAGATCAGCCACCTCCCATGAATCGGGGGCACCCAGATCCTCCTCCGCCACCACAGAGCCCTCCATGACCACAACAGATAGGCCTGAACAGAGAGGAGACAAGAGAGAAGGAATAATTGTCAGGGTTTGTGCGATTGGATTGTGATAGTCATCAAATCAGGGTTTGTTAAAGGGGGGCGATTGATTTCATGTGGATTTAGGTTAGGGTTTGTGAATTGGTGATTTTGTTTTTCAGAGAAATTTTTATCGAGAGGGAGAGAAGGAGAGACGATAGGGTTTGACGATGGCGGGCTGGCGCGTGTTCTTTCAGTGCAAGCGATGTTATATTCTGTGTAGCACGTGGCGCTTAAGAGGGTATTAACTGTCGTTTTTAAAAATATATCAAAATTTTATTTTTAATTTTTAATTTTTTTTATTACACATTAAAAACAATCTAAAAATATAAAAAATTAATATTTAAAAAACGCAATGTAATTCCAGGCGCGCCCCCAATATCCGTATAGATAATGGTACGTTGCGTGCGCTTACATATTTTCAGTTGTTTATTTATATTTAATTATTACTTCCCGTTATGCTCAATTTTCTTATTTATTTTATAAGTAAATGATTTTAGCATAAATCTTTATTCAAAGATGAGAATAGTTCAAGGATAAAATTAATATAAAAATATTCCGGTATAGAATTAAGACTATGAAAATAACTTAGGAATATAACATAAATCTTTATTCAAAGATTAAAATAATTTAAAAATGAAATTAATATAAAAAATAATCTGAATATAAAATTAAGACTATGACGATAATTTAGGGATATTTGAGGTTTGCTTAGATATTTGTTCGTTGATCGATGTATGTTGGGCTGAGAAACTTTATAAAAGCTGTTATCCTACTCCATCCTATTTATTTTAACTTTATATCAAGGAAATCCAAAAAAAAAAATATTCAAGTTCCCATTGCATAAAACGATAAACACCTGCATATTTCATAATGAAAATATCAGACCATCCTTTATTATTTTGTTCAGACACGTGTTTAATGTGATTTTAAAAGGATAGATAAAGTTATCTTTAAAATTATTATCATTTGCTCTTTGTTGCTCTTCATGGTTTAATAACACGGGATAGAATGACAATTTAGCATGATTTGGTGATTAAATATCTGTTTGTTTTATGAAAGTTACTTTCTAATTTCTTTTTGTATTTGTTTTTTTTTATGAAAGTTGATTAATAAGAAATATTTTTTAATTAAATAAAAATTTATCTTAATTTTTAGAAAAATATTTTTGTTTTATAGGAATACACTTTCAGAAGTCAAGAAAAAATAAAAAAAATATTTTATTATTTATTAATCATATCAAATTTGATCTTTAATTTTTTTTTATTGTTGTATATTTTTTTGAATAATTTTTTTATTTTTTTATTTTATCCATTAAAATTTGATTTAATTTAATTTTTAAATAAGCATTATCTTTGTTTTTTAGTAGTTATTTATTTTTCTCTTATTCATTTATCAATTGAAATTCTTTTACATATAAGATCTGGTCCTATTATTTTGATTACCTTTTATTTTATTGAAATATATTTTTTTCAGTTTGTTCATTATTCAATTTTTTTATTCATCAGATTTAATTATTATTTTTAAATAAATTTAAAAAAATATTAATAAGTTATTTTTAACTTATTTTTTATAATATAGTTAAATACTGAAAAGTATTTTTTAATTTAATTTTTATAAAAACATTAAGTATTAAAAAATAATTTATTTTTTAAAAATTTCCTGTCTATTGAAACAACGTTTACAAAATAAATTATTTTTCAGGAAACATGCCTAAGAAATATTTAGCTGGAATTAGCCTTGGTGCACTAATAGATAGGGAATAAAGATGTAGACTTCACAAAACACAAGGATCAAAGCACACTTCCAAATTTCCAATTATGATCTCTTAAAATCAACGGTCCAAAACCACCCAACTCCCTGCCGCCAAAGCTGCTGATCTGTTGCCCAATTTCAATTCATCTACCCTCATTTATCCTCTTAATTACAATAACACCGCAACCATTAAAAATCTCTCTGCAGCGATTTCCCATTCAAAACTGCACAACAAGGGAAAAACAATGAAGGGTTTTGGCAGGTTAATATCGCGAGCTTTGTTAAACCAAAAAAGATTCGAACTTTGCAGAGAAATCAATACTACATGTCGATTAACACCTTGCCGTTTTATACATGTTTCATCAGCAATGGCACCATTCTTGCACAGCCGTGGTGGTGCTTTCTCTGATTGCAAGACGTTGAAGTCTTCTTTGCACCCAGAGAAATGGACCCTTTTGACAGGTTGGTCTGTTTTGATTGAAATTATTGTTACTTTTTGTTATTTCTACCTTGCGGTTTGAATTTTTATGTTTTATGTTAGTTGTTGTTTTAAGTCATGTAAAGGGTCTTTTGTTTTACGATAAGTAAAATGGGATGCTACAGATTTTATCCGAGGGTCATGGGATATGCTGTAAAGTTATGAATTCTAGAGGTTACAATGCTTTTTTCTGGCCTTGTAATTAAAGACTCAGTGGAGTTAATTAAGCTGAGTTGTGATGGCCGGTGCAGCGCAGAGGAGGACAATGTTTATACAAACCCAGTCCACACCGAATCCATTATCCCTTATGTTTCATCCTGGGAAGCCAATTATGGATGTAGGGAGTGCGGATTTCCCAAATGCTCGTTCAGCTATGAATTCTCCGTTGGCGAAATCTATTTACGAAATTGATGGTAAGATAGAATTGGTTTTGTTCTTAGGCTAACCTTATGCTACAATTGTTTATAATTTTTTAATCTGTATCCTGTATTGTTTTTCCATAGGTATCACTCGAGTTTTCTTTGGATCTGATTTTGTCACCGTAACAAAGTCAGATGATGCTTCTTGGGAGTTCCTAGAACCTGAGATATTTGCAGCAATCATGGACTTTTATTCTTCTGGAGAACCTTTGTTTCAAGACTCAAAAACTGCTGCAGCGAAGGACACGGCTATTAGCGAGGTATATCTTTAGTGTACTGATTTTCCAGCAGTCCACACAAATGAAGCTTGCTTGTTCGGAGTATGCTTTTTCACATCTTTGTTATTTAAGCTTGCATTTCACATTGGGTGGTCCTTGGTATGTACTTATGTAGAAAAATCCAAGGTTAGGTTCCTACAGAAAGTTTCCCTTGGGCATGAACTTATAGCAAGGTGTAACTATGTTCTCTTTCTAATTCCCCCCTCTCTCAGTTTCCCTTTTTCACAAGTTTAGCTCAGAGGTGGTGCTTGTTCATAGTTGTGTTGAGAAAATCCAAATGTTTGGAATAAGATATTTAATCAACATGGATGTAGCATGTTATGCAGTTTTTCAGTACCCATATGCCAAATATTAATGTCATGAGCAATTGAATAGTGCTTTCATCCATTTTCTATGTATCTGGTATGAAGTTCAATAGATGTCTGCTGTAGTAGATTTCTGTAAAATAGCTGAATATAGTTTATGTTTTCACTTGAAAGTAGCTGGGATTTTGAAGGATTTCATTATTTATTCTCTAATGATCTTAACTAATTTAAATTGAGCATTAAGCACTCAATATGAAAATATTAATGCTTGCCAATACAGGACGACTCAGAAACTGTGACAATGATTAAAGAGCTGTTGGAGACTCGTATTCGACCAGCAGTGCAGGATGATGGTGGAGATATTGAGTATCGGGGTTTTGATGAGTAGGTTTTTCTTCTCATGGTTAAACATGTTCACAGCGTATTGAATGAACAATCCACGTTGTTTCTTATAATTAATTGAAATTTGAATTTTTTCTCTTTAGGGAAACTGGGATAGTCAAATTGACAATGCAAGGAGCATGCAGTGGCTGCCCGAGCTCTTCTGTCACTTTGAAATCTGGAATAGAGAATATGCTGATGCATTATGTACCAGAGGTAACAAGTGAAAATCATGTTTGAGATTTCCAATTGATGTAAAATCACAGTTTTTGTTTGAACTCTTATCGGGCTCTGCAGTAAAGTTCAAAACTTGGTGTGCATTCCTAAGTTGATTTCACTTTTTAAGGGTGGACTGTGTGTTTGTAATTTGCGTGTCTATGAGTTTGCTATGAATTAACTTAAGCATGTATGAACAGAACTAAAGAATGAAACCCGATGAAAACTAATGCCATGACAAGCTGCATATATTCATAAGTTATAGAACTTACCAGGCAAATGCTCATTTGGTGAAAGCATTAAAACCTGATTACAAAGCTTGGGGATAATGGAGATAAACTATGGCATTAATTGATTCGTGGCTAGTTCTTGAAGATACCCAGGGGTGCAGCTTCCTAACTTTGTCCCTCCTGTGTTAAGTACACAAATCTAGTTTGTGCTACTGTTTGAATAGATTATTATGTTCTGAAGTGCATTATGACTAGTAATTAACATTTTTTTTAAAAAAAGAAATTAGAAAGATGAGAGTGTTAACATGCATTTAGAAAGAAAGAACGATGATGTTTAGAAATAAATCGTGTTGAAGGGATTAATTGGCCTTAGAAATAATGAGAAAAACTAGACCATC
>Ga0307511_10004451_pt1 | contig 14309 bp, 17 predicted proteins | sample 13_EM_MG_FD_200266 | JGI IMG/M metagenome (GOLD analysis project Ga0307511, IMG submission 200266) | Populus trichocarpa ectomycorrhiza microbial communities from riparian zone in the Pacific Northwest, United States - 13_EM | ecosystem: Host-associated > Plants > Roots > Unclassified | place... | reverse complement strand
GACAGAGTTCAGACAAGCCTTAGATAGCTTCAATACAGAGAGATTACACCTGTTAATTCTCTTCCCGCTTGGGAAATCTGTATGCTCTCAAAGACCCTCTGAGTCCTCGACCTAGCGGAACCAATAACAGACATACACTATCAGCCCGCTGATAGTATAGACTCTGTTAAACGGCCCGCGGTGCTACTATTGGCATCGCCCATTACACATCCCTCATTGTATCATCTTAGTCAACTTGAGCAACGAGATGAAAGTCGGGGTCATCTTTGTGGCTGTCTTCGAGAACGAGGTATATCTTTGCCATATTGGTTGCTGGCAGGATTCTATTTCTGAGGTCTGTCTATGCCTTGCGTTTTGCTTTGCATGTTGATACATAGGGTCCCTCGCTTTTGCAAAAATTGCAACGACAAGTGGCAGTAGGTGCCGGAGGAATTGACGTCTTCTCTTGTATTTGAGGATCGTGAACAAGGTTGTTCTCCTCGCTGGTTGCGTGGTGTTATTGGTGTATAAATCCCACTCCTGGCACATATCTCATAGGATTAGTGTGGGATAGGAGCCTGTTATGACCTATATTAGATCCGCTAGCTTGTCCGGAAGTTGTATTGCATTGTGATCTGGTGGTCACTGCAGCAGAGAGCAAGGAGGGTCTTTCCTCCTCTGGTAAAATCTTGATGTTGTAGTCCCATGGGTTGTTTCCTTCGGTTTGCTGATCCCATGGGTTATGGCGAGCAATAAGAGCGTTCCTAATTGCCCATTCTTCTGCAGTCCACATTTGAGTACGGTTTGGAGCTTCTTTAATATCAAGCTCAGGAATGTCAATATCGGGAGTCTCAGAGGAGGGGGTGTTGTTAGGAGGAATAGTGGTAGCTTTCAATTTCCATGAGTCTCGCTGACTCGACTGGAAGTCCTTCTCCTTCTGATAAACTGCCACCGCTCGAGTGCAGTCTAAATATCCGTATCTGTAGGTTCTGCAAACTAAGCATCTGGTGGTGGGATAATAGCGGTTCCCATTCTGGTGCAAGCTACCATGCGAGCGGCAGTAGTAGTCATGACGGTCCGTGTTATGTTGCTTTCGATGCTGGTTGTAGTATTCCCAGGTATCATTAACGACGTCCGTAATGATGGCGGGAATCTTATTGTTATTTGTAACTGAGAAGGTATCATGTGCGGGAGCGCAGATGTTATGATAACCATCTAATTGATCATGTTCAACAACGTAGTGGTGAAGATCGACTTCATACCCATCAAATATTTCTTCAGAGATGGTGGAGAGGGTAGCCTCATCTGATTACATTTCTTCCTCCTTAATATCGTCGTAATCTTCCTAATCACTGTCGTTCTCGTAGTCGAGATAGGGACAAGAGTAGGGTGCAACACGGGGCGAGTTTTTACTGATTTTTTGGGGATCTACAGAGTTCTCAAGAATTCCAGAAAATCAGTTTGACCTATTTGGGTAATAGAATTGCCTAAATAGGTTAAAGGGCGAGTTTTTTGCCCAATTTTCGCAGATCTGCCCGATTTATGCCCCCCTAAAACTCGAGCCGTGGTGCACACTAGACAAGAGGGGTGGTGTTCGAGGCTTTCGTCCCGGCCTGCGTACTTATTGTAGTCGCAGTCCGTGTACTTAACATTGATGCAGCCACGGGAGAATATTCTGAATTCTTCTGGAATGGGAGAGATAGAAAGGTTGTTGGTAGTAATAGAAGTATCCTGAGGTTCGGTGTTGTTTTCTGTATGATCGATGCTCTGAGGAATGAAGTCTTGTTCCTCGGTGGAATCGAGGGAGTATTTATGCTTCCTTCACAGAGCATCTGCCAACAGGTTTTCCTTTCCAGCCGTATGCTCAATGACCAATTCGAATTGTGGCATGAAAGCTTGCCAACAAGCTAGCTTTTGAGATGTTTGTCGTGGCCGGAGGCATGAGAGTAGTGCTTGGTGATCCTTAAGAACCGTGAACTTGTGGTCTCGGAGCTGAGCATCAAAAAACTTCTAGAAGTCAACAATAGCGAGTAACTCCTTTTGGTAGATGAGGTAGTTCAGCTGTGCGGGGCTGAATTTCTGAGAGTGAAAACCACATGGTCGAATTGATCCTAGTTCTCCTTGTCCTATCCATGATCCTAGTCCAATATCACTAGCATCGCATCCCAGGTATTTTGGCACTTCAGAGATGTGGTACCAGGGTTTGAGAATCTGTGGAGAATTCACAAGTTCCTTGATTTTCTCGAATGCCGTGGTATGGGTGTCCGTCCATCTCCAGCGTACGCTTTCGCCTTGCAGTTCTGACAGGGTGCTTGACCAGGATGCCAGTTCCGGACAGAACTTGCTTAGCAATATTACAACGCCTAGTATACCTTGTAATTCCCGGCGGTTACTGGGAACCTTGAAGTCCAATACTCTCTTGCGCTTCTTAGGTTCCATATGTAACCTATCCGGATTTAATATTTGCCCTAAAATATCTAGACGTTTGGTGAAGAACTGGCACTTGCTAGCCTTCAACCAAAACTTCTCGTTTAGGAGCTGTTGTAGAACCTTGCGTAAGATAGCTACATGTTCGTCGTAGGTTTCTGAGAAGATAATAATATCATAGATGTAAATTACAAGATCCTTGAAGACCATGTCCTAAAAGATTTCGTATATGGCTCGTACCATTGTGGCAGGAGCGTTGCGGTAGCCTTATTGCATAATGCGACTGCGGCAATATCCCATGTGTGTGAGGAAGGTCGAGTGTTATTTCGAGCCTTCTTCAATTCTGACGTTGTGGTATCCATCTGCTAGGTCAATCTTGCACCAATACTTCCGAGCAGCGACTAGCTCCATGAGTTCCTCAATGCTTGGTAGAGGAGTGTGGTTGGGATCAACCGCATCCTTCTGTTCCCTGGCATCTAGAATACCCCGTGGTTTGGTGGGATCATCTCGTTTGGCTTGTACAAAGAGAACTACCGCATTGGTATTATGTTATGCGCGATACATCTGGCCTGAGGCTTCTTCCTCAGTGAGCTGTTTAGTTAGCTCTACATAGAATTTGGAGAGTGAGGGTCGCCATTTTGGTACTCATGTAGAGCCAGATTTTGGGCAGATTGGGTGGTTGATAGTTCTGAGAGGTGGCAATTCGTTGGGGGTGGTTGCCGGAAATAACTGGGCCAATTCAACGCACGGGTTGAATTCCCGATTTTCTCCGAGACTCATAGCCAAGACCTTGAATTCGAAGAGTGGTAGAAGATAGTCTAGCACTTCGTCTTCTATGGAGAGTGCAGCAGATGTAACTTGCCACGTAGCAAGCCCTGCTTTCCTCCATTCCTTAAGCGCAAATTGTACCATTCCTTCCCTTTGGATAGTAACAGGGTCTGCTCCTGCTGGGATTAACGTGTTCAGTGCTGCGAGCACTGGCTTGCCTAGGATCATATCCTAGGCTGCAAGATGCGATACATAGACCGTTCTTGTTTCTATATATCTTCCGCAGTGTATTTGCACTTGACATACTTTTTCTATCACACCCTTCTATCCCTTGGTCGCAGTGTTGAGTGACCTCTTTTCAATACCATAAGTGGTAGGTCGTATAGGTGCACGAATTGTGCCTTGATGAGAACACTGCCGGTGGTCTGCAAATCCACAAGGGCTAATGCAGGGTGGCCGTTAACATTGATCCGAACTCTGCTGTAGTCTAATTCTTCGCTAGACAGGTGTTTTGCCTTGGTTTTGCCCTTGTAGTTATTCTTGATGATAACTGGTTTGCTGGTGTGTTGCACGAATAGGACTTGTGTAGCGGTGCGCATGGGTTGTTTGGATATTCGCTTCTTGCATTCTTTGAAGGTGTGATATGGGGAACGGTACTATAGTCACTTCCGATCCCTGATCAACTTCATCTTGTCTTGTGACGTTAAACTCTTGTTAACCACTTCCCAGTCAGGATCCTTGGTGCTTGTTGTTTTCGTCGAAGGGATCCTTCCAGAATTAGAACTTGTTTTCTTGTTGTCTGCCTTCCTATCCCTGCAGTGATTTCGACCATGGTTTGGAACTGCTGGGGAAGTTGATTGTCATGCAGGTTTGGGTGTAGTTGAGATACGCCCATGTTTTCGTGCAGCCTTGTATGATTCCGCCTTCTTGACCAGGTCATTGAACGTCCAAGAATCAAGTATTTGGGGAACAAGGGTAGTTTCCATGTATTCTAGTAGGTGATTCAGGAATTTCCTGCGTTTGACTTGTTTCAAGTTGCATTGCTTTCCATCCGTATCAATGAGTTTAATCTGCAGTTCTTCCAACCAGTTGGCAAAAGTTTTGATACCCATGTGTCGACCATCCTTGTGGGGTGAGGCGGCCTCCCATTTTTGCCATAGGAGGTCATTGTTAGTAGAGGGAATGAGAAATTCCCTTAGCACTAGCATGTAGCTGAAAAAGTATTTCTTGTCTTTTTCCTTGATAAGGTGGTGGTTATAAGTAGTGAGTGCGGTGCCTTGCAGTTTGAATCTGATAAAGTCCAAAGCTTCCTGCGATTCCAATCTTATTTCTTTCCTGATTAACTATCTCTGTATTGTGTTGACCCAAGTGTCAAGATACTGTGTATAAGGAAGTTATATATATGCACGAGCATAATATATCCACCATCCACATCTAGTAGGAACCAGTGGATACTAACAAGTAGTTTGCAGATTATGACTTAAAAGATGACTTAAGGGAAAGCATAGCCACCAAACAGAATTATGACTCATATATTACATTTGTATAATTGAGCGCGTGACTCATTGGTGAGTCATGCAGGTATAAGTCAGAGATGGATTTCATTTCATGTATGAGTCAGAGGCTGGCGCACAGCCTTCCTACTGACTCACTATTTCCTTGGGTGCGAAATATATAAGGGCTCTTGGTCTGCCACCAGTATTGGAGGCGGGAGTGCTGAAAGAGTGGATCTAAACACAGTTAGAGAATTTATGAGACCAGAAGGTGGTACCTATTAATTCAAGGCCCTAGTGGGCCGGACCACCTATCGACAAGTAATAACTATGCCAGCGTGCTATGGTCACAAGGAAAATGATTTATTACTATCAGCGGATTCTCAGGTTTACAGTCTGTAGCGCGGGCTGGTAAACCTATCAATGCGACAACCTATTACTTTACACTGTGAGTCTCACCATTTCTTATCTCCACTGTTGAGATTTTCTGAAGCATCAATCTTAATACCCTTTATCCGTTTGGGTATTTTTGATGACGTTTCAGGTATGACGATTTCTGTCATCATTTCCCATTGCTGTTGTTCTGCTGTCTTACCATGATCTGTCTGTTTCTTGATCTTCTTAACCTTCTTTGGTTTGCATATGCTTCTTTGACTATGGACTGACGATCCACTGCTAGAGTTATCACTGCTAGAGCTACTATCGTCTCAGTCGTCATCTCCTCTACCTGCTGTTGTGCCCCATACTGAGGGAGGAATAAGGTCATCATCATCTTCTCCATTGCCTGCACCGGCGGTTTCCGAGGTGTGTTCCACAATGTTGTCTTCCGATACGATGCCAGTTTGAGATCTTATGCTAACTTGTGGCGCGGAACTTTTTCTGGTAGACGTCTCAGGAGGGTCCCTTCTGTCTTGTCCGTTTGGTCGTCTGGCTATAGGTGGGTCCTCAAATCGTCCTAGCACGATAGGTAGTAGGATGTGCTGACCGCATAGCATGACGAACCTAATATCATCCTATTCTTTCAGAACCCAGTGAGTTTCTATAAGTTGTGAAATCTTGGGCCGTTTTAGGTGCCCCATAAGCACTATGGTAAGTTCAAAGTCCTTACTTTCGAAAGCGATAGTTGTGTTCCAAAGGAAGTGTTTGGTTGTTGCTTCGAATAGCAGTTGTATATCTTTTGGATAAAGGCATTGAATGTATGCAAGCGTTTGTGTAAAGGCAAGGATATCATGTATTTCTGGTTGTACTTTCTTCCAGTTTGCTTCTGATATAGAAGGTGACTCAAAAACCCATGTTACGAGTGGAGAGTCTTCTTCTGGTTTGAGGACCTCTATGGTGTAGATGGTGGGTGGCAGTGGTTTGACTGATTCCTCGAACATTTCTGGTTCAGGAGTGTCTCTTTTCTTTAGTTATGTGTCGGAGATTAACTTCTTGATGTCTTCAGGAATCATAGCTAATCTTCGCGCCTTGTTGTAGGTCTACGGCTTGTTCGTCTTGGAGGCCATAATGTCGGTTACTTATTCGGATATTACGAGTTATTTTTCCCTTTTGTCTGTATATTGTGGTGATAAGTACATTAGTCCGGACATGAGTGATTTCCGATCGACTTCGGATGACTGTTGTTTAGCTGCCTGTTCGATATGTAGGCAGAATAGTGGGAACAAGGAGAGTACGAATGCTGTTTCGTTGTTTACTTCAACTCCTACGATTCCCTTCCCGATGTAAGGTTTTGTAGATAGTAAGGGTGGCGGCAACAAGACCATAAAGTGGACTCCTTATATGGAAGAATTGGATAGCTCAAATTCCTCGAGTTTTAAGCTGATGCCTACTGAAAACAGTTTAGTTGGGAAGGAGGGTAGATGTACCTCACCTGTGAGAGATCTGGTGTTGGATGGAACAGGAAGTAGCTATGTAGTTCCTGGTGTACTTTCGTATGTTTCTTCTAATGGTGTGAAGAACAAGGGTAAGCCTTAGGATGGTAATGCATATTTGTATGCTGCGATTATTCCTGGAACATATGGTACCGCGATGTCTTATACTCTTTGGCATAAGAAGATGAATGGGTATTGTATTTGCCAGGAATGCAGGAGGTAGTGTCGATATTGGTAGGGTAAGGTGATGGAATGAGGGTGGAATTGTTTAATGATGTATTCTTCTGCCTATTAGAGCCCTGCCTTGTCTTGCACAAGGTTTTCTGTTGACTGCAGACTGAGAATATCTCTGTCTCGGTGGTGGATTCTTGTTGCTAGCTTTCGTTGAAAGTAATGTTTTTGTTGAATGTGTTGACGTCCGATATAGGTGATACCTGAAAAGGTATTATAAAGATACCAATTGGTGATTAGTCCGTAGTAGTAGTTTTAACAGTTAGATTATTTTGTGTATTAAAAAAAAAGTAATGGGCAATCCCAATATTAGCACCGCGGGCCGTTTAACAGAGTCTATACTATCACCAGACTGATGGTTTATGTCTGTTATTGGTTCCGCTAAGTCGAGGACTAAGAATGCCTTTGAGAGCATACAAATTTCCCAAGGGGGAAGAAAATTTACAGTTGTAATCTCTCTATATTGAAGCTATCTAAGGCTTGTCTAAACTCTGTCTAAAGTGATCTGATCTGAGAATCCTCCTCTAGAAGGGCGGATCGGCTCAGTACTTATACTAGCCGCCAAGCCTTCTGGAGTCTGAAAAACCTGTTTTCGGGCCTGTCCAGAAAACCTGCTTTCTGGCAGTTCCAGAAAGCACTCCTCCATGACCATAAATACAGGTGTGGGAGGTCAAGCCTCCAGTACTCAGAAAACCAGGTGTGGATGCATAATGCATCAAGATAAAAGAAAAGTACATAAGAACCGGATACGCTCAAGGCAGTAGTACGTAAGGTACTATGCCCGAGCTATCTGGTATACATGATAGGTGCTAGAGAATGCGTACTAAGACAATTATAAGCAACGGTCTTCTGTTACAGATATTGTTGGTGTATAAACCCCACTCCTGGCACTGATCTCATAGGATTAGTGAGGGCTAGGAAGGTGTTATGACCTTGATTACATCCACTAGCTCGTGCGAAAGCTGCGTTGCATTGTGATCTGGTAGTAATTGCCGCAGAGACGAAGCAGGGTCTTTCTGTAATGGCAGACAGTCTCTTACAATTGTCTTAGTATGCATTTCCTAGCACACATCATATTTACCAGTTAGCTGTGGCACAGTACCTCGTGTACTACTGCCTTATACGTATCCGGTCCTTATATATTTTTTTATAACATGATGCAATACGCATCCTCACCTGTATTTCTCAGTACTGGAGACCTGACCTCCCACACCTGTATTTACAGTCATGAAGGAGTGCTTTCTGGAACGGCCAGAAAGTAGGTTTCCTGGAAATGCCAGAAAACAGGTTTTTCAGACTTCAGAAGCCTTGACGGCTAGTATAAGTACTGAGCCGATCCGCCCTTCTGGAGGAGGATTCTCAGATTAGATCACTTCAGACAGAGTTCAGACAAGCCTTAGATAGCTTCAATACAGAGAGATTACACCTGTTAATTCTCTTCCCGTTTGGGAAATCTGTATGCTCTCTAAGACCCTCTGAGTCCTCGACTTAGCAGAACCAATAACAGACATACACTATCAGCCCGCTGATAGTATAAACTCTGTTAAATGGCCCACGGTACTACTATTGGTATCGCCCATTATATTTTTTTTAACACACAAAATAATCTAACTGTTAAAATCTCTACCATGGACTGATCACCCATTGGAATCTTTATAATACCTTTTCAGGTATCACCTATATCGGACATCAACACATTCAACATACAGAATACATTCAACGAGAGCTAGCAACAAGAATCCACCATCGGGACAGAGATAGTCTCAACCTGTAGTCAACAAAAGACCTTGTGCAAGACAAGGCAGAGCTCTAATGGGCAGTAGTATACACCATTAAACAATTCCACCCTCGTTCCATCACCTTACCCCACCAATATCGACACCACCTCTTGCATTCATGACAACTACAATCCCCATTCATCTTCTTATGCCCGAGAGCATTAGACATCGCGGCACCATACGTCCCAGGAATAATCACAGCGTACAAATACGCATCACCATCCCAAGGCTCACCCTCGTTCTTCCCACCATTAGAAGAGACATACGAAAGTACAGCAAGAACTATATAGCTACTTCCTGTTCCATCCAACACCAGATTCCTCACAGGCAAGGCACATCCACCCTCATTCCCAACAGAACCAATTTTAGTTGGCATCAGCACAAAACTGGAGGAGTTTGAGCTATCCAATTCTTCTATATAAGGAGACCACCTCACGGTCTTCTTGCCGCCACTCTCACTATCTCCTAAAGCTTCCATCGGGAAGGGCATCTTAGGCGTCGCTGCTATTACCCACGCCTCAGGGGTACCTACCATTGAAGCTATGGAAGAAAACAACGAGCCAGCATCTGTGCTCCCCTCGTTCCCACTATCCTGCCTACATATCAAACAGGTAGCCGAGCCACAGTCATCCAAAGTCGATTGGAAATCACTCATTTCTGGAGTGACGTACTTGTTCCTACAATAAATGGACAAGAGGGAAAAATACCTCGTTATATCTGAATGAGTAACCAACATTATGGCTTCCAAGACGGACACGCCGTACACCTACAACAAGTCGTGAAGATTACATAGGATTCCCGAAGACATTAAGCAGCTACTCTCCGACGCACCACGAAAGAAAAGAGACACTCCTGAACCAGAAACGTTCGAGGAATCGGTCTAGCCACCTCCTCTCACCATCTATACCGTCGATGTCCTGAAACCAAAAGAAGACTCCCTCCTTACAACATGGATATTCGAGTCACCACCTATGACAGAAGCAACCTGGAAGAAAGTATAACCACAGATATACGATATCCTCTCCTTCACACAAACGCTTGGATATCTTCACTGCTTTCACCCAAAAGACATCCAACTGATACTACAAGCAACGACAAAACACTTTCTTTGGAACACAAGTATTCCATTTGAAAGTAAGGACTTGGAGCTTACCACGGTCCTTATGGAGCGCCTAAAACGCCCTAAGATTCCACAACTGACAGAACCTCACTGGGTTCTAAAGGAATGGGATGATATTATGTCCTGTATGCTATGTGGTCAGCATCTCTACTTACCTATCGTAGCAGGACGGTTTGAGGACCTACCTATAGCTAAGCGACCAAAAGGATAAGATAGAAGGAATCCTCCTGAGACGCCAACCAGACAACGTTCTGCACCAGAAGTCAGCACGGGATCTCAAACTGGCATTGTGCCAGAAGACGACAATGTGGAACATACCTCTGAAGCTGGCGACGCAAAGAATGGAGAAGATGATGACACTACCCCTCCCCTAGGAGTAGGGATAACAACAGGTGGAGGAGATGACGACGGAGACGATAGTAGCTCTAGTAGTGATGACTCTAGCAGCCGATCATCAGTCCACAGTCAAAGAAGCATAGGCAAACCAAAGAAGATCAAGAAGATCCAGAAACGGACAGATCGTGGTAAGACATCAGAATAACAACAATGGGAAACGACGACAGGAATTGTAAGACCTGAAACGTCATCAAAAATGTCCATAAGTATGAAGGGTATCAAGATTGATGCTCCGGAAAATCTCAACAGTAGAGATAAGAAATGGCGAGACTCATAGTATCTTGACACTTGGGTCAACGTGATACAGAGATGGTTAAGTATGAAAGGAATAAGATTGGAATCGAAGTAAGCGTTGGACTTTATTGGATTCAAACTGCAAGGCAGCTGTAATGGGCGATGCCAATAGTAGCACAGCGGGCCGTTTAACCGAGTCTATACTATCAGCGGGCTGATAGTGTATGTCTGTTATTGGTTCCGCTAAGTCGAGGACTCAGAGAGTCTTTGAGAGCATACAGATTTCCCAAGCGGGAAGAGAATTAACAGGTATAATCTCTCTGTATTGAAGCTATCTAAGGCTTGTCTGAACTCTGTCTGAAGTGATCTGATCTGAGAATCCTCCTCCAGAAGGGCGGATCGGCTCAGTACTTATACTAGCCGCCAAGCCTTCTGGAGTCTGAAAAACCTGTTTTCTGGCCTTTCCAGAAAACCTGCTTTTTGGCCATTCCAGAAAGCACTCCTCCATGACCATAAATACAGGTGTAGGAGGTCAGCCCTCCAGTACTCAGAAATACAGGTGTGGATGCCTAATGCATCATGATAAAGGAAAAGTACATAAGGACTGGATACACTCAAGGCAGTAGTACATAAGGTACTATGCCCGAGCTATCTGGTATACATGATAGGTGCTAGGAAATGCGTACTAAGACAATTATAAGAAACGGTCTTCCATTACAGCAGCGTACCCACTACTTATAACCACCACCTCATCAAGGGAAAAGACAAGGCATCCTTTCTCATCTTCATGCTAGTACTACGGGAATTTCTTATTCCCTCCACTAGCAAGGACCCCCTATGGAAAGAATGGGAGGCTGCATCACTCAATAAACATGGATGACACATGGGTATCAAAACCTTTGCCAACTGGTTGGAAGAACTTCAGATTAAACTTATCGACAAGGAGAGAAACCAATGCATCTCGAAAGAAGTCAAACGCAGAAAATCCCTGTACCACCTACTGGATTACATGGAAACCACCCTTGTTCCCCAAATACTTGATTCTTGGATGTTCAATGACCTGGTCAGGAAGGCGGAATCCTATGAGGCTGCACGAAAACATGGACGGGTGTCAACCACTCCTAAACCTGCACGCCAACCAACTATTCAACCAGCTCCTAACCCCAGTCGGAATAATCACTGGGATCGGAATTCCAATAGCAAGAAAACAAGTTCTAATCCCAGAAGGACCCCTGCTACGAAAACGACAAGCACCAAGGATCCTGACTAGGAAGTGGTTAACAAGACTTTAACATCATAAGACAAGATGAAGTTGATCAGGGATCGGAAGTGTCTATGGTGCCGTGCACCTGGCCATAATTTAAAGGAATGCAAGAAGCGAATATCCAAGGAACCCATGTGCACCGCCGCACAAGTTATATCCCTACAACACACCAGCAAAACAGTTATCGCCAAGAATAATTAGGGGCAAAACCAAGGCAAAACCCCAGTCTACCGAAGAATTGGACTACAGCAGGGTTCGTGTCAAGGTTAACAGCCACCCTGCATTAGCCCTCGTGGATTTACAGACCACTGGCAGAGATCTCATCAATGCGCAATTTGTACACCTATATGGCCTAACCACCTACAGTATCGACAATAAGTTACTTAATACCGCGATCAAGGGATCGAAAGGTGTGATAGAAAGGGCATGTGATGTCCAAATGGAGTACAGAGGATACACGGAAACAAGAACGCTCTATGTAGCACACCTTGCAGGCTAGGATATGATCCTAGGCAAGCCCGCACATACAGCACTGAATGCATTAATACCAGCAGGACCAAAGCCCGTTATCATCCAACCCGAAGGGATGGCACGCTTTGCTCTCAAAGAATGGAGGAAAGCAGGCCTTGCTATGGGACAACTCACATCTGCCGCCCTCTTCATAGAAGATGAAGTACCAGACTACCTTCTACCACTCTTCGAATTCATAGTCTCAGGTATGACCTTCTGAGTAAGCCGGGAATTCAACCCATTCCTTGAATTCCCCCAGTTATTTCCGGCAACCACACCCAACGAGTTGCCACCTCTCAGAACTATCAAACACCGAATCTGCCCGAAACCTGGCTCTACATGGGTACCAAAATGGCGGCCCTCACCCTCCAAATTTTATGGAGAGCTGACTAACCAGCTCACCAACGAAGAAGCCTCAGAAAGGATTTATCGAGCAGAACATGATACCAATGTGGTAGTTCTGTTTGTTCAAGCCAAACTAGATGATCCACCCAAACCACGGCGTATTCTGGACGCCAGGGATTGGAACGATGCGGTTGACTCCAACCACATACCCTTACTAAGCATTGAGGAACTTATGGAGCTAGTCGCTGCTCGAAAGTATTGGAGCAAGATTGACCTAGCAGATGGGTACTACAACATCAGAATCGAAGAAGACTCGGAACAATACTCCACCTTCCTCACACACATGGGATATTACCGCAGTCGCATGATGTAACAAGGCGACTGCTATGCTCCTGCTACCATGGTATGAGCCATGTACGAAATCTTCAAGGATATGGTCTTCAAGAACCTTGTCATTTATATCGACGATGTTATTATCTTCTCAGATCCCTACGATGAACATGTAGCTACCTTAAGAAATGTTCTACTACGAATCCTAGACGAAAAATTTTGGTTGAAGGCCAGCAAGTGCCAGCTCTTCACCAAACGTCTAGATATTTTAGGACACATATTAACTCCGAATGGGTTACATATAGACCCTAAGAAACACAAGAAAGTATTGGACTTCAAGGTTCCCAGCAACCGCTGGGAATTACGAGGTATACTCGGCATTGTCATATTCCTAAGCAAGTTCTGCCCGGAATTGGCATCCTGGTCTAGCACCCTATCAGAACTGCAAGGTGAAAACGTACCCTGGAGATGGACGGACACCCATACCACGGTACTCCAGAAATTCAAGGAATTTGTGAATTCTCCCCAGATTCTCAAACCCTACTAGAACCACTTCTCGGAAGAACTGAAATACCTGGTATGTGATGCTAGTGATATTGGACTAGGATCATGGATAGGATAAGGGGAACTAGGATCAATTCGACCCTGTCTATTTCACTCTCGGAAATTCAGCCCCACACAACTGAAGTACTCCACCTACCAAAAGGAGTTACCAGCTTTTAGAGACTCCCTGAAGATTTTTGCATCTCAGCTGAGAGACTACACATTCACAGTTCTCACGGATCACCAACCACTACTCTCATTCCTCCGGCCATGACAAACATCTCAGAACCTAGCTTGTTGGTAAGCTTACATGCGAGAATTCGACTTGGTTATCGAAGATACGGCTGGAAAAGAAAACCTGTTCACAGACGCTCTATCAATGAAGCATAAATACTCCCTCAATCCCACTGAGGAACAATACTTCATTCCTCAGAGCATCAATCCTACAGAAGACAACACCGAACCTCAGGAAACCTCTATTACCACCAACAACCTATCTATTCCACCTATTCCAGAAGCATTCACAATGGTTTCCCGTGGCTGCAACAACTTCAAGCATACAGACAGCGAATACAACAAGTGCGCAGGCTGTGACGAAAGCTTCGGTCACCACCCCACTTGTCCCTATCTCGACGATGAGAATGACGGAGATTACGAAGATTACGACGATATCAAGGAGGAAGAAATACAATCAGATAAGGATACCCTCTCCACCATCCCTGAAGAAATCTTTGACAGGTATGAGTTCGATCCTCAACCCCACGTGGTTGCAGAAGATCAATTAAATGGTTATTGTAAGGAAGTGATACACTCAGTATACTGATCAATCACCACCTCACAACTTACCCTGAACCAACATCTACTATGTAATTTCTTACTAAGTTATACTAACCTGCCTGGTTAATTATGTTGGGAAACTCATATGTAATTTCTTTATTATCACATGTTAACTATGAGTCACCTATGACTCAATAATTTCATATGACTCTAAGGTTATGACTCACTTAAGGAGTCAGAGAT
>Ga0307511_10004450_pt1 | contig 14310 bp, 11 predicted proteins | sample 13_EM_MG_FD_200266 | JGI IMG/M metagenome (GOLD analysis project Ga0307511, IMG submission 200266) | Populus trichocarpa ectomycorrhiza microbial communities from riparian zone in the Pacific Northwest, United States - 13_EM | ecosystem: Host-associated > Plants > Roots > Unclassified | place... | reverse complement strand
TATGAGGCACATGTCTGGGCATGTGGTAGACTGTAATTGGGAAAGAATAACGCATTTGTAAGTGATTTGTGGCAGAGAGGTGAGCGTGTAAGGGCTATAGGAACGTCCATTCAGGTCGCCTTTTAATATAAATACATGAGGTTTGGGATCGAATTTGGGGATAGTAAACAGATAGATATAACTCGAGATAAATACGTTCCCAATAAGAGTAAAGCTATATTAGACTTAGAACCCCGCTTCGGTCTTGCTATTTGAACTATCTAATTTTCTGTTGATTTAAACAGAACAGCCCATCTGATAACTACTTATTAGATCTCATGGGAGCTGCCTATTCTAGCATAGTTAACAGTGAAGGTTGTGTCGCCTCAACCTTTCTAATCTGGCAGTCAGTTCTCAAGTAGGAATGTGGCAGTATGACATACATCTAATAGTTCAGCTGAACTGCAATACATAAGCCTCAGGCTGACATACATGAAGTTCGCCCCAAGCTATCCAATGCAGATACATTAATGATGATATGTAGAATATAATGGAAATACATAGGAGACTTAAAGCATGTATGAGGCTGGATCCTGGGGTCATACACTGCCATAATACAATATCTGTGAACGCTAATCCTGTTAACATACTATTCCTGCATCTGTCAGGTAATCAGTCTGCATATTACCTATTGAAGTAGTTAGGGACTTGGTTTCCCATGTGATAGCGTAGGTCTCTTACTTGAGGTCTAACAGCTCTCTTGTTGTCTTAGGAAGCAATGGTTTTAGTAGAAGTTACATATCTATTTTTACTATACTAGAGTTGCTATACTGTGTAGTTTTCTCAGAAACTGCAGAACAAGGAGGCATACTGCTAATTTGATTCCCCCAATACTTGCAATACCCTTGTATATATAATAAGTAGTTCCTGCAACTTTCTGTACTGCTCGCTAATTTTCTGCTAGATTTTTAAGGTTACGAATAGCAAATATGATATGAACAGTTATAGCATAGCCCACCTAGCAGTACAATTCCAGTAGTTGTAAGTATGTGGATTGAGTTCTAATGGGAAGTGTGAACGACTTAGCTTCTGGTTCTATGATTACTGACTAGTTGTGGTGATATATGCATTCTGTAGCTTGTGCTTCTGGTCCTCTTTTTTCATATGGCAATCCACCTTGATTTGAGAAGAATCTAGCAATACTTTCTTTTTACAATATCTACGCAATATAGTGGTATAAGATTCAAATACAGATGGTCCTTCATTAACTAGTTAAGCTGCTTAAGGTTATATTTTATATATTCATTACAACAAAGAACTACCTGTAACTATGATAGTACAGGTACTGAAATTACCATGTTATTAAGGATCTTCTAAAGAAGTTATATCTCTGGAATTGTGGAAAGGAGTATCCTTGGATTATATGGATTTGAATCGATAAATCCTTAGATATCCATAGCAAGAGTGCTAGATCCAGTTGAAGCAGATACAATGTTTCCAATAAGTAAGTTTTAATACTTCTCCAAGGTGTCAATGTGATCTTGCATAGCTAGTGTTTTTGCTAGTATCAATTTCATGTGACCTAAGTAGAGTACTAGAGTATTATTAGATCAACAACAATATAATTTGAAACGTAGGAAAAGAGTAAAAACTGAAATATTCCTGTAAATTTAGAATTAAGATAGGCATATTATTTCGTTCCCAGAAGGTCTCCCTGCAAGATCTACTTAAGCATGATTGAATTCTTTCTTGCATGGCTTACTTGCCCTTCTAGCCTTTGTAGACATATTGTAGCTCAATATTCATCTTTAAGCCTTATATGTATCTAATACTCCCAAATGGGCTGAAGGAATGCAAGATAAGGTGAAGATTTTAGCTGATTACGGAATGTAGGGAGATATTCTGGTACTACCAAACTATAAAATTGTGGCATACTAATTGGTGCTTTATATAAAAAGTGTTACTGTTAGGAAAGCAAGTTAGTATAAAACTAGTCTTAGTACTTAGTGTATTTTTGACTAGCCTAATACTAATTTTAACTAATTATTTACCCCAATAAATAAATATGACTCTCTCTGCTTGCTTATTCCTATACAGTAGCAAAAGGACAATTTGTGTCTAGTGCGTCCAGTACATCCAGTGCACCTGGACGCACCTTATGTATGGGGCATATACTAGACACACATGGGATGTACACCTGACACATAATAGATGTGCACCAGACACCAACTTTACCAAAACCCTGTATTGGGATGCTAATTGTACCAACCATTTTCAGGGCATACCGGATACACCGAACTACAACTTTACCAAAAGCGGATGTTTTCTATTATATTTGTAAGTTTAAGGTGCCTTATAGCTGACCAGCTAAATATTAGAGGTGCATTTCTATATAGTTATCAAAAGGAAGAAATTTATATATGCTTACCTCTAGGGTATAAACAACTAGCATGTTGTGTACCTAATAGAAAATTAATTCCTGGACTAAAATTTAGTCTAAGAGAATAGTATGAGAGATAGGCTGGCTAGCTTCTACCACTGAGGTACAGACCTATGAACTTTGATCCTTATGTCATGTTTGATGCAAGTATATAGATTATTATTGCTATTTATATTAATGAAATCTCCATATTGGGTACTTATTCAAGGAGGAAAGAGTTGAAGGAAACTCTTAAAAAGAAGTCTAACCTCAGTAATATATACCCTTTAAACTGGCTCTTAGGTATCTAGATTAAATAGCCCTAAAACTTATTGCCTTATCTCCGCAACTGTATATAAATTAATTAGGAGTTCAGTTTTGGAAGAAACATATGAAATGTAGTTTTGCTACTTCTCAATCTAACCCATAAAGTAGGTAACCTTAAAGGAAGTACCGACCTTGGTGATGTTTCCCTCTAACAGTAGTTTATAGGATTCCTTACATCCCTGGTAATTGGAACTAGACAAGATTTCGTATTTTTGGTTCCGGCTCTTTTCCAATTTCTATCAAAGCCTACAAGGATACATAGATGTGCTCTCAAACAATTGTTGCGCTACCTTTATGGTACTGGAACTTGAATTTTGCTGATAGGTGCTTGTGCTCTCATAGGTGCTCTATTATAGATTTTGTCGCTTGTTCAGATACAGACTATGGCAGAAACCAATTAGATTAAAAATCTATGTCAGGATACATGTGATAATTGGCATCCAACACTGTCTACTAGCAAGCTATTATACAATTTTATACTGCAACCTTTACAGTTAAAATCACAACCATCAGTTTGTCTCCTGCCACTAAACATTATACATGGCTTCTGTATGCATTTGTTTAACTTTCACTAATAACTGTTCTGTTAGCTTGAAGTATGAACCCTACACGCACTATAAACCTGACCAAGAATCCTTAAATCAGTGGTTAAAGCAACTATATTGATGTGATATATTACCATGGTTAAGATTTTACTGGGTCTGGCAATTTAACAGTCCTATATATTATAAGCCACAATTCTCTAGTAGCCTTATTTATGAAGCCTTTGCCAGGTCCTTGGCTTTCTTTCCTTACAGAGTCCATACTAGGTATCCTTAATGCATGCAGTTCTTACTACATAATCCTACTAGGCAGGGGTTTATGATTTCAGTACTCTTTTAAATATATATCTTTTTTCTCCATATTTGGTTTTTTATATGTTTTTAATGAATCCAACTCATTTATCGTTACATTTGCATCTTTTCAGGCCAGGTTTCAATCTAGCAATTATATACTAAAGTAATATGTTAGACTGATCTAATTAGTTCCACTCTTATTTAGTACCGTTCCTCTTATTCTTTCTGGGTTTTCGTTCTGCCTAAACTTCATGGGCACATGTACTTCCTGACTATGTATACTTCCTACGCACTCATACTTTTTGGGCAATACCAATCTTCATACATTTCCTTGATTTCCCTCTTCCTCTTTTCGTACTCCTCCTACTTATGAGTTCCGCATATATAGGAGTTCAACTAGATAAGTGTTGCAACGGGTCTAGTATATATCACCAATGCTTGTATGCTTTCTAGTCCATCCCTCTTAAATGTGCTTCCACGTTTACGACCATTTCCCCTATGGATGCTCCCACATATGCAACCTTTTCTCTTATGGGCACTCTCATGTTAGAACTATCATAAACTTTTTCTACAGGTAACTCCACTATCTTGGGAAGGAAAAAGGTCTAAGTGGTGAGGAACAACACACAATCTCATACGTATTGAGAGTGATATCTTCTTAATATGACCTATAACTTCAATCTCCTTTATATAACTGATTAATAAGCTGATAATATATTGACATTATCGTTCAGGTTCTCAATTTTTGTGTGTTTAGAGACTGGCTGTCTTATCTTGCAGGTCTCCATTTTCCTGGACTTGAACTTTCTTTGCACCTGCATATTGGTCATTAGGTTGGGTGAGTCAGGTGGAGTCCATGTTCAAGTTTGAAATTCGACCATGTGGGGTAACAGGATTGGTCAGCAAGCTGTGATTTCCAAAATATGTGGCCATTGCCACTAGTAAGTCAATGATGCGGGTTACTTGCTTCAGAGAAGCTGACTGTATTAGGATTGCATGGGTGGTGTACTAAATCATTGTGTACCAATGGCTCTGCAAGGACGATTTCGAGGGAGAGAGCAGGAATGACATGAGCAGAAGTGGAAGGAATACTTTATTAAAGGGGGAAAGGGTCACCATAGTTGTTCCCCTAACATCTGAGGAGATATTGGTGAAGTAGTGGATGAGAGTTTTCAAGTGGTACCATGGGAGTCAATCTCGAGTAAACATGATCTTCTCTCCATTACCATTACCAGTTCAACTCTTTAGTTTACTAATTGTCCCCGTACTTTCATTCTGTCATTACGTCCTATAATTGCCCTAAATATTCTTTCGTCACTTCAAAGTATTCTCAATCATTTCCGTCTCCTTCTTTCAATCAACTGCCTATTCTTAATCCTCATATGTCATGCAATACTTTGGTAACTCAGCACAATGGTCTACTAGTGGAGGCAAGAGAAGACTATGTGTTCTGCAGTTTCTTCTTTCCTGCTATCTGGGTTAAATGTAAATGAGGGGGGGTGTAAGGAACTGGTTTTCTAGTATATGTTTTCTCTACACGTATTTTTTCTATGGCACTTTTGGTGGATTTTATTCGGTTATATCAAGGTAAGTTTTTTGGCCTATTTTGGCAGGTACCTATTTAGGACATGGTTGGATTAGGAGGGATCATATTGTGATTAGTCTTGTTGTTTTTTCCTTGTAGTTTTCTCATCATATTTCTTTATTATTACCTGTCATATTCCTGTATGATTCTGCGTTAGTCTCATGTATGTCAACTTGCTGACTACAATCTCCTGTTATACCTGCTTACTTGGGTAGTAGCTTATTCTGTTTTCTTGTTGATTATTTATATCGTTGGCAGCCTTGTTTCTGTTACCTTGTTAGGCATTATCATGACACTGAACGTGTCTATAATGAACCATCATGTATTCATTATATTCTGGCATCATAGTGAGTCCTTACTGTTGTCTAGTATGAGACCAAATAGACTCATTGCGTTAGGAACTCAGAATCTATTAAAGATCTGGATTCCGGGGCCTTAGATAGGGGTTCCGGTTCAGCACAGTCTAGTCGAGCGACCTGAGAAATGCACAAGCTACACTGGTAATATTCTTGTCCACTTGTACCTCTTGATCTCCAACCAACCCTATACTCAACCACTCCATAGCCACCTACTATAATCCTGCATAGGACATAGTGGGCATGCCAAAGACCCTACAAACACGTAGGTAGGGCCGAGTTCCTTACAGAACTCCTCTACTAACTTGGCCCACACTTAAATTTTTTTTACCTGCAATTTAAGCTTTAAAATATTCACCCTCACCTCCTAGGGCCTGATTAACCCTAGTCCCTCTTGAACCTTGTTTAAACATTCTAGTACCTTATCTAGCACTCCAGACCCAAGCTCCCCAAGTTTAGTGGAACAGCAGTCCCTGAACCTGCCTTATCACAAATCTCAGAAAATCTCACCTCAGCACTAGTAAGTCAGCACTAGTCCCCACTCAGCACCAACATAGTCAAAGCCTTACAAACGAAATTAGCAAGCCACTATGTCAGCACCAGAAACGTCCCACTCTAGAACCTCTAGCAGACTCTTAGGCCAAAAGCCATAATTTGGACCCTTGAGAGTAAACCCACCCATGTACCCATCCAGATCTGCCACCAGACAATCTATGAGAATAGATACAGAAGAACCAGAAGGAGAAGAGCTCTCTGAATGTGAGCAGGATCCTCTGTCAGAAGCAGAGGATGTGCCAGACCCTGCAGATACAGAAGCCACTCCTACTCAAGACCCAAAAGGGAAAAGACCAGAAGTGGTAATCCAGCACCCTACTCCAATGAAACCAATTGCTATCCCAGATACTAGAGAAGAAAGGGAAGAGCAAGAAGCTCTCGCCCTTATTGATAGTATGTTTAGTATCTATCACTTCCATAAACCAAAAGGACCTAGGTTTGAACCAACTCCCCAAGGCCTGTCAGTACTAGCCAAAGAAATTACCAAGCTAGCATAAGAACTACCTAGGAAGCCTATCCCAGGACAGTTTCCTATCACTCCTCAGAAGCCAACACAACGTGTACCCACTCCAGTTATCCCTCCCACAGCTCATCAAAAAGCCAAAGAAGATCCCAGCATGTTATCAAAATTTGGCTCCAGCATTAGTCAGAAATTTAAAGACACATTCCTACCAACCATGTTTCATCCAGGACCATCCAAACAACCTTCCACACGCCTTCCCCTAATACCACATTAGAGAGTTCCTCACTATAGACCCACCTGAGTTCCCCTTAGCCAAGCTAAACCCATGGATAGACCTGCATTTCACATGGTAGAACCAAGACCAGCACCTAGACCTCCCTCACCCCCAGACACTGCATGAGTACCACCCTTCCAGCAACCACAACAGCAACCTCCACCGCCCCCAGAAGCAGCCCCACCACCCACAACACCAAAAAACACAAAACAAGTTAGGACGTCAACCCCCCCCAGGATCTGATCCTGGTGATTCAGATGGAAACAGATCTAGCTTATCTGAAGGTGACACCAACAATGGTTCAGGGAAAGCAAGTAGCAGAGGTAGAAGATCTCAGATCGTGGAATCAATTACTAGCTCTGTATGTGGAAGCAGCAAGCTCAAAGCTCCAAAACTTGAAAAGAATAATGGAAGTGGTAAATGGAAGGAAGCAGCTATTTTGGACAATTGGGTTAATGATGCTATGGATATTCTAGAGGTAGGAGAACTCGATCCAGAAGCCAGACAAGCCATGATATGGCTAGGTTGGCACCTACAAGGAGAAGCAAATATCCTGCATGCATCCTACAGAAAGAATCCTGAGACCAAAAATGATATAGTACTAGAATTTCTCAAAGTACTCAGAAAATTCTGTGTACCCTTCATCAGTGATAACAAGTTATGGACCAAGTTTCAAGCTATCAGACAGACCCAGAACGGCAGAACCAACCCCATCCAACAAGTGGTCAACAAAATTTAACATCTGCAAAACCTCTTACCTAAAATTAGTGATTGGCAGTCTTACACCTAACGGTTGGAAGCTATGGACCCTGCACTTCTGCAAGAAGTAAGAGCTAAAATTAATGACGAAATGGAATGGGATGACCTCATTGAGTTGTGCAGTAAGCATGACTCAGTTATACACAAGCATACATCCATCAAAAAAGACCATAAGTCCAAAAATGGTCAAAAGATGCGTTAGCAAAATCACACAACTCAGGCTAGCAGCAACCCAGGCCCCACCAACACGAGTTGGACTGAACCCAAGCCCTAAATTAAGCCCTCCAACACGAGTTCTAAGTTGAAGAAACTTACTACAGCAGAAAAAGAAGAACTAGACAAAAAAGGTGGATGCTTCTATTGTAGGAAGACTGGTCACAATGCTGAGAATTGCCCCCTCAAGAAAAATCAGATCAGAAGTGCTGCAGGCACTATCACACACGAAATGACAGAAGTAACACACCCTAGTAAGATAACTTCCGCAGCTCAATTCATCTTGGAAGACCCACCCACACCTCACACAAAAGGCAACTCCAGCCAACCCCCACTTGATGCAGCTAAAGAACACCTCCTAGGCAGCACGAAAATTAATGACCAGCTTACTAAGACCCTTGTGGATCAACAAACTACAGGAGCTGACCTGATCAGCAGCAATTTCTGCACCTTGCATAATTTACTCTTGTACTCTCTTAAAAATCCCATCACACTACAGATAACTATGAAAGGATCCTTGGGTTCAATTAGCCAATACACCAAGGTTAACTGTGACTGGTTAGGGTGGTCAGAAGAACGAATTTTCTATGTGGCTACACTCAATGACTGGGATGGGATATTAGGATCCCCTGCACTAAGACATGCAAAGGCAGTTATCAATATGGGCACTATGAGTGTTACCATTCAACCCCCTGGTCAGAATAGGATTAGATTCACCCCCTGGAAAACCACAACAAGTCAGAAAAACCCAAGAAAGAACCCTAATACTACACCTAATCTCTTCACCCCTGCTAAAACCAACATATTTCATTTCCTAGCCCCACCCATACACCAGATCATCAAATAAGCTGTCACAACCATACAGCCCCACGCCAAGCCGTGTGATTAATTTCCAGATATGTTTCCAACCACGAAAAATCTGGAATTACTACTCCTAATGCCAGGTATGAGTCATCACATCATACTCAAAAATCCAAATGCAGTTTGGAAGCCGAGGAATATTAAGCATAAAGGAAAGTTCCTGGCTGATGTGTTGAAAAAGCTAAGAGCAGAAAAATAAATCCGGCCGCGTGTATAGATCAGAAGACACATCCTGTTGTGCCACATTTGTTATTGCCAAAATGGATGATCTAACTATGCCAAGGTACATCCATGACCTTGTCAAAAGAAATGAGGAAACTGAGTTGCAACCTGCACTCACCCCTAGTCAATCCCTCATCAAAAACGCAGTTGCTACACACCCCTTCAGGTCAAAAATTGACATTAGTGATGGCTACCACAGCATCAGGATTCACCCCCCCCATGAGAAGTATACTGCATTTTCTATCCCATATGGCACCTACAGGACTAGAGTCATGCAGCAAGGTGACTGCAATGCTCCTGCCACCTTCTAGAACATCATGAACAACCTGTTCAAACACGAGTTGGGAATCAGTGTATACATTTACATTGATGATATATTCATTTTTAGCAAAACATACAAGGAGCATTTACATCATGTCAGAACTGTGCTTCAGAGGCTTAGGGGAAATAAGTTCTATGCCAACAAGGAGAAGTCCCAGTTCATGCCCGGCGTGCTGCATTGCTTAGGCCATGTCATTACTCAAAAGGAAATTTCCCCCATCCAGAAATCTGTTCAAAGAATTCTTGATTAACCCCAACCCCAAAATAGGAAAATGTTACACGTATACATGGGTATAGTAAATTACTTGGGTTATCTAATACCTCATCTAGCAGATATGGTAGCACCCTTAACCGAGATGGCTGGGGCCACAGCCACTTGGGACTGGACTCCTACCTTCACTAAAGCCTTTAATTACACTAAGGAAGCCCTGTCTGCTGCTCCTGCAGTCAGACCTATTAATTATCACTTTGCAGATCAAATCTATTTGGTTGCAGATGCGAGTTTAATTGGCACTGGTGCATGGATTGGTCAAGGACCCACTCTACAGACTATCATCCCAGCAGACTTCCATTCTAGGAAGTTCAATCCAGCCCAAGAAAAGTATTCCACATTTGATAAGGAGTTGTTAGCTATTGTGGCCGTATTGGAGCACTTCAGAAGTGAGCTTACAGGATGTAGTTACATCATCCTTACAGATCACAAACCCCTGGTCTCATTTCCCACTCAGTATGACTTAACTGGGAAACAGTGTAATTGGGAACAGATTGTTCATCAATTCCAGTGCAAGATTCAGCACATAGGTGGAAACAAAAACGTGATAGCAGATGCTCTATCAAGAGTGTTTACTTACCCATCTCTTGTCCTATCTCTATCAGACTTGATTTCTCACTCCGAGTGGATTGACTCCTCCCAGCCTCTACCTACCTTTAGAGCTCCTCAAGACTTATCTAGCAGCTCCAAAGTTATTCCTAGATTCACAAACACAACGCCAAACGATTCCTCCAATCGAGTTTCCTCTACCACATCTCACCCCACTAGAAATAACTCCCCCGCTGCCTCCATCCATGACCAATACTACAGGAATAGAGCCAACAAGGAAAACTCGGCCCCCCCAGCAATCATGCAAACGCCACCTGACAACAGTGCAGTAGAGGCTCTGTTCTCTTTGGTGCCTAATGACCCTCCCTCAGGCCTAGACCCCGCAGATTACCCAAGCACAATCCCAACTACCAGGACTCTGTCCTGGCAGCCACATTCAGAGCTCAACCCGCCTTCATGCACTACCTATCTTGTGGAGACAGCACCTGCTACACCCACTACTCCTCCAACCTGAACAGCAACAGGCCACCAAAAGATAATTGGTGTGCATACTGCAACAGGAAAGGACATTATACTACCTGTTGTGAAATCCATATGCAAGATAAGGAATACTTTGAGCAGGAAAAGCATGTAAAGGTATCCAAGGAACGCCATCATTTCTCCCCTCCAAGAGACCCTCCCCATACCTCCCCATATGACCTATCACCTGAATCTGTCCCTTGCCTTACCTCCTCCCAATATTGCCCATTATACAAAGGCAAGGGCAGAGCAATCTCCGTTGAATCTGAATCAGAGTAGGGCTCTGGAAGTGAGATTGATGATAGCTCCCCTCTCCCACATACCCTATTACCCCCCTTGCTCCCAGGAAAATCTCTTCCTCTTCTACTAGCTCATATAGATCTGATACCCTCCCCTGTCACACACCCGACCCCAAATTCCCCAATCACTCAATTATGATGCTTTAGTACTGGTTGAAGGGGCCCTTCACCATGAATGGGTTCCTACATTTCTATTCTGCTACTAAGCCTAATACTACCATTATTCCTGAAGGTATTGGCTTAACAGCCAATCAGGACAATTTGCACTGGTAATGGGTTGGCAAGAACAGTTACAATTATCTCGTGGAACTTGCACAGTCCCAAGGTCTCCCCACCAACGAAATTCTCCAGCTCCTCCCTGCATATGCCAACTGGAACCACATGCTCAAAAGTGGTTACTAGAAGGATCCTGACTTTGTCAACAAATTCAACTGGCACATCAATGGGTACTCTAAGGTGCACGGAATTCTCTACTATACCTTCAATAAGCAGGTCCGAATTTGTGTGCCCAACACCCCTGACTGCAACTCCATCATCAAAAATACCCTCCTAGACAAGCTCCACACCTCCCTTAGTCATGTAGGTTTTACCAAGACACTTCATGGGCTCATGAACAACTTCTACTAGCCTAAGATGACTAGGGAGATGCGAGAATACTACAAGACATGCCCTGTATGTCAGCATGCAAAACATTCCACTCAAAAGCCCTATGGGCTCCTCCACCACCTACCCATCCCTAGCAAGCCATTTACCCACCTCACCATGGATTTTCTTGCCCTCCCTGCCATCATAGACCACCCTACTAAAATCCACTATAGCCATGTGTAGAGTATAGTATGCAGGCTGACCAAGTATACCCTTGTCTTACCCGTACCAGTTAGCTATACTGCAGATACACTAGTCAGGTTATTCATGTCTCATGTATATCCACACTTTAGATACCTCAGGGACTTTGTTACATACAATGACACGCTTTTCCATTCCACGATATGGTCAGGGTTCTGCAAGCTTAACTCCTACTCCTAGTCATTCTCCACTCCCTACCACTCTGAATCTGATGGATAGTCAGAAATTGCCAATAAGGCAATTTTAACCATCTTGAGAGCCAAGCAATTGGAACATGGTGGTAGTTGGCTCCCTGCAATTCCCCTGGTACAAGAGGCAATCAATAATTCCGTGGATGCCACCAGAGGATGCACCCCCCACTACCTTGTGTTCAGATTCACCTCCACCTACTAAGATACCCCTGTTGGCTCAGACATCCCTACAGTCAGACCAGATGGTCTAACTCAAGCCATGTGGGCAGCAGTACAGGAGAAGATGAACAACAGCTGCGTGGAGATGACCAGGCAGGCCAACAAGAAGAGGAGGATGTCCCCAGAGTACAAGATTGCGGATTTAGTCTAGATTAACCATTCAGGAATAATCAGGAATTCTCAGTACTCCAAACTGGAACCTGTCTTCCTTGGCCCTTACCCTATCCCAGCTATGTACGCTAACACTGACAATTACACACTAGAATGCCCACTTGTACACTCCGGCCACCTCAATGGCAACACCTCCCTCCTTACCCTCTGGTATCAAAATAATGATACCAAATTCCCCTCTAGATCCCTACCTGAGCCAGGACCAGTGGAATCTGACTCTCTGTGTGACAAGTGGGCCCTCGAATGCATCGTCAAGAATGAGAAGAACAAGAGGAATGGCATCGTCAAGTACTGGGTCAAGTGGGAAGGGTATGGAGTTAATCAACATACCATGGAACCAGAGGAAATTTTACCGCTCAAAGCTGTGAAAGATTATTGGGGACAGCATGCCTGGCCTGGTAACCAGCAAAAAAAGCGTCGAGGAAGGAGAAACAAGTAGTGTATTGGGTGGATATGTCTCTAGGTTATTGTAGGGTTTGATACCCTTGTCTTGTTATATTTTTCGTTGTATTTTTCATTCTTCCTGTCTGTTTTCTAGTGGAGGATTCTCGGAGAAGGGAAGCATGTAAGGAACTGGTTTACTAGTATATGTTTTCTATACACATGTTTTATCTATGGCAGTTTTAGTGGATTTTATTGGGTTATATCAAAGCACGTTTTTTGGCCTATTTTGGCAGCTACCGTTTTAGGACATGTTTGGATTAGGTAGGATCATATTGGGATTAGTCTTGTTCTGTTTTCATTGTAGTTTTCTCATCATATTTCTTTATTATTACCTGTCATTTTCCTTAATGATTCCAGGTTAGTTCCATATACGTCAGCTTGCTTGGAAGTCAACTTGCTGACTACTATCTCCTGTTATGCCTGGCTAATTGGGCAGTAGCTTATTCTGTTTTCTTATTGCTTGTTTATCTCTTTGGCAGCCTTGTTTCTGTTACCTTGTTAGGCATCATCATGACACTGAAGGGGTCTACTTTGAGCCATCATATATTCATTATGATCTGGCATCATAATGAGTCCTTCTTGTTGTCTAGTATCAGTTCAAATAGACACATTGCCTTAGGAACTCAGTATCTATTAAAGATCTGGATTCCGAGGCCTTAGATAGGGGTTCCGGTTCAGCACAGTGTAGGCGAGCGACCTGAGAAATACATAAGCTACCCTGGTAATATTGTTGTCCACATGTACCTCTTGATCTCCAACCAACCCTATACTCAACCACTCCTTAGCCACCTACTATAATCCTGTATAGGCCATAGTAGTCGTGCCAAAGACGCCACAACCATATTGGTAGAGCCGAGTTCCTTACAGCACTCCTATACTAACTTGGCCCACACTTACAGGGGGCTGTTAACCCCATATATGAGAGCTAGCCAATCTGTAGTTCCCGTTCCATATAGATAAATCTATAGGATTACAGCGAGTAGCAGTTCCATACAGATCTCTGTCGTCTATATCCTGCTCAACCCCGACCCCCTCCCCTTGCTGCTCTGGTGGTCATTCTCAGGCCTTCTTTCATATCAATCTGTATGCTACCCAATATCATGCTCAAGATAGGCTTGTAATCTGCTCGCAAGTTTGCTCTTTCTTTCCTTGTGATGTATATTTATACCTATTGTAAAAAGTTATAAATACTTGAGCAATTGACTACTGGCCATTGCAGGACCACACCTGCCATTCAACTCTCATATATCATTAGTGACATACTATCATAGGCGTGCATATAGCCCACATGCTATACCAACCAAACTAACTCAAAGCTTCACATTATGTTAAAGTTGTCACGGGGGCTCTATCAACTATATAGCGGATACTCCAACTATAAAATAGAGCGGCCGTATGTTCTATTGCCACAACGAACTTATTCAGAATTCCGAATAATTCTTCAGCAAAACTAAGGTCCCTCTAGACTTATCCGAGATAAAGTCAGAACTTCAACGTTAACTTAGAACTTTGTAGGATTGGTGTAGAATCGATTGCTTAACAGCTATGGTGGGCGCTATCCTCACCTTCGACAATTCTCTCACTATTTGTATTCCGCGGTGATGTATATTGTGATAACTCGCGGGCTTCGG
>Ga0307511_10004449_pt1 | contig 14310 bp, 16 predicted proteins | sample 13_EM_MG_FD_200266 | JGI IMG/M metagenome (GOLD analysis project Ga0307511, IMG submission 200266) | Populus trichocarpa ectomycorrhiza microbial communities from riparian zone in the Pacific Northwest, United States - 13_EM | ecosystem: Host-associated > Plants > Roots > Unclassified | place... | reverse complement strand
TGGGTCACCTTCAACATAATCTATAAGATGGGTTCTAGCACCTCTGTCCAATAATACCTTTACTGCATCGGTGTGACCACAACTTGCAGCCCACAAAAGTGGTGTATAATTGCTCTTTCTGGGGTCTACGGCATCAACCCCTACTCCTTTGTCCAGAAGACATTGTACAATCTCGGAATAGCCATTCTGTGCCGCAACATTCAGTGCTTGAGCCCCCCAATTGCATGATACTAGGTCTGCCCCTTCCTCTAGGAGCACTTGAACTACTTGTGTATGACCGTGCATCACAGCCAATTGGAGGGCAGTGAAGCCTTCCGAATCTCTGCAGTCGATGGTTTTGACAAATCGTAGCCTAGATTTGAGTGTGGTCACATCCCCTGCCTTAGCTGCCTCAATAAACAAGCGACTAAATAAGAAGCTCAATGGCCGCCACCTGCTGACAAAGCTTTGGGCACGTTGGATCTGCAGTAGGTCCTGCGGTGGCTGCTGGGGGTGAGTGAATTGGCTGGTTGATTCCTCTGGGATTTCTATAGGATAAGCACTCTTCGAGTAGTTGATAAGCTGATCCTTATGTGCATGTATTATTTCAGTAGAAACCCCTATAGCGTGTAATTCTTGAACCAATTCTTTCCACGGATCGTTGCTTCTGGCAGCCAGCCCTGATGAAGCAAGGGGACCCTCCACTGCGAGAGTATGACGACGGCTGATTTTTTGTTGGATCAATTCGGTAAGGTCGGCCTCCATTTGCACTTCATTAGGTTGAGATGCTCTCCGAGGCCGTGGCGGCGGAGTCGTGCTACCAGCATGCACAGAGTTGCTATTGAAACGGCTCAGTCATAGTCAGTATCTATTTATAGAGCTCTTCCCCGAGGAATTTCTGCCCTTGTATGGAGAGTCCCTAAGATATGCACTGTGACCACGTACCTTGTTATATTGGAGTTGAATCCTATCATGAGATTCGTAAGGGAGACAAGCCTAGCTTTTACTTCGAGTATATCCTCTTCGCTCCAGCCTTCCGAGTCTGACTGGGTAGCGTTGTAGCTGGTTGTATTTTCCTCAACAAGGGCCTCCAAATCTTTCAGAACCAACTGAGATTGCCTCACTAAACCAGTTAACTCTTGTTGTAAGTTCGGCTCCAGGGAGTTTCGTTCAGCCTGCCATTGCAGCTCCTTGAGAACAATGTGTAATGATGCAATGTCTCCCGATAGGGCCATATGGTTAGGCGGCGCCCCTTTGTAGATCTTCCATACATCCAGTGCTGCCTGCGCCGCCACCCCCAGCTCAGACAATCCGATTGAAGAGCTTGAATCCATAGGGGAAATGGTACAGAGTAATTAATAAATTCTTGAGATACGCTGTCACAGCGGCAATTGCAGTCAGTTTGTATTATCGTATATCGATAACAGTAAGTTGGATAGTAGCCTATACCCTAAACTCGGAGTCTCTGTTATTCTGGATCCTCACGCCACTGTTTAGATATGCGACGAATATATCCGTATTTCTCTGAATATAGTTGTAATAATTAACCAAAGGAGGGAAGATTATTCAATACTCTAAATTGTGTGGAAGAAGACCGGGATGGTTAAATATAAGGTAAGTTATTAGCAGAGCCAGTTTTATTTCTAAACAAGACCGGTTCTCCTTGTGAACGCTTCCCCGATGGCTCCCTCTATGCGACTTATAGCAGATTTCAAACTAATCGTCAGGAGAGGAAGGGCTGAACTGCGTTTTATTAAGTTCCCCGCTGACACCTGCAGGCGAACATCTTGGCGACGCATGAGCGTTTATGATTTACGTGCCGAGCCTCACCTGCAGCGTTGACTACACTTGGCTGGGAAATATTTCTGCCCTTGCCAATTTCTAGGAGGGTTTTTTCTTAAACTTGCGGTAACCTCACCCAATTTCAACATGTAAGTAGTATACAATGGACTGATCGTCGCGAGAGGATTGTTGAGGCATTGGTCACGATGCTTCCAACTGTCAAAATTTCCCGTGGAGTACGCGGACAAAAGGATACAGACGAGAGTAGCAAAACAAATCTATTTGCAAAAATTGGTCAACGTATCATATCTCGAGCTCGAGGTATCATTTTGAGCCTATTTATGCTTTTAGCATGAAATATAAATTCTTGATCAGGTGGCAAACTCCTCAGAAAAATGCCAAGACTCACACAAAGTTACTGGACTGGGCAATGGACTACCTTCAATGCAATCTCGAGGGATGACAGATGTAAGATGAAATCTATGGGTTGGGTAGTCTGGTTGGCACAAGCCCCTCGTGGGTTGGGTTCTATTTTATGAACGCAGTTAGTTTTGGTGCAAAAGTAAACTTTTGTCTTGGGTTACTACATAAATCTCTACGAACATGTGCACGTGATTGCAAAAACTTCAGGTATCTATGAGCAAAAGTTGCAGATGAGAATTGTTACAGCCCCGCAGCGTGAATTTTAGAGATGGTATTTAATACCCAGTACAGATACCAAATTCAACAAGAGTATGATGTTTGGTGCACTACGTTTGCTTACCAGTGTCAGTGAGCGGGGAGGTGTACGTGCTATGTGAGTAAAATAGAAATGTTTAGTTGTGTTATAGGTTGGTGTATGCTCCCCCAGTGACCATTGAAGAGGTGTACTAAAGCTCGAGCCGCTGGGTTCGGGTTCCGGATCTGTGGCCGGTGGCCTCGTGTATTCCAGCACATTCTTAGGAATTGCAATAATCATCACTAGTACTAACATGACACTACAATTTCATCGAACCTGATACTTGATCCAATTCCGTGTACTATTTCAAAAGACCTGATTTAGCCTCGACTGGTTCATATTTATTACTACATTTTGCATCATCATCGATCGACCAAAACATCAGTACCCAATTAGAGGTCTAGGGAGCATTACCACCGCTAGTCGAATAGCGCCTATAAACTAATAGCGGGGTTCACTGAACCCTTATTTGACCATGTTCATGATCATATGATTCCGGGTGCTTTTAGCTATCAGAGTGGGTAAACTACGATAATATGTCAATTGCCCACTTGGCTGATTTTCGAACGATATGATTAAAGATAGTTCTACTTTCTTCGTCTCGTCCATGTTGAAAACGTTTCTCGTCGGAGTAATTTGCGACTGGAAGGTAGGCATTGAGCGATATAATTGGGTGAGGAAAAGACCGTAGCCTAGAAATTAGCTCGGTAGATATAGGGACTACTCGCTGAGCGTTGACGGTCGCTCGTACGGGACTCTAATTCGCTCCGGCTGTACCCGAATCCCGAATATAAAAGACTAGATAAAGTGGCCAAGATTATATAGATATATGTATATATATAATATGCTGGGTTCGGAGTACAGTGCAACTTGGAACAAATCCATAGTTTTACGTATAAGGGGCCATCCATAGTTTCACGTATAAGGGGCCATCTGCATATAGCTATAAGGGCCCACGGTTTGACAGCAAGGAAACCGGGGCCTCGAATAAAGAGAGGTCTCTCATAAGCCAGTTTCTATGGTATATAAATTTACTCGGAAATTGTACAGAATACCATCCATGACAATTCTGTCGCATGTTCGTCCATAAGTGTTTCATGATTTCTCTAGTCCAGAAGGCCATTGTGATATACTCGGAAGCTTAGCCATTTAAATTTGCACCTGGGCATATTTTTACCTATCATTTGGGCCCTTATGGGTCGTGAATTTCTTCTAAACAATACGTAGCACACATTTGTGAAACATACTTTTGGAAAATCTGTACCGGCAATTTACCCTGAACTTCGAATTCGCAAATGTATCAGTATTGTAAGCTCGAAACCACCCTCGCTCAGTACAGCTGGGTTTTTCCCTAAATTTGTTCTAGACAGAGCGTCATTAATGAAAAATAGTAGCTTCTCCAGTTTTATTAACCACGAGTTAGAACGAGACTCACCAAGTATAAGCTCAAGTGCCACCAGACAGAAAGGTTAGGTTGCCCGAAACCGAGGAGTAATTCATCTCAAGGAGCATCACGCTTCTCAAACATGGTCTTCAGTTGTATTTGGTCGCTCTGACGTGGGTGGGTTAGAGTCTAACTGCTGTCCAATGCACTACTCACATCAGATTTTGACGTATGAATTGGGGGCGCCTTTCGATCCTCATTTTTGAGTTGTAAGGTGACACTAAGACTTAAGAGATTGGATGTTTTAGTATAATGATCAATTACAGTTCTTCCCACAATCAGAGGGCCAGATCAGGGCGACTTCATAATGTCGGCTGGCGTAATCTGCCCAACTCTACTGGCTCATATCTTTTGTACCCGATATTATTATCCACGGGATATGGCTTGCTATGGCTTGCTATAGCTTGCAATGCCTGCAGAACCAGGGAGTATGTTTTATCAACGCCGGCGAGGTTTACCATGCTAGTCACAGAGGCATTAGTTCGCTCGACGCAAATTAACCAAAGGGCCTACTAGGTAGTGGCAGTGTCAATAACACCCATCTCGATGTATAGCTCTAGGGCATTAGTGTTCGCCCAAAATTGCGTTGTAACCCATCGCAATCCTACATCCCACAACAATGTCACCAACACCAAACACCCAGGCCTGACGAGTGTAGGAAAATCGAAGGTGGGAGGTGTCGCCTACCATGCGAGCATATTTTTGTGGGCATAGAGATGCTGGAGACACATGGGACATGATCTCAGAATCCACTAGTATTCCAAAATATCTGTGCGAGCCAATCGATTAACTATTCAAGTACATTAGAGGGCAGATGGTAGTCATTGGGGGAGTTATCAGACAACATAGATATGGGTCCAGGAAGGTACTTCTAAGCACACTATCGAACGCGGATTGAAAGAAGCCAATATAAAAATGGCGAGCAGTTCAGCAATCATTGTTAGATGATGAGTAGCCTCTTTGAGGCTTTAGTGGGTATTGTAGTGCCGAAATTAGACCAATGAGCCGCCAGGGAAGGTGAATTGGAGTGATGAGTGTTCTATCGGGGGGTCTTCAAATATTCAAATACCTATTGAAAAGTGGGGAAAGTATTGTATTAACCCCCCCTTGAAAAAAATAGAACTGTTGAACAGATGGCGTGGCTTGTATTACTGGGGCCGAGAAGGAGCCTATGGTTGGGATGTGTGGCAATCCAGAGTCCAAGGGGGTCACATGGCATATTTGAAGACATTGCAGGACTGCCTCCCAAAATATCATCAAGAGGATTGGATATTCATGTAAGACAATGCCCAATACATACCTACAATCAAGTAAGCGAATGGTTCGATCCAACGAATATAGAATAGCCACATCATTCACCTAATTGAACCAATCAAACATGTCTGGGTGCGCTTCAAAGAAAACCTCCATAAATACTACCCAGAGTTTATCAGCATGTCTGGCAATGCGGAGACTATCAAGCCCAAGCTGGCTGATACAATTATTCACTGCTGGGAACATCTTGACCCACCAATATTTGACTGACTTGCCAGGGGTATGCCTAGAGGCTAAGGGCTGGTAGACCAAGTATTAGTTTCTTTGTGGGGGATGGAACAGCATGTATATATTTTTAGATTTCAGGCATGAAGTTTCATGGCCTGAATTAAAGTGGTTGTTGTTATATTCGAGAATACAGAGAGGTCGCGAGGGCGGCCATGTGCGAAGACTTATACATGCAGATGCAGAATGCTCCTGATTTCAACATACTCCTAGTGCAAATCCACGCCAAAGATACCTACCCCAGGACACCCACCGAAACTAGAAGTGCATAGTGTGAAGGATTTTCTAGATTCAGCCAACGTTTTGTGATTTTGGATGCAACCCGGATCCGGAATACCAGGTAGACTAGTAGCTATACCCATAAAAAGCGGTGCTTCCAACAGATGGGCCTTCAGTATTGGTCGTGTGCTAGAGTAGGTCGGCTTTCCAGAGTGAGCACCCAGACTCATGAACGCTGGGATTTAAGATGTTCACAGGCCTTTTGGTCCATGTTCCGAAACATCTGTTTTACATGTAGTTATAGCAATATAAGTACCTAAGTACTTCATAATTTTGTACTTACCCGGAAATAAGGTGCTTATGCACCTATCGTAAACACCTTCGTTGGCATTAAACAATATCCCTTAGTTCTAGTCGAATTCTCAACCATTTCCCTCGACCGACTGTTCCACCGAGACCCCGCCATGGCCATACGCTGACTGTGTAAAATTCAATAAAAATAAACATTTTCGATGTACCGGTATCTCTAAAGTACCAGCGCTGCATTACTAATTCCATCCCATATGCAAGCTGATTGGACCTCAAGCTGTAAACCTGATCGAAGGCGCCAGCGGAGCCGGTTAGTTTTACCGAAGCAACCCAACCCCAGTCTGTCACTATCTAGTGTGGTTACCACAGCAACTTTACTAGGAGGTCCAGACTGTCTGCACAGCCCATGCTTGTACGTAATACCTTACAGTCCTCTAGTCTGTCACTGTTTATTTGCATATTCTGATGCATATTCTAGTATGTTGTGGATTCAAAGAGAGGGTAGAACTACGCCGAAGTCTGGTTAGCTAGAGCTGCTTATGACTAACCAGGGTGTATAAAATTCCTCTAATCCCTAGGATAACTTTCTGCCAGGGTCTGGACTGTGACAGGGATTTGTAGCCTGTCACAGGGACCGGAAGAATGTGACATGTTCGAGCAGGAGCATTGTGGGAGTAAGTAGAAGAGAGGCCCAATAGGCTATTAAATAAATATCTTCCACTTTCAAAGCAAATAAAAAACAGAGCTACCTAGTGGTTCATATAGCTGAAAGCTTCAATAACTACGTATTCGCAATTACTGTTCATGATCAAATTTCTGAGTTATATTTCCAGTTACAGATACATAGAACCTTTGATAACTTGCGGCTGCGGGCCTGCATACCTATGTGTATCTAGGCAGCTGCCACGCTTAGAAGGTTCCACACCCCAGGAAAGATTCACTATTGAGAATAATATTCCGTACTCTGCGAACCTTATGGCATGGAAGTGGAAACTACTGAAAATTCTCATCTAGAACTAGGTGGGTACCCTGTCAACCACTAGACGTGTAATATAATATTACGTATACATAGCAAGCCAGCGCACCTGGGAACTAGGATGTAGCATCAAGCAAGATTTTTTAAACGTTCAAACAGCCTGCGTTGACATATTACTGTATCGAAATCCCAATCTCCTGTCTGGCATGCATGACGCACTTCGCAGGCAGACTGGTAACTGGCGCTTTATCGTTTATTTGGACGACTATCAGTGGGGCCAATCTACATTCAAGTGGGGCTACATGGATGCACCGAGGGCTCGAGACTTTAGCTATAGCAGTGTGACATCAGGGGCATGGTTGTACGCTATATGTTGGCTTCATATTTACTTGCCTGTTCGCGCTCTTTAGATAGGCCGCTCCGCAGCTTGGATTCAACTGATCATCCTTGCTCTCTTCAGATACTTTCACTATTGCAGGGTGCCGTTGATAGGAGCCGAAGGCTTTGGGGAATTGGCAGAAACAGTACTGCCTATGGAGAGCTTCAAGATTAGCTGCAGGTAGCCATACATTCCCCCGCATTCGGGCGAACTCGCGTGATGTGGTCTAGAACAGCCTGCAGATGCTAACCTATACCTACCTTGTTCAGGTAATTGTAATTTTCTTCGAGCCTACACTTTTTCTCCCTCGTTTGCTGGACCGTAAAAACTGACAAATTCTACCGAATCTGGAAGAAGTTGTGGTGGGTCATGGAAGGAGTAAGAATATGGTGGAGGTAATACCGCAGAATCTGACTTTAACCTCAGGGATCCGGAGATATAACATCACAGCAGATATACGGAGTATATGCATGCCTATAACCCAGAAACTTGTATCCGTGATGGATCTATCCAGTTGCATGCTGCTTCTTGCCGTGCTTATATTATAGGGATATGCATATGCAAAACAGCTGTTTACACACTAGAGAGCATATTACTAGAATGCTCTTGATGTTGAAATAAGGTTTGCACGCGCGTCCTCGTGCTCTGGCGTGGACGGAAGTGTGCAGATTTTTCGTGGCAAAAGCTATGCTGACAGACAAGCGTGTGGCTATGAGAACGCAAATATAAGTGCCATGCACCAAGAGTGTTCTGTACCTTAAACAGTTCTACAGTATATCTACTTTTGGAACAATCTTGCTATGAGACAGGATTATATAATTGATTATAAACTTGCATAAGAGAAGATATACCTACATAGATTTCACCTATCATTGGTGGTTTAATGCGTGTATGCGTATACTGATTACGATAACGGTTGATGAACTCCTGTACATGTACCCCATGTACGTGAGCATACTGATTTCAGAGCTCCATCCCACATACCTACCGGAAAAGCAGTGAAAAATGTTCTTCAGGAGACGCCCATTGTTTTCACCAGAGTACATATACACAAATATATATTAGGGCTTAGTAGAGGTGCCCACTGATCATGAATGGCATGTCCTGTTTGGGTCGAATTTCTGTGCCTCCAGAGCTAATCAAAAGGTAGCAGCCACAAGGCTCGGATAATATATATACTTTATCATGCCTCGATAATAGCAAAAAAGGCTGGAAGTGATTTATGTGCACCTGTCAAACCTAGAAATTGTACTACAAGCCAGCCCTCTGCACCTCTATATTTGGTCCTGATGGCGTTATTCAAAATAGGGTGTTCTTTTCCCTCCCAAAGCCGAAGGGCATAGCTGGGCCGGAACACAGAAAGACCCCCCCCATCAAATGTAGTCACGAGACTCAGAAACCAGACCATGCTGCTGTACGACTCACGAAGCAGCACACAGGTAGTCTGGCTGTACAACCTCGTGTGCACACAGGCCGGTCAGCCTATCCATGCCTCACCGTTGCCTCTAATGATAAGCTTAATTATATTATTTCTACGCGTACGGTACTTCCCATATAGAGCTTCATACATGTACATATATATTAACGAAAAAATGTCGGTAAATTCAAACCCGGTAGCCCCCCCACATGCACGATGATGATCATGAGGTGCTCAGCTCGGGTAACTCACTCTGTAACAATACAATTCCAAAAGAATGTCCTATTTCTTGCACCTCATGCATCTCTTACCTCTCTTGCAAGAATATCTACAGTCGTTATCAAGTGAATGTAAAAATAGGCTCTGCCCAATTCGTAAAGCACTAGCCACTCACCCCATGCAACCGTTGTCACCAACAGCTGAACCCGACATGCTGCGCCTATCCTAGTCAGGACTCTTGTCCCGACGACCAGCCACAACAGATCAACACCATCCCAGCTTCACACTGATGACCTGGTCATCTCCGGCCGAGCCGAGCCCAAGTTGGCGCAAAATAAAACAGCCGAAACCGAAAACCTTAAACCACACCGACAGCACTTACTGAATTAGGTGATTTGTAGGCCGAGGTTTGTACTTTAGTCTAGCTTCAGTATTCTGCCGTGCTCAGAAGCGAGTGAACTGCAGATGGGAGATGAATAGAGAACTGAATAACACGAAGATGGCTATTCTCATTCATATGCTGGAGGTGGTGACACTCTAGCTACGAGGGGCTAGTGCAAGGGAGGCTTGCAACTCGGACTGCAAGAAAAATCCTGAATATTTACCAGAACGCATGAGTGGTATAGATACTACGACATGATACCTTGATATCAATACACCAACCATCCAGATCCTTTCCTTTCTCATCGGAAAAAGCTTAATATGCAAAACCTCAACTTTATCAACCTATAAGACCAGTAGTTATTCTTATATCTGACCATAAGTCATGCATATGATGAAGGTTGCATCATGTCGATGTCGCCATCAATTCCATAAATCTACCTCCACATGAGCATTATGTCTAAGAATAGCTGATATCCCGAAACTCAGCACCCCTAGGCCTAGCTCGCATAAGTTGTGGTATCTTCCGGAGGAGACCAACTGTCAACAGCCACGGATCACCAAGGCATTGCTTGGGGTGCAAATGAGATGTCTCAAGAATTGTACCTGTACGCACTGCCACCAATCGCATGCACCTGCATAACTTCCTATTGCAATGATTTGCAAATGCTTTGTCTCTTGGCTGCTTTGGTGACCAATCGGGTTTATCTACGCATTGCATCTCATTGTACTACGGTAGTATGACACGACAGCATGTCAACATGTCAGATGTTTGTAGTGCACCTATTGAGTCGGTTTTCTTCATTACGTTGGCGAGCTGACGCCGCGACTCGGCATGAGAGTACAAGGACCATTCATAGATATAGCCTCACCACACTATATATATGACACTGCATGCTGCAATTGGCATTGGCAATGCGAAGACGCGGCTGCGAGTCCGTGCTTGTTATTACGGCACGGCAAAAAAAATATGATACAAAAAATCTCACTGCATGGTGCTGAGCATCGGAGCGAGCAATTCGATATGGCATACATATTGTCATTGTGCATCTAGTTTCAGCTCGACTGTTACACCCGATATAAACAACCACACAGGTGATGAACAACACCACACGAGATAAGGAATCCATACATATGCCGGGACTTATTGGAAACGAACTCAAGCGCCCGCACGGTCAGGCATGGGCCGCGCCCATGGACGTGATCATTCTGATATCCACAAATGAAATTCATTCAGGAGCCTCGAGTGCAGTACTAGTAAAATCAGTCCACGTTTTCCAACGGAAATTCAGACATGCAAAAATAGGAGGGTATGCGAGACATTAATTTGCCATACCCCGGTCGAAGTCCTTTGAGTCTGTGCATTGCGTACCGCCATTGCCAAATGCAATGGTTATCGCATGACCTGTGGCGCAGGGTACTCGTGGCGCATACAAGGCGGTTTGAGGCTAGCATAAGAGAAGGTTAGACATCACTAGCATGAAATGGTCTCTTCCCGAAAGTCGATCTACCTTCTGCAATAGATGCACGCAAGACCTGAAGTGTGCACTTTCCCAACCCCAGGACTTACCTACCAATAAGACGTTGGGGATTGGGTATTCAGCAGATACAAATCTCGCATCTTATCCTCGCCGGGAGTCGTGGTTTACGCCGGCGAGCCTGAGGTCGTTGGAGTTTTAGTCATGACAATTTACCAAGCTGGCAGTTCAGCATCTCTCTCCGCCCTTACAGGAAGAACCAGGGACCCCAATCCTTGTCCACTTTGTCACCCAATTCTGTTGATAAGGTGAGGTACCTTCGGCACCTAGCCAGCTGCACGATGGGATTAAGTTAACGGGTTAATAGTTGTCGCTCTAGCCTGTATAGATACAGAAGCCTAATTGCTAAACCTGGCCCCCCTGCAGAGGTCTAGAACATATTACTTTTTCCTTGGTTGCTAGGGCTAAAAAAGGTACTCTATATTCTATATTGGACGAAAATATAGGTATTGGCAGGTACGATTTTTGATGATGTTGCTTTTTCATTCAGAGTACCTCGTTTGAGATTGTTGTGTGCCCTGTATATTGTTTGAGATGTAGACATGCATGCGGGCTGGCGAGCAGATTGGGGTACTAAGACATGTATAACGGTCAAGTACCAATTTTCTGTTCTATGTTTATCCAATCGCATTTTGCGTAATGATTCACCTGTTGCTTTTGATACCATTATTATCCCAGCACCATAAATATTCTGGGCTCTAATAGGATAGTGTGGGTTGTTGTCTCTGCGTCCGTTGTCTTGCATGGCGGAATATTTGTCTCGTGCTATTTTTTCTGTACTTTCGCGAACGAATGAATGGACGTCTTTTTGGTTTACTAGCAGGAGTGGACTAATTGGTGCTCGCTACCATAATCCCCAGCGAAGATACTCACTTGCAGAGGGTGACCATTTCTCAGGTCCAGCAAACTGTGGGAATAGATTAGGTTCGGGAACAGGGTATGGTGCAGATACAGCAGGAAATTGTAAGGTCCTGATCTCATGCATCGCCTGGAACCTGGTTGGATGGGGTCCTTCCATGACAGCCTGTCGTCTCTTTGGAGACCCCCGCCGAGATGTAATGCTCACCGAAGGCACTATCAAATAGGTATCGTCTATAGTGGTGTGCCAGTCTAAATAAACCCCATACACCATGTCACAAGTTTGTTTATGCTAGTCCGGTCAGGTTTTTTTCCCCTCGGCCAGCCTATGGCTAGAGCTATGGTCAGCGCTGACCTCATGGAATTACCAATTATGAAAAGCTTTCGTTTGCCGGTCTATGTGGGGCTGGTACGAGGAGGGAGGGGTGTGGGATAGTTAATGTGTGGCATTAGCATGGCAAGGCAGCATGGGGTGTCATGGCATGTCCTACGTCCTACAGGACTCCGGCCACGGAGGGACGAAATAAACTTTGAATCCGGGCATGCATGATCGAGATCATCAGGTCTCTAAGACACGCACCGCTTCTTACCAGATTATTTAAGAGGCGCTTTCTACCCACAATGCCCTGGCAGGAGATCATCCATATCATCGACTGTTGTCTCAGGCGATCAACTAGGGAGACCTGAAATAGGTAAAACCTCTTTTACCTGCCTACTGTATTTCATACATATTGACTCTGACGGCCCTTTCCCTTCAGTCTTCGTTCCCTCAGGATATATTGGCATTCGCTTAGTTGTGTACTGATATTCCACCACGACCCGACAATACATTCTACGATGTTATTCAGCTTTACGAAAGTGCAGCTTGTGCTGCTAACCTCGCTCGTTCTCAGTGTTCCTCTTTCCTCAGCCATAGGATGTCCCTACGCAAGCCACAGTGGCGATGTCCTCTCAAAACGAGAGGATGGTACCGAGAAAGTCCGATTACCAGGTGACGACGGCTACCTAGACAAATTTTATGTCGATGACACAGATGTTTATACTACTACCGATTTCGGTACTCCGGTGTCCGATAGAGTCAGCTTAAAGGCTGGGGCCAGGGGCCCAACGCTGTTGGAGGATTTCGTTTTGAGGACAAAAATTACAAGGTTTGATCATGAACGGGTGCCGGAGAGGGCTGGTGAGTTAATTCATACCTTCTTGAGGTAAGGAATTGGACACTAACATAGTTTTGGTGTATGTAGTCCATGCAAGAGGTGCAGCTGCGCATGGGTATTTTGAGTCGTATGGCGATTGGAGTAATATTACTGCTGCGTCGTTCCTCGGCAAGGCAGGAAAGCAAACGCCAGTGTTTTTGAGGTTTTCGACTGTTGCTGGGTCAAGGGGCAGTGCCGATAGTGTACGAGATGTCCGAGGGTTTGCTTGCAGGTTTTATACCGATGCTGGTAATTTAGGTATGTATAATATTTTGTTTGATTATCCGAACGCTTTCTGACGTTTTTCTCTGCAGATGTCGTTGGCAACAACGCCCCCGTTTTCTTCATCCAAGACGCGATGCAATTCCCCGACCTCATCCACTCAGTCAAGCCCCGCCAGGACAACGAGATCCCCCAAGCTGGCACTGCTCACGACTCCGCATGGGACTTCTTCTCACAAAACCCCTCCACTATGCATACCCTCATGTGGGCGCTCTCCGGTCCAGGTATCCCCCGTTCCTTCCGCCACATGCCTGGATTTGGTGTGCATACTTTCCGCTTCGTAAACGATGATGGTGACAGTAAACTCATCAAATGGCACTTCACGCCAAAGGCGGGTATGGCGGCGTTTGTATGGCCTGAGGCGCAAGCACTTGCAGGATTGAACCCCGACTTCCATAGGCAAGATCTGTTTGATTCGATTGAGCGCGGGCAGTACCCGGAGTGGGAGGTTGGTGTACAGATTGTTGATGAGAAGGACATGTTGAGCTTTGGGTTTGACATGCTGGATCCTACCAAGTTCCTTCGGGAGGAAATTGTCCCAGTCACCCCGCTCGGAAAGCTGGTATTGAATAGGAACACAAGGAATTACTTTGCTGAGACGGAGCAGGTTATGGTGAGTTTAATTGTCGTTGCAACATTCCCCAGCGACGACGATATTTACATATTCCTTATTCCGGCAGGAAACTAACCCATTTTGACAGTTGAACCCAGGTCATGTTGTCCGCGGCATCGACTTCTCCAACGACCCCCTCCTCCAAGGTCGCCTCTTCTCCTATGTCGACACCCAAATTAACCGCCACGGTGGACCTAACTTCGAGCAAGTCCCCATCAACCAGCCCCGCGTGCCCGTCCACAACAATAATCGTGATGGTGCGGGGCAAGGGCTCATCCACCTCAACAAAATCGCATACGGACAAAACTCGCTCAACAACGGCTCACCAAAACTAGCTAATATGACCCACGGAAAGGGATTCTTCACTGCGCCAAAGAAAACGGTTGTCGATGGTGCGTATGTGAGGGATGTTAGCCCTACTTTCATGGACTTCTGGTCGCAGCCGAGGATGTACTGGAACT
>Ga0307511_10004448_pt1 | contig 14315 bp, 14 predicted proteins | sample 13_EM_MG_FD_200266 | JGI IMG/M metagenome (GOLD analysis project Ga0307511, IMG submission 200266) | Populus trichocarpa ectomycorrhiza microbial communities from riparian zone in the Pacific Northwest, United States - 13_EM | ecosystem: Host-associated > Plants > Roots > Unclassified | place... | reverse complement strand
TCTTCACCATAAATATATATATATATATATATATATATATATATATATATATATATATATATAAAGGTTTGCTACCCATTAGGTTAAGCATCCTAATTATTTTCATTGTGGTATCAAAACCTTTTGCCGTCAGAACTCTTCTCTCCCTCTCCCTCTTACAGTTGGCCTTCTCTTTACCTTTTCTAATTGGATTCTATTGCTGCTGCCGCCGAATTCTCCCTCACCACTAGTGGTGCAGCCCAGTCGGCTAGCCATCTACAAGTTGTTGCCAGTGGTGTCATTCCTCCACAACAGCAGCCTCCACTTAAAGATCACGTCTCTGTCTCTTTCTTGCAAGTTTTTGTCGTTCCTCTGTAAATTATGGGAACACAAACTCCAACTATCATTGCCTTATTAAACACCCACCAAGTTGTTTCGTTGAAACTTATGAATGCAGATGAAACCCTATCTCCTTAGTCAAGGTGTTTTTCACTTTGTTGACGGTTCAATATCGTGTCCTCCGTCTCATGTTTCTGACAGTTCTACTGGTTCTTCCTCTACAATCAGCCCTTCTTTTCTTCGTTGGAAACAACATGATCAACTTATTTTGAGTGCATTACTCTCCTCTATCTTTGTGGATGTGTTGCATCTCGTGGTAGATTGTCATACCTCGCAATGTATTTGGCACACTCTTGAGAAAGCTCTTACGTCTTCGTCTAACGCATCATGCAACTCCATGATTCCTTTCAAGATCTTCGGCAAGGTGACTCATTGGTAAGTATATACATGCAGCAAACCAAATCGTTATTTGATGAATTGGCTACTGCTGGTTGCCCCATGTCCCTTGAAGACTTTAACCTCTATATGTTTCGTGGCCTTTGTGGTGAGTACAAAGACTTGGTAACGAGTCTTATAACCAAGGCAAAATCATTGTCGTATGCTAATCTACACAGTCATCTTCTTACCTATGAATTTTTGCACAAGAACTCTCTTCAGTCCATAGACGTAACTACCTCTCTATAGCCACAACCACCACTGTTGCCAACACCACAACTCTCTGCTCATCTTGCCATGTCTCATCACAACTCAAACTTCAGCCGTAACAGGAGTCGTTCTTGTGGTAATTGGCGTCCCAATAACAACTACTACACTCACTAGAATAAAGGCCAATCTGCTATAGACTGGCGGCCAAACAATTGGCAGCAGAACAGACGCAACACATGGGCTGACCAGTGGTGTGTACAACAGCATGTCTGCTGCTAATTGTGCTCCAATTTCAGTCACTCAACTCCCCATTATCCCTAGTTTTGCAGTAGTACCCAGTAGCCCTCTGCTTACCTTGTTGTTGGGAATGTTTCTGCTGCGACTTGGTTCCCTGACACCAGCACGAATCAACACGTCACACCTGATCTTGCAACTCTGACCGATTCTACACCTTATCTTGGTAATGATCATTTGCATGTTGGTGACGGTAAGGGCCTTGCCATATTACATATTTGACATGCTACGTTACATTCCCCAAAACACATTTTTACATTATCTAATGTTCTCAATATGCCTCATATTACCAAACCGTTGATATCTGTTTAGAAATTCTGTCGTGATAATCATGTTTACTTTGAATTTCACGTTTCTGTGTTTTATGTCAAAGATCTCATCACCAAGGAAGTTCTCCTTTCTGGTCAGAGTAATGATGGTCTTTATGTCCTCTCCGAGTCTTCTTCCACGTCAATTCCTCAAGCTTTTTGGTCTCCTTGCATCTTCGCGACTGACGACATGTGGCATCATTGTTTAGGTCATCCAACCCCTTGCATTTTAAATTTGTTAGTTTCTGGCAATAAAATTGTATGTGCTTCTAGACGTTCTTTTGCTTAGTGTCAAACTTGTCCTTTAGGTAAGTTGTTGCATCTGTCGTTACAACCTACGTGTCACAAAACTATTGCCCCACTTGATTTAATATTTAGTGATGTTTTAGGGTCCTGCCCTTATGTTTTCCTCTAATGGCATTCGTTACTTTGTTATATTTGTCGATGCACATATCAAACATATATGGTATTACCGCTTATTGCCAAATCTGATGTGTTTTCCATCTTTCAACGTTTTCAAACACTTGTTGAGCGTTAGTTTTCAGTTAAAATTAAATTTGTTCAAACTAATTAGGGCGGTAAATATCACAAGTTAAATAAATTATTTCAGACCATTAGTATTCATCATCGATTAATCTGTCATCATACTCATGAACAAAATGGCATCGTTGAGCGTTGTCATCGATATATTGTTAAAACTAGCCTCACCCTTTTAGGCCAATGTAGTGCACCATTGCAATTTTGGAACTATGCTTTTGAGTCATTAGCATATCTTATTAATCGCATGCCTACTCTTGTTCTCCAAAATAAATCTCCGTGTGAGTGTCTGTTTTGCCGTACTTCTGATTATAATTTTTTGCGTACTTTTGGGTGTCTTTGTTTTTCCTTTTTGTGCCCATACCATGCTCACAAATTGGATTCCCGTTCTTCTCCATTTGTGTTCTTAGGATATAGCTCATCTCATCTTGGTTATCGTTGTCTTGATTTAGCATCTCATCGTATTTATGTATCCCGTCATGTTCGTTTTTATAAAAATATCTTTCCTTTTGCGAATTCTGAACAGATAACACATTCACCAGTACCCTCCACACAGCCTATACACTTACCACCCTTGAAACCTCCCTAACTCTTTCAGCCTACCACTTTACCAACCGGCCCAAACAACACCCATGTTCTGCCATTTGCCACACCCCAATAGACCCCCCACTTGCCCACAGATTCTGCATCCCCTTCATCCCGTTTCAGCCTTGCCATACTGTCACCAGCTGCTTGTTTTTCCAATAATCATTATGTAGGAACAGGTTCTCCATCGCTAGATGCTCTTGCCTTTAGGTCTGCCGCTGTAGAACAACCTAGTTTTGCAGCAAATTCGCCGGTGTCTGCTACACAGACTAGTCCTTCCACCGACTCTCCAGCCGACCTGCAGCTCTATGTAGACCTCTCCTCATATCCCTCCAGCAACTTCCAGGTAAAGGCTTTTCTTCTCGACACCCAGCTGCTCGCCATTATCTCATGGTTCTCCGTCCTAGACAGCCTAAGACAACATTATCCACAACAACTACCATCGCCTCTGTTGTCTCCTTCAGTCGAGTAATTTCTCCTCTTACTTATGAGCCACTTGTTTTTAATGATGCTAACAGGCATGAGGAGTGGCATAGTGCTATGTGTGAGGAAATTCAAGTCTTACGCGCTAACAGAACTTGGTCCTTAGTGTCGTTTCACCCTTTGATGAATGTTGTTGGTAGTCGGTGGGTGTACATGATTAAACATAGATCTGATGGCAGCATTGAGAGGTATAAGGCGCGTCTAGTTGCTAGAGGTTTCACTCAACAAGAAGGTATTGATTACTCTGAAATCTTTAGTCCTGTTATCAAACAGGCGACCATCAGATTAGTCTTCTTCATTGCCATTTCGTGTGGCTGGAAAATTCATCAGCTTGATATCCATAATGCCTTTCTCAATGGCATTCTTAATGAAGAGGTCTACATGAAACAACCTTCAGGTTTTGTTGACTCTGTTCTCCCCTCTCATTTGTGTAGATTTCATAAGTCTCTATATGGTTTAAAACATGCTACGCAGGCTTGGTACACTCGTCTGAATGATTTCCTGTTATTTATTAGTTTTCGTGCCTCTAAGGTGGATACCTCATTATTTATGTTTTATGTTGGTGCTGATATTTGTTATCTTCTGGTCTATGTTGATGATATTCTGCTTACAAATAGTAACTCTCTTCTGTTTCAACGCCTCATATAGCTACTAAGCTTAGAATTTAAGCTTCGCAACTTGGGTACTGTTCATTATTTTTTGGGTATTGAGGTTAAGCCTACTAGTATGGGTCTTATGCTCCGATAACATAAATATACACTTGACATCCTTACTCGGGCTGGTATGTTATCTTGCAAACCTGTTGATATTCCTATCTTTACATCCAAAGCTACCATACTGTCAGATCCTTTGTTTTCTAATGCTACACGCTTTCGTCAAATTATAGGTGCTCTTCAATATCTCACTTTTATGAGACTAAATATTTGTTTTGTTGTTAACATAGTCTGTCAATTTATGCATGCTCCTGCAGATTCTCATTGGTCTGCCATTAAATGCATCTTGCGTTATCTTAAGGGTACGACAACACATACCTACATATTACTCATAGTTTTTTCTTTGCCTTACATGGCTTTATAGATGCAGATTGGGCAGGTAGTGTTGATGATAGAAAATCTACAGGTGGTTATCTTATGTTCTTTGGTCAGACGCCAATTTCGTGGAAATTAGGTAAGCAACATATAGTTGCTCACTCCTCTACTGAAGTTGAGTACAAAGCCTTAGTCGATGACACTGCTGAGGTTATCTGGCTTTAGTATTTATTAATAGATCTTTAAATTCCGTCTGTTTCTGCTCCTATCATTTGGTGTGATAACCTTGGTGCCACTTATTTGTCTATAAATCCTATTTTTCATGCTTGTAGAAAATATGTTGATGTTGATTATCATTTTATTCGATATAGAGTTGTGAAGAACTGCTCCTATCATTTGGTGTGATAACCTTGGTGCCACTTATTTGTCTATAAATCCTATTTTTCATGCTTGTACAAAACATGTTGATGTTGATTATCATTTTGTTCGATATGGAGTTGTGAAGAAGGAGATTCAGATTCATTTTATTTCCTCTTAAGATCAACTTACAGATGTCTTTATTAAACCACTTCCTACTGCTTCGTTTATTGCTTTTCGTTTCAAGCTTTGGGTTGATCCTCCACTCTTAGCTTGATATTATAAAATGTACCTATATAGGAAATATTATAGGCATACTCTTATGTTGTAATCTTCACCGTTACTATTGTATATTGCCTTACACATATATATAGAAAAGGTTGGCTAACCAATAGGTTAAGCCTCTTAATTATTCTCAACTCTGGTTTACTATGTTCCTCATTGATAAGATTGGAAGGTTCATTATTCAGCTTGGTGGCTTCCTCCTGATGTCCATTTTGATGGCAATTCTTGGATTCAAGTATGGGTATCTTCGAGGGGAGATAAGGTTATGTGGCCCATATTCGCAAAAAGGATTTCTGCGGTGGTCACCCCATAATGTTTACAGTTATCTATGGGCTTACCTTCTTATATGCCAACTTTGGACCCAACAACACAACCTTCATAGTTCTAGCAGAATTGTTTCCAGCAAGGTTCTGATCAACATGTCATGGTATCTCGATAGCATCGGGAAAAACAGGAGCTATAATTGGTGCATTTATTGTACAGTACTACATTCAGGATGGAGACTCGGATGGAATTAAGAAGGCAATTATTGGTCTTTTTATGGTAAACTTGATGGGCCTTTTCTTCACTTTCTTGGTACTAGAAACAAAAGGCAAATCGCTCGAGGAACTCTCTGAAGAAGACCAGAAGAAAGGCAGAAATGCAGAAGTAAATGGTAGAAACTATCGGACTGATGAGGGTCCAAAAACTGAAATGGTTTAGTTCTTAGGTAAAAATCCCTTTTCTCTTGGAACGCATGCAATCACTATCCATGAATCTCCAATAATATTCCTTCTACTTCAAAGACAAAATAGAGGAAGGGAAAAGAATTTGCACGTTGCATCCTTGGTTTAATGAGTGTTAGAATGTAACTACGTGTGTGTGGCCCTACTATACTTTTGGATATTAAAATACATTACTGTATTGCGGAATAAAGTTTGTGTTGGAAAAGAAGAATAGGATGTGATAGCTAATTTATAAGAACAAAGCTAAAGAACAAGAAGAAGAATGAGAGGAATGATATTTTTATTAAGATTTTTTCTTAAAAGATACACCTTTATAGCTTTTCTCTATATCTTTTTTATATTTGTGTATAATGCTTAAGATTACAAGCTTATTTATAGGCCTTAAGTCCTAGATAATCTAGGAATTAAACTATTCAAAGGAAATCCTAATCTAATAAGTAATCTAACATTATAATTAAATAAGGATTCTAATAAACTAATCTATTATAAATCCTTTTTTATCAAGGATTCCTACATTAATTAGAATTCCTCATTTAGCTAATATTAAAACTCCTACAAACTCTAAATTCTATTAGCCTAAATCCTAGTTGATATTGAATCTCAACACTCCCCCTTAATATCAATTGTCATCATTTTTTCAATTTTTTTTTCTTTACGATGTTCTGTCTTAATAGCGTTGATGTTATTCTTATTCCATCATTACAAAAAAATGACGAAGGTAGTTTCACCATTGTGCTCAATAGTAATTTTGTTTTCTCAAACCTCGTTTGTATTTCTAAACCTTCAACCAGATTCTTGACTTTTCCAATTGAGATTAACTTTTGGGCTTGCATGTCTTTAATTTCTTGTAGCTTACCTTTAATGTTATCAATTAAAGCAAAAACTTCATTGTAATTAATTCCTTGCTTTTGATTATAGTTTTTTTGCCACTAACCGTGCCTTGTATCTCTCAACCTCTCCTTTAGCATTATTCTTTTCTTTGTAGATCCACTTGACACCTATTGACTCCTTTTTATTTGGTCCAGGAACCAATCTTCATGTATCATTCTTCTCAATTGATGCAATCTCTCCATCCATAGCAATTCTCCATTTTGCATCATTTATTGCTTCTTCAAACACTGTAGTATCACATGTAGCAAGATGACAATATAGTGTTACATCATCAATATGATTAGTTACCTCATATAAGTCATCAAGGCTCCTCATCTTTCTTGATAGACTTGATGGAGTGCCACTACTTGAGCTTTCATTAGAAGAAGAAGTTGAGCTCATTGGTGCTTGTGTTTATGGAGGTGTGACTATAGGTTCTTGATGATCTTCATATCTTTCCTCTTCTTCATCAAGAATCGGTAAAAAGTCATATTTTTTACCATCATTTACCTTCCAATCCCATACTTCTTCTTCATTGAACTCAACATCTTTATTAATCACCATTTTTTCTTTATCAAGGTTATCAAACTTGTATCCTTTGGACCTTTGGTCATAGCCCACAAAGATCATCTTTTTGCATATATCATCTAACTTAATCATCTACATGCACATAACCAATGCTTCAAAAAACTTTCAAGTGAGAGACATTTGGTTTTCTTCTACTCCATGCTTCTTGTGGAGTTATGTCATTCAAGCTTTTAGTAGGACATCTATTTAACAAGTAGATAGCATAATCTACAACTTCATCAAGCTCTATGAACTTGTCTTTGTCTCCACACATGTGATTACTGACTCCGTTATCTAGGTACCATATGTTCTCTTTATCTTACATTCTCTCATTATGCACTAGTAGTAGAGTGGCTTCCTTCTCTTCTTCTATCACAAGATTTGCATGCTCCTCAACCCTTTTGGTTGGACTCCAGCAATCCCTAGCATAATGATTTGTGTTTTGATAATTATAGCATTTAACTTTTGATTTGTCAAACCTGCTGTCAAATTTGGATCTCGGATTGTTACTGCCAGTTGAACTGGTCAATCAGTTCCCTTCATTTGATCGACTGTTTGATCTGTTAAGGCTATCTCAGCCTCCTCTTTCAAATCTCTCTTTCTTATTAGGAATATTCAAAACCATCTTACTTTAAAAAAAGTGTTTGTGCACCCACGTGCTCTTGAATCTCATTGACTCTTTCTTCATCGGCTTATAATTTTCTCATGAGACCTTGTATTGAAAGAAAATCCATATTTTGTGACTCCTCTATCACGACCACCACATAATGAAACTTCTTTTGCAACGAGCGTAGGATCTTCTCTACCACACATGTATCTTCTATCTTCTCCTCATATCTCTTTATTTGATTGTATATAGCCAATACTCTTGCAAAGTATTCTGAAATATTCTCTGATTCAAGCATATATAACTTTTCAAAGTCACCATGTAGTTTTTGTAGACATATCTTTCTCACATTGTCAGCTTCTTGGTTTGATTATTGCAAAACTTCTCATACTTGCTTAGCAGTGGTTGCGTCAACCACTATCTCAAGAGTGGTGTCATCCAAACATTGGTGGATGATTGTTAATGCTAGTTGATCCTTTCTTCATGCCTTTTACATGGCCTTCCTTTGGGATGCAGTCAACGTTGCTTCATCTATAGGCTCTTTAAAGCCTTTTTCAACCATCTCCCATACATCTTGGGACTTGACCAAGCTTTTACTCGAATACACCAAATTTGATAGTTGTCCTTTGTCAACCTAGGATATTGAAGTGGAGAGTTTGAATTGGCCATGTTAAATAATCAAACCTAAGCTCTGATACTATTTGTTGGAAAAGAAGAATAGGGTGTGATAGCTAATTTATAAAAACAAAGCTAAAGAACAAAAAGAAGAATGAGAGGAATGATATTTTTATTAAGAGTTTTCTCAAAAGATACACCTTTATAACTCTTCTCTATATCTCTCTATATCTCTCTATACTTGTGTATAATGCTTAAGATTACAAGCCTATTTATAGGCTTCAAGTTCTAGATAACCAAGGAATTAAACTATTCAAAGGAAATCCTAATCTAATAAGTAATCTAGCATTCTAATTAAATAAGGATTCTAATAAACTAATCTATTATAAATCCTTTTTTATCAAGGATTCCTACATTAATTAGAATTCCTCCTTTAGCTAATATTAAAACTCCTACAAACTCTAAATCCTATTATCCTAAATCCTAGTTGATATTGAACCTCAATAGTTTTGTAATTAGGTGATTGCAATTTGAAATGGTATTTGATAACAAAATAAAAATATTCAAAAGTAAAAGAATCACCAAAAATTAAGCTTCTGATGTCTGACTTAACTCTTTTAACTCCTCCTATAATAGCAGTCTGTTTCCATATTTGTTTAACTACTCTTATGGCAGCAGTCTGTTTCCATCCCCTTTTAACTCCTCCTATAGCAGCAGTATGTTGTGCAACTGCAAGTTCTTGCTTGATATAGATTATCAAACTAGTATCCATATGCATGATCCTTATGCATCATCATCAACAAAATATGTATTGCAATAGGGTTTTATCATTTAACATTGGATCAGTTGAGAATTGAGCTTCATAATCCATTTGGATATGCTTTTTATGAGAATATTTGGTCTCACGATCAAGGTCACAAGTTTTGACATTTTAACCTTGGTTAAATCAGGTCATTTTTTTATTTTCTTTTTAAGAGATTATATCGGTCTCATGACTCGAGTCATGAGTCCTTCAACATTGGAATTGCTTTTTATTGGGTTGTCCCCATCTCATGACCCGAGTCGCAGGTTTGGCAGGTTAACTCAATTGACTCATTTTTTCCACCTCTTTTTTTTAATTGATTTTTTTTCCAATTTCATCAATTAATATTGTGTTTGATTGGGAATTAGGCTTCATGACTTGTTTTAGTTTGTTTTTCATTAGGTTATCTTGGTCTCATGACCTAGAAATAGTGCCTAATAGATAACTCATATTGACTTGGCTTACTTTTTATGTTATTTTTTTAATTAAGATTTTTACAAATTTTATCATTCAACATTAGGTCCAACACTAGTGATTGAGAATCAAGCTTTATAATTTGTTTTGACTTTCTCTCTATGAGATTATCTCAGTCTCAAGACCAAAGTTGTGGATTTAACAGGTTAACTTAGGTTAAATCATGTCATTTTGTATTTTTTTTCTATAAGATCATCTCGATCTAATGACTCAGGTCATGAGTTTGGTGGATTGACTCAAGTTGTGTTTTTGTGTTTTTTTTAATTGATTTTTTTAATCTTATCTTTTAATATTAGGCTGGTTAGGGATCGGAATTCATAATTTGTTTCAATTTGCTTTTCATGGGTTATCTCGGTTTTATGACCCGGGTTGCAAGTTTGACATGTTAACTCGGTTTGTTGTTTTAGGTTCTTTTTTTAATTGATTTTTTTTTCAATTTTATCCTTCAATATTGGTTTAATTGTGAGACTTCATAATTTATTTTGATTTACTTTCTATAGGTTATCATAGTCTCATAATCAGGGTTATAAATTTAACACGTTAACTCGTGTTGTCCCTGGTGAATCTAGTATGCTGTTATTTTACTATTAAAAAAAGATATCACCTTAAAATTTTATTTAGTCAAATATTGTTTTTAAAAGTTGTATAAGTGTTTTTGAACTAGTAAAATTAATCGGGTTACATTGAATAAATACTCATATAATTTAAATTTTTTTTTAATACGAAAACGAACATATATTAGCGACATTTGATTATTTTTTTATATATTTTAAAAAAATTTACACTCTCAGCGTGGTGCAGGTAAAGCATCTAGAATGTTATAAAATAGAAAGCGATTGGATCATCTAATGGAAAAATAAATAATGCAACTAAGAAAGAGGGGCAAAAGGGTGGGACAGTGCAGGTGAAACATAAGAGAAGGGAAACAACATGAATCAAAGGTATCAAAATCAGAAAAGAATTGCAAATATTTCGAGAAAATAAAGTAAGAGAGAAGAGGTGAAAGGACAACCTCGGGAACTAAAATGGCACGAAGTTGGTGTCAACTCAAAAACTGTATCAAATAAGGAATTATAAAAACAGAAAATGGAAAAATGAACCTAAGAAGCACTATAATTAAAGAGGGTAAGAAAAGGGGGGAGGAAAACAAAACGGGCAAATCCAAAAGCTAAAGCATCAAAGATAAAAGGCGGGAAAAGAAGAAAGAAAAAATAGCTAGGCATGCAAGAGCGATGAAAAAGAACAGAGATAGATGCTAAAATGAAGGGCAAAGTATGTCAAAGAAGAAAGAAAAAATAGCTAGGCATGCAAGAGCGATGAAAAAGAACAGAGATAGATGCTAAAATGAAGGGCAAAGTATGTCTTTAAGAGTGAAATAGTAGTTTGGAAGAATTGAACAAATGTTTTCCATATCACAACTTCAGTAGTGCTTTGATAGCTGCTAGGCCTTGTAGTTTTCCAAACAAACACATGTCTAAATATTTTCCTGCATGCATAATGATCCACCACGAAATTGCAAGCCTTTGGTTTCGGAAAAGAAATAAGTTGAAGTAGAGTTTGTCATCTTCTTACATGTATCAAGGGTTTTAATATTGTACGTTGATTAATGTCAACTGCTTGCTAAAGACACAAGTCAAGTTTGTAAAATGGAACTTCTGGTGGCAAAACCCGATCCTCAATACATAATATATACCACATTGCCATGCAAAATATTAGCATGAAGAAAGAAGCAAATCTGGGTTTGCACCACTGCCTTTTTAAACCAGTTGAAGCAGGAACAACAACATCGAGGTATTAGATAACCAGTATATATGATTATTTTCATCTTGGTTCTGCCCAGATCGTTTCCCATTTTTGTAGGACAACTAGGAATGTTTAGAAAAGGAAGCAAAATCCAGAAACAAATGTTTATAAAAGCGCACGAAATTTCTTCGACAGAGTTAAGAAAAATCTTGCTGCATTTTGGTGAGAGGGTGGGGTGATACTGGGAAAGCAACATCAGCACGGAGGTGATTGATGAAATACTTGGCTAAGGATGTACCTTGGGTGTGCTGCAACAGCCAGTCATGGAAGAAGGCACGAGAAAAATAGAGAAATACAGACACAAATGTATAGAAAAAGGGGGGAGAAATTTGCTATTAATCTATATACTTCTCCAGGCACAAGGAGAAGTCAACAGTGAGGAGTAAGAAGAAAGGAGAAGTTGAAACTGAAAAATTGCTTGAATTACCATGAGATGTGCAAAACTGACTTCTCTTAGTTTTTTCTTTTGTCAAGGTTAATAAAAGAGGTAAAATACTCTGCCTCCATCTTGGTATTTATAAAATTTTAAAACTAATAGACATGTAACTTTCCTTACACCTATTCTTTCCTAGTCAAGACTTTATTTTACCTTGTTAATTGTACTGTTATTTCTCGGTAATTTAGGTAGAGAAGAAAAAAAATAGGGGTGGGGGTAAGGTGTAAGAAATTCTTATCCGAATTATCCATTATATATGTTTGATTGGATGAAGTTGTTGACATTTAGAGTTACACTTTCTTGTTTTTATATATTTAATGATAATAATAAAATAAAAAATAAACACTACTAAAAACAGGGGCTATTAGCATCTGAATTTAGCAACGGATAATTCCGTTGCTAAATTCAGTAACAGATTTGCAACGGATTACATTTATATTATTTTTTTAATATTAGCAACAGACTTTAACAACGGAAAATCCGTTGCTAAAAACAACGTAAAGTTTGCAACGAATTATCTGTTGCTAATTGAAAAAATAATTATTTAAATATTAATATAAAACCAAAATTATATAAACCATTGATTACTTTTGATATGATAAAATCTCAACCGTTAATTCAACACCCCCCGGTTTCTAAAACAGAGAAAACAAAACCAACAGTTGAAAATTAATTAATTCCCAGTCTCCTTCATACCTAATAACATCCATAAATGTAGAAAAATCACCCTCTCTTCATCGATTTGATTTTCCTTTTATCCCAAACTTTTCATCTTCTTCTCATTCGTCTTCAGCATCGTTAATTTTTTTCTTTCATCTTCTTCTCCTTCATCTTAACAGTTTCAATCTTTCTCTGTAAACCACCAAAAACACAGACTCATGGCAACATCGCACCAGACCCATCATTATTACCCTTTCTCTTTGTAAACGGGTTGGGTTTTGCACTCTCTTCTTCAATAAATCAGGTAATTAATTTAGAATTTATGTTTTTCTCCGTTGCAATTTAACTTACACTAACAAGTTTTAACCTAACTTTCACAATCTCAGGTGTTGTTCTGGATTATGCGAAAGCAATACAGGAAAGTGTTTTTGAGCAACTTCGTGTTGTTCGTGATGGTCAACTACGGATAGTCTTCTCTCCAGATTTGAAGGTTAAACTTTGGAGAAATTCCCTTTCGCTTTTATAAGCTTCTAAATTCTTCAGGAAGTGTTAGCTGAATTCCTGTCTTCTAAATTCTTCAGGAAGTGTTGGCTGATTTCTTCTGTCTTCTGTTCCTCCATTATTTTGCCAGATATGCTCATGGGAGTTTTGTGCTCGACGGCATGAAGAGCTTATACCTCGAAGATTGTTGATACCACAGGTTACCCTCACTTCACTTAATTAGTTACTTTTAATTCCTGTTGGAAACCGTTTTTTACCCACACTATTTTAGCTGATTGACACTGATATGTTCAATATTCAGTAATATATGTACCTTTTTGTGCACAAGTTATTCATTTTGATGATGGGTTAAGTAGGTTAAGAATTGTTATTTTAATCAATCTTTTTCAATCAACATGCTTGATGCATGTGGAATAACATTGATCAGTGTAATCCTTGTATGTTGTTTATTCGAAGTGAAATTAATTGAATTTGTTTGTGGCTTTTGGTGTTAGCTTGTTAGAAATAATGCTTAGAATCAATTTTGGTATGAAAGAGCACCATTACTAAGTTTTTATTCTTTTTTCTTACTTGTCATGTCATCTTTATGTACTGATGCTTGTTTAACTCATAGCACTAGGAAGATTTGTGCTTCCATAGAGATGGTCAGTGGATCAGGATCAGATAAATAAATTGAATTGGACCTTGATGTAGCTGATTTTGTGATACTTGTGTTGTAGTTTGATTCTATATTTGTTGATTCTATATGGACATGCTGTTAGCAAAGTCTGGTTCGTGGCCCTTTTCATTTCCATAAAAGGCTAAAACAACTTAAATATCCAGTTTATCATGAACAAACATTGATTTTAAGTAATGCCCTGTGGAAACTTTTTGCTTGTGTGGTTGTGTTTATTATGTGTTATTTTCTATATGGTTTATAGCCCTGTGGAAACATTGATCAAGAATTCAGGTTTTTCTGTGATATGGTATCTAGGGGCTATAAGATGATTCCTACTTACAAATATAAATCAAGTATTCAGTGTTTTTCTTTACATTTTGCAGGTAAGTCAGCTTGGTGTTGCAGCTCAAAAGTATCAGGCTGCCACTCAAACTGCATCGTCCAATTTATCTGTCCCAGAGTTGCAAAATAATTGTACCATGTAAGTTGTCTCGCTACATTGTGTTTATTCCATGAGCCTTTGGTTGAGCATGCAGTATCGATAGTGACAAAGCTGCTGCAATTATTTGAGTACCATTGCTCTGGCAATCAAGCTCAATGATTTTCAATATTTCCATTAGATATGTACAGTGATCTTTCATTCATTTTGTCAAGCTGAATTTATATGGTGTGATTGTGATATTGAACACAAATGTAAATTAATACTTGGTTACAATGTTTCTTCTCATCTTTGCTTAGGATGTCCATGAGAGATATG
>Ga0307511_10004447_pt1 | contig 14316 bp, 11 predicted proteins | sample 13_EM_MG_FD_200266 | JGI IMG/M metagenome (GOLD analysis project Ga0307511, IMG submission 200266) | Populus trichocarpa ectomycorrhiza microbial communities from riparian zone in the Pacific Northwest, United States - 13_EM | ecosystem: Host-associated > Plants > Roots > Unclassified | place... | reverse complement strand
CTGGGGGGGTGGGTGTCAAATTATTTTTGCCACCTGACTGTATGATCAGGTCATATGTCTAAATATATAGCCATACGTATGATTGTAGACGGCTATTCGGTGATCATAATTCTGTAGAGGTATCGATGCTCTGAATTGCCTTAAAAGGGTGTGCCTGCCTGTACATTTTAGTACTTGTTATCTATGTGGCAAGCGATATTGATACCATTGCAATTGACATAAAGCAGTGTGTACCTGGTTTACTGTTTGCGAGATATGACTCGAATTTTTCTTCATATTTACGAGCTTAGTTACAGAGTACCTACTTCAGAACAGCAACCCAATCAAGACAAATGTTTGAATAATCATATCAGGTAGCTAGTGCCTTGGCCACAACGCTGATTGGCTAAAGGTGTAACCGTATTGGTGCACAGCACCTAAAACTTGACATTCTGAGAACTTGGTCCTGAGAACCACGCACTCTTTTCCCGCTGGTAATTCAATGATACTCTGCGAGTCCTGAAAGCCATGACAGAGGTTCAGCAAACCACCTCCTCAGATCCTCTACTTAACTTTTATTTAGGGCTGTAGCTATGCACTTACACACTGGCTATGGGGTCAGAGCGACCAGATGCCACACCCACGCGTGCCCCGCATATGGCACCTGCATGCTTTGCTCCTAAAAAATTCTATCGTTAGTATGTACTGGAGATTTGCATTGATAAATCCTTCTATGAGAAATGCAATCGCGCTTAAAAGAAAAAAGCTTAGCAACAAACTCCGCCCAGTGCTAAACTCCCTACAAACATGTTCAAAGTCCCCTCCAACGAGGACACCCCCCACACTGCACCTAATCGGGAACCCCAAGTAGGCCCTCATGACCACGGCTTCGAACTCCGAGATGATGACATTGCAATTGGAATAACGCACCACTCTCTGTATGGACCCCGCCTGGTGCCAGTACTTGCGGAAGATTCGGCGTCGACACTGCATGGCGCACTTAGTGAGGAGAAGGGGAGTGGGGGGAGGGGCGTTGAAGGTTGGGAGGAAGAGACAAAATTAGGGAGAGAGTCCCTCCAAACAGGAAACAAGGCGGAAGCAGAAGGGGAGGGCGTTTTAGCGGAAGGGGTGGTGGATGATGATGAAAACTATCCAGAAGGGGGCCTGAAGGCATGGTCAGTTGTACTAGGGTCATTTTGCTTGCTATTTGCTGGCTTAGGCATCATGAATTCAACAGGTGTGTGCCTGAAGAAAGCATATATTCGGGTCAAGTAACGGTTGAGCATTGGAATACTGATAAACGGGGCTGGGTGTGAGGTAGGCACGTTTCAGGCTTACCTGTCCCAGAATGACTTGAAGGTGAGAAAACCCTCGCCTGAACCCTGAGGCAGGTGATTAATTTTTCGCGGGTACACAGGACTACTCGGCGGGTACAACTGGCTGGATCTTTGGCACACATACCTTTCTGGCATTTCTGTGTGGGATTCAAATCGGTACGCCCCCGCTAGCATGTAATGGGCGATGATTTGCATGTAGCATGATATATCGTTATTTTTACTAATTTTTTTCAAGGCCCCATATTTGACAAACGCGGCCCACGGTTATTAGTGTTGACTGGCAGCGTGGGAGTGGTGCTAACACTATTTTTGATGAGTATCTGCAAAGGTACACACCCCCGACTGCTTCCCAACGTTTGGTTCATATATACTAAATAGTGAAGCTCTGGGTTAAGCGTTTTGGCACTACTTCCTTGTTTTCGGAGTAAGCGGACCTCAATTAACCCCTTGGTGGAGTATAATCGGGCTAACTCGTCGTACCGAAAAAGGTCCTTGGTGGCATATCCGTTTCTCTCCTGTTTACCCCCGCCGTTGCAGCTATCGGTCACTGGTTCAAAGCCAAACGTGCAAATCCCACTGGCCTTGCATTAGCTGGTGGTCCAATTGGGGGCATTGTGTTTCCCCTTGTATTCCAAAGGCTTATCCCCGCCATTGGGTTCCCTTGGGCCTGCCGCATTGTGGGTTTTATTCAAATTGCGTTCCTGATTCTTGGAAATATTTTGGTTCGCTCACGCCTGAAACCATTACCGGACGCAAAAGCTTCTATTGACCTAGCAGCACTCCTTGAGCCTATCTTTGCACTTACAGCCTTCGGCGTATTCCTCATCCAATGGGGTACTCTTGTGCCAATTGCATACACCACGAGCTTTGCTATCAACTCCGGTATAGAAGAGGGTTTTGCGTATCAGCTCCTGGCAATTTTCAATGCCGGAAGTGTCCTGGGGAGATGGCTTCCAAATTACGTTGCGGATAAATTCGGTAGGTTCAATGTTATGTTTATAACGACCCTGTCGTGCGTTATCTTCATCTTGGGGTTGTGGTTACCTAGCGGAGATAGTGCGAATCCGGAGAAAACCAAAAATATGGTGATTGCATTTGCCGTCCTGTATGGGTTTGGGAGTGGAAGTGGGATTGCGTTAACCCCAGTATGTGTGGGCCAAATCTGTCGCACAGAGGATTATGGAAAGCGATATGGTACTTGCTACAGCCTGGCTAGTTTTGCGTGAGTTTTTTTTCCTTCCTCCTCGAGACGGTACAGTTCGCTCATAATGGACAGGGCGTTCACGGGTATCCCAATTGCTGGTAGTATCATCTCCAGTTATCACAGCTATATGGGATTAATCTGGTTTGATGGTGCTGCCTACATGGGTGCGGTACTTCTGTTTGGTGCCGCTCGAGTTATCGGGACGGGGTGGAGTCTCAGGACGATCTTCTAGAGACAAACACTCTTCATTAGCAACATTACGCTCTCCCCAAGCTATAGATCACCCAACTTCAGAATAACAGTACCTGCACCACCATTCTCTACTAGGTGGTGGTAGCTGGGTTGTATATGATCTTTCTACATTAGCTATTATATATTTTAGTTCTATTTACATATATTTAAGAGGAGTGTGGGGTTGCAAATCCATTATTATCATGTGATCCATGCTATATCCTCCCTACATATTTTCCCAAAATTCTTGAACACCGACACCAACGGAAATATTCGCGACTGATGTCTATCGTATTCAAACGGCTTCGGGAAAATAGGCGGTTCTTCGCGGAACAATGGAAGTAATAATGTATAAAGAAAGTAATCTTCAATAAGACACTGAGCAAGGTCAGGACGGATTTGCTATGGGTATAGATAATAGATAGTCTCATTATGGGTATGTATCGCAAATAAGAAAGGTGTTGCTGACGGTACGTAGAAAGTTCTAGCACACACGAGCCATGAAAACCGTAGGTAGGTAGGAGCGTAGGTAGGAGCTATCATAGTGTTTATATTTACAAATTTGCAGCTAAAGCGTTCCGATGGAATACCATGCATAAGAAAGTACCTATGATTAAGAAGGTAATTGTGAATAAGACGCTGGGATAGCTTCTGGCAAAACTGCCTTGTCCGCGAGAATCTACTGGTACTTGGCGGAATTGATTACCCTGAGATTAGACAGAGCTGTTTCCTTGGAGAAGTATATATTTCCCAAACATGGAGGCCAAGCTAACAACTCCACATTACAGTCACAGCCATAGTATCTACCAGGTAATATCTCCACAAACCAATAGCAGACCTCTGTCATACTTTAAACCGACATACCAAAGTCTCCACCATGCCCGAACCCATGCGACCCTTGTTTCGGAACTATGATACGCGCAAAATTTAAAAAGTCTCACCGTATACGGCACTACTATGCCCAATGGGCCCCCGACGGAATTATGTTCCCTTGTGCCTATGCCCCGGAGGTTGAACCTATTAGCAAGTCCTCGTATACCAAGCTCGCTGGAGCAGCCGACAATTCCAAGGCGCTGCCTGGGTGACCTGGTCTAGGGGCGTATGATTGAGTGACGGGGGAGGTGGTAAGTGGTACTGGTAATGCTATTCGGGTGGAGTCAGAGATGAAGTTCGCTAGTGGGAGGACCTGGGGGGGCAGGAAGAGAGGACAGGATTCGGAAAGGCGGATTGGTGCATAAGAAGGAGTGGGAGGAGAAGAGGAGTTTGCAGGCTTTGGGGAGAAGGAGTACCGATGGGAAATCAAGATGAGTGAGTAGGATGGTTTTTGTCCAGGGCACTTGTGAATTCGCATTCTGCGGCAGAGGGCTGGCTCGAGGGTCTCCGAGGGCATAGGGTTAATGTGGGCACACAGGAACACCAAGTAGTAGTATGCATATATCGTCGCGAAAGATGTATCAAAACCACCTTGTAGTGGTATTACTCTCCTTGATATGTAATAAATTTCGTTCTGGATGTTTTTTTTTTTCAATTATGGGGTCGGTTGAGGGATCAATACCTTAGTGCGCCGTACCTCCAAACTCTGGGGGCGAGTGTTCTTGATTGGCGCCCAAAGCTTCTAAAAATTCGACTTTAACTCCCAAACTTAGTACAACCGGGTCCAGATACTGTTTTTATGCGTGTCTGTCTATGCAAGGTTAGATTCATTAATCAATGATGCATCGCCAGCCTGGTGCTCACAGGCTTGGCAGTTCCTATGTCTAAGGATGGTTGGAGGTGATATTTTTAACCCGTATTGTCTGCCTTCGTTCCCCTCTGGACCAGCGCAGGGGATATAAACCGGGACTGAGGAAAGATGATGCTATAGATGCTGCCCCGAAGCATATATGTCTATGCTGTCCTTCAGAATTGAATGCCCATAGTAAACTCCGCAGTATGGGGCGGGATCGATATCTCGCCTGACGAAATTGAACTTGAGATACATGACCAAGCGAATATGTGCATAGCTAGATTTATTTTGTTTTTAAAAAATGGGACCAGATCCAAGGAGTTCCTGCTTCTGTTCGGCCTCACCAGCATGCAACCTAACTATGATGCGGTGGGAAATGCAGGATCATAGAGCTCCCCGCTTTCATCATCCGTGTCACTTTCCCACACACCTCCATCTTCCACCTCCTCTGCCTTCCCATTCTTTCCTGGCCCCTCCGCCCTGGATGCCTTACCCTCCACTGGCTTTGCTCCAGATACCCCCCTCCCTTCTAAACTCACAAAAACCTTCTTGAAACCTCCTCCTCCGGCTGGCCCTGCACTCTCGCCTTCTCTCCCGAGGGTGGAAAAGGCATTCTTAAACCCACCCTTTCTGAGACCAGGGTTAGAAGAGGTACCGGAGGTTAGAGCAATGGGCTTGATGGTGATCATGCCGGCTGCTGCTTCTGCCTTTCGTTCCTTTTCCCGGCGAAGAGATGCAGAGGGGCGTTGCATAGCTTTCATATCCGCAAGACGTTTTTTGTGGGAGTGGTCGTAAGAGGAAAGATGTGCTGTATGTTTTAGACGGTTAGCTTCAATGGTAAATGGCATTATAAACCCCCCTCTCTCTATATCAACGTCCAAGAATTCCTTAGACTGTTCCTGGTGCTGGCATGGAAAGTTGCTGTGGAAAAGGGTGGACTAGGGAGTGGGCTCCAGGGGAAAAGCCACGATGGCTACGTGCGAGCGGCGAAGACTCAGGTGAAGTCTGGGGCGTACCATCATATTCGTTGACACGGTTGTATCCTTTAGAGCACAGCTCGCCTGCGGGGAATTGGAGTCAGCAGGGGAAAATGTAGGAGGATAACCGGTGTCTGGGGAGCAATAGCAACGCAGAACCAGAGGAAAACCCATGGGGAGCATAGCTTAGTCTCATAATTATGAGAACTATCATTCAACCTACAGTAGAATGCCTTCTTTGATGCAGCCGATTCAGCCTACGGTCGTGATTAGCGCTTGTCGTTGCCCACCTCCGAGCACACTGAGCACACTGAGCACGCGGCGAAAGATCCCTGAATATGGACAAGATGAGGGGGGGAATATTCACCATAATTGCGGTTTCTATAGCAAGTCGTATCTTGTGTAGCGGTCCCAGAGCTTAGAAGCTCGAATTGCCAGACGCATTTGTGCCAAGCCAGGAGTGCCACGGGAGTGCCAAGGCCGAACGTGATAGTTGGGTCTGGTTACACTCGGGTTTGTATGAGTGACGCCACATACACAGGTACAAGGGAAAGAGATTGCTAGCGCTGTGGACTGAGACAGCCGAATTCTGCTAGTTGAAGTCCCATATGCACTACATATGCAGTGATTTGTATAGATTCGATCTCAACCAGGCTAGCAATCTCTTTCCCTTGTACCCGTGTAAATTGGCAAATATGCACTCCGATTCTTTGTACCTTGGTACGGAGTAACGGAGTACCTAAGCCTTCCATGTTCTGTGTCATGTCTTTACACCTGTGGTGGTGAGACATGGAGCAGTGCATAAAAAGGGGGTGCGCGGAATCGTACGGCGGCGGTTTCTGTATGCCCTTGGCACCTTGGCGATTGCGCTCATTGGCCAACTGCGTGATGGCGTCACAGGGTTTTAGAGTGACAACAGGTTTTTGTACTGTCACGGCTACAGGCAAAACCGTCCTACAGAATCCCGAGCTATACCCTCAGACCACAATGCCTTCTCAATACAACAGCTCATGGTTGAGGGCTGGGTCGGAGCGCATGGTATCATGGATGGAGGACCAAGATGAGCTACTGCCTACGGGGGAAGAAAAATAACGTGGCATAAGCTTGTTAAAGAGCAGGTATTCTCAAATGAAGAGCAAATTACCGTCAAAGGGATTACTGATAACGCAACAGATATGAAGCGCTCATGGAAGGAAGCACAAGCATGCAACAGTGCTCAGGGAGCTGAAAAGAATGAGGGGCTTTCAATTATTGAGACTTGAGAGCGGGAATGCATTTTTGGGGCAGTTGGACAACGTCCGAATGTGGCACTCATTGGAGGCAGTGAAATCGGAAATGCCATCTCGAATAAGCTCCAAAATACCCCCTCGAAATACCCACCAAAAGACCCGCCAAAAGAGCCCACCAAATAAGCCCCTCCACCAGTCTCCCAACAATCTGCCAGAACGATGCTTGGAATAACATAAGAAATGCAGTGTCAGGTGGTCGGAGGCAATAACCTCTCGCATAGGTATAGGCTATACTCTCAATTTCAGTGTCAATATCCTGCAGAGCTTGAGCTTTCGAGGTATTGTGGTGGTGATGATAATAATGCATGATGATGTGATTCGTAGCCTACAGGAAATTTATTTGTGTCGGACAATAATGTTTCACTTCTTTTGGCTAGCATGTGGCTTTCGGATCAGCTTGCGCTAAAAATCCCGTCATAAAGCTTACTGACTACCGCTAATACTCGGGACGCGACTTAAGTTGCCGAGTGTTGCCGCTACTTTCCGCTCACAGCTCGAGAGCTCACTGTTGATGTACTCCCCGAGAATAGTTCTATACTCTCAAGCTTGCAAATGACTGCTGACAACGGTGGCAAAATGCCCTCGCATGCTATTGCATCAGGCATACTTAAGTAGGTGAGACGCTCCCCATCGAACCCCCGAACTTTAAACTCGGAACACATTGACAACTGAAGATACCACTGATAACCTGCAACTATGAATTGGAAGAATCCCGCCGGCAGTGACCCTTACAAATACCAAGGTAGTATTTTCAACTAGCATTATCTGGGGATATACACTGACATGTTCTCTGTTCATAGTGGGCTTCAATAACCATTTCTCGATTTCACACCCCTCTGCCCCTGGGGCACTCCCTACCCGTGGCCACAATCCACAGAAAGCACCGTATGGTCTCTACACGGAACAACTCTCCGGCACTGCGTTCACTGCTCCACGACACCTCAACCAACGTACCTGGCTCTACCGCATACGTCCCAGCGTATCACATACCCCTTTCAAACCAGTTCCACACCCCCATATAATCTCTTCATTCACAAATCTCGATGACGACAGGTTATACCCAACTCCTACACAGTTACGCTGGGATCCATTTGATGTTGAGGATGAAAAGGCGAACTGGGTAGAGGGATTACGGACAGTCGCGGGAGCAGGGGAGACACAGACCAAGATGGGGCTAGCAATTCATGTGTATGGTTTCGGAAGGGACATGGTGGACGAGAGCTTCTACAACTCTGATGGTGACATGCTTATTGTGCCAGTCGTTGGCACATTGGACATCGTGACAGAGTTTGGAAAGCTTTGGGTACCCCCGGGAGAGATATGCGTGCTCCCTAGGGGGGTAAAGTTCTCGGTGAAGCGAGGACCATTGGTCGGAACGAACTGCGGGTATCTGTCAAGTGGGTGGAAGGGGTATATCCTCGAGACTTTTTCCGCTCTACATTTCACGTTGCCCGATCTTGGGCCTATCGGAGCAAATGGTCTTGCAAATCCCCAAGACTTTAAATACCCAGTCCCATGGTTTGAGGATAAAGATTATGACGCTAGCGTTCCTTGCCGTTCACCACACTTTACGATTATCAACAAATTCCTAGGGCAAATATATCATGCAACACAGAACCATTCCCCGTACGATGTGGTGGCCTACAACGGAAATTATCTGCCATACAAGTATCCCCTCTCGGAGTTTTCCCCGGTGGGAAGTATTTCCCACGATCACCCTGATCCTTCCATATTCACAGTGCTGTCCCTGCCAAACCCAGCCACTCCTGGAACAGCATTGGCGGACTTTGTGCTCTTCCCCCCTCGATGGCTAGTTGCAGAAAGTACTTTCCGTCCACCGTATTTCCACCGGAATGTCATGACGGAGTTTATGGTTAATATTAAAGGCGAGTATGATGCCAAAGATGCCGGGAAGGGGGGGTTCGTACCAGGCGGGGCAAGCCTTCACAATATGAATGCCGCGCATGGACCTGATCGGGCGACATATGAGCAGGAAGTGGTAAGGCCGGCTGGGCCCAAGAAGATTGGGGATGGGAGTTTAGCAATTATGTTTGAGACGAGCTTGCAATTGGTGACTACGAAGTGGGCGGTGGAGGGGTGTGGCAAGAGGCAGATGGCGTACAGTGAGGTTTGGGAAGGGTTTGAGGTTTCCTGGAGGAAAGAAAAACCAGAGGGAGCCTAAATTTCGAGTAGGTTGTATATAGTCTGCCTACGGCGTAGGTCAGCCAGAATGTGGCTATGTGTTATTTAATGGAATATATTGGTTTTAGCTTGTGGCCAGATGACACGAAGGGTATGGCAGCTATGGGCAGGCTTAGATTGCATAGCAGTCGTGCCGGTCATGGTAATCGCAATGAAATTTTACTTTTTGAACGGAGACAGAGCTCTCATTGTATTGCAGTGAATATGTTTCGCAGGGGACCTATACCTCACGCACCCCTGACATATTACACTTATGCATTAATAGTGAGTGAATAATCTTAGGTACCGACACAACTTCTAATCTGTGCTACCGCGGTAATTCGTCTTATTTTCGAATGTGGGCCGGGGTGTAGTAACCACACTGGCTCCTCTGCATCGGAGTATGTCTCTCAACCACAGTCAACCCTTAGTGTTGGCTGCAAATTCCAGCTAGATACATATATACTTTATATACTAGCAGTTGATCCCTTTACTGCAAGCATATGAAAGTCCCCTTGTTTTTAATTTTTTTTTAATATACTCAGATACCCATATGTAGCCGCACGGGGGGAGCTGATGAGCCCCGACTGGATTCAGGCATCGGCCGAGTTAATCCGACCGTGCCTGCAACAGGTACCAAAAAATTTGAAAGATGAATGAATCAAAAAGTAAAGCAGCATGAATTGGAGAGCGTCTAGACAAAACTATTGAGGAACGTCTAAGGAATGTAATAAATCGGAGAGAGAGCGAGAGATCGTCTTAGGAATAACTCGAGAAACGGAGAGACGTCTTAGTAGGGGAAGATAAACCGAGATGGGAAAATACGACGTAGTAGGGAATGAATGGGGAAATTGGGTCCACTTGCGGGGGTTCGGGGCGTCTTGACTAGGAGGGTGGTCTGGGGTTGATGGAGCGGTGGAGGTGGTCAAAGAAGGCTTATACCGCATCGTACGTTTTCGCTGGCTGGGTGCTCTCTCTCCATCTTGATTTGGTGAGGTGTTCCAAGGTGGAGTCGGGGGGGGGAAAGCGAGGTTGCGGGTGCGGGCAGTGGAAGGTGATGTGTTCTCCGGACTCGTTGGGGTGGTTGCAGTCGGGACATGCTGAACTGTCAGCTCGTTTGATATGTGTTAGCCATGAGCGACCTGTATGCGGCTAGTGCTTGTCTAGACCAGTTCAGGGTGAAGGAGGGGTGACTCCGTGCTGTATAAAAGTCCCCTCGCTGTTACCATTAACCAATTGACCCATGCCCCTGTCTGCAAGGATGTCCATGGCTGAAAGTTTTTGCTTGCGTTGTTGTTTCTGGTTTATGCCCAGAAAACCAATGCAGCTCCCTCATCCCGTATCCGTTGCATTATTGCCTCTCTCGAAGGAATAGGAATTCGCCGGATCTTGTTTTCAGCATCGAGGCGCGCTCTCATTCTAGTGCTACGTCTCTGCAATTGCAACTGCTGTGATCACGATAAATCTGCCTAGGTACTGACTGGTTGTCTTGTTACTCCGCTACCATATCCACCAGAATGCTTCCGACTGGCTATGGCTTCTTTCCAGAGGTATTACTGAGGGTGCCCTGTCATGCCCTACATCGTCGAGCTCAACGGTCAATCTGCTTTCTAGCGCCTCCCGCAGAATATTTCCTGCCTCCACCTCCAGCTCTGGGGGCATTCGTGCATAACTGGGGCTACCCGCCCCATTCTCTTTCGTCCCATGGATCCTTCCAGCTGGTCAGTCTCTGTTAGCCGTGAGACCTTTCCCCTGCTACTGCCCCTCCGGGCTAAAATCGTCGACCTAATGTAGGATCCAGGTTAGGCCTGGGCATGAGCCGGCTCGGGCTTTTCCCTCAAGCTCGGTCGGCTCGTGCCCAGGCGTAAGGATCCTGAGACGTTTAATAATTTAGAGCATACCAAGAATAGCTGTTTCTCTTAGGGCATTGTAAGTTCGCACTGATCAGCCTCAGGGGACACCCGATAGGTATTCAAGGGCATGAGTAGACAAAGAAACATTGTGCCTTTTGATAAAAGCAAAATCAACAGGGGAATCACGGGAGCGATGACTACATATTTCCCGCTCAATCGTTCAGCAACTTCAGTCTAATATACAGGTATCCGCAGAAGCTTAAGAAAATTTCTCTCCCATTATAAACAGCCTCCTTCTATCATGTCAAGTGTGGGAACATCTCGACCCACACCACGGTATCATACGCCCCCACTGGCAAACTCCTCAGACTCGCAAACGCCTCAACCACTATATACAACCTGGCTACTGGGTACAACAACACCATGAGGCCCAGGCTAATCATGAATACCGCTGCCTGGAGCGCTACCAGCACTAGGAGTGGGTAGAAGAGTTTATCGCAGAACCCGCTGTTTTGGGGGTGGGATGACATGACTCGGTTGAACGCGCGAATGGGGGCATTGAATGGGTTAACGTCGCCCCGGTTCCATTTCCGGCTGTAGACTGATAGATGGAACAGACTGGCCACGGTTGGCACTCCGCAGGCGATGCAGAGACCGGATGCTCGCCATAGGTACTGCTCGAGGTATGTTGGGAAATGGGCTTTCTAGGGTGTGAGGTGGACACCTCCGTAGATTGGGGGGAAGAGAAGTGCGGCTATCCATACTGCGTACTTGGTCCCTCTGGATTCGATTGAGCCATCGAGTTGAAAGTTGCTCGCCTTCATTGCGTATCCAATCCCCCCGTTATGCTTGATCTCCTCACAAAGCTCTTGCCAGCTAGCTTGTGACTTGCCAAACGTGGGGATCTTTTCACTGGAGTAATGAACAAGGAACAGCGCTTTGTCGTGGGTAAGAAATGTTCCATCCGCGAACGAGATATATGTCTCTGTGTCATTGCCCTGGAATATCCAAAGGCGAGACACACGGAGTTTCCCCGCTGCTTGTGGTTCTAGATTGTGGTTTTCGATAGCCAACATCGACGTTGGAACTCTAGCCGGTGCCAGGGCAAGGGGCTCATGCCATTGCTGGACCCATGTATCCGGTCTTCCCCGCTTGTGCTCAAACACCCCGTTTCTCCACCGTAGGGTAGTATCCGATGCATCTAGACCATATTCTAGATCATCTTCCGGACGCCGTTGCTTCTCGCGTTTTTCGGGCACGGGCACGTGAGTGACCTTCCTGATACGCAGCAGCGTAGCTAACGGTTTACTCTTATGCTTGTCAACGTCATAGACAAGGGTCGGAGACCCTACATCTTGCGGTTTCTTCAACCAGAGCAGGTACATAATCAGCGCACACACAACATGCATAATCGTATTCAGCTCTAGCAGAGTAATCGGTAATCCCTCCACCTTCCTAGCCAATGCCTGGACCAACATCCAGCTTGCCTGGAGACACACCAGTGTTTTTGTCAACAAATCAGCCTTCGATTTATCCTTTATCTCCAAAATTGAGATCCGGGGGAGGAGGCCTAGGCATGCGAGGAGGATGGTGCCGCAGGGGGTGAGGGTCCGCCGGATATCAAGGGTGTCGCCACTAGCGCTTTGGTCTTGATTGCTGGTGATGATGACTTCGAACCCGCCCATGATAGCGTAGTAGCCTCGCTCAAGCTCGTCGGGGTAGATGAAATTTTTGAGGCGGGCGTACCAGGAGCGCTTTTGTGTGGTGGGGTTAGGGGGCAGGAGTCTGGAGTGTGAGGGCCATTGCGCGAGCTGTAGAGGGGGATTGGGGTTACTAGTTGAATATGAAAGGCGAGGGGGACTCAAACCTCAATATCACCGTGGTAGTCACCGTGGTAGTCGTCATCGACTTCATCGTAGTGCTGCAGCTGGGGTTCCCTGGCCGCCAGCGCTCGGGTTCGTTTTTCATATTCCCTACGGTATTCCAGCTTATCAACCCCCCGCCAGAGTTATAAATTCCCACAACCAAAATCAAGAACCTACTACCTCGCCTCATCAATCACCATTAACCTCCTCGTCACCAGTCTTGCCTGTATAAACTGCGACCAAGCTGAATACAAAACCAACTCTGGCCCAATCAACCCCAGAAACATCCACCACATCCTTCTACGGATCCGTAAGTACGCCGCGGAACCACCCCTCCGCCGCTCTTCATATGGCAGGATATTGAGGTGGATTGCCGTCCAGACGCAGATAATCAGGGTTAGGACGCAGCTAGTGACGAGGTCGAAAGTGGAGCGGAGGTTTGGGGTGGCTTGCCAAACAGGGGCGGAGTTGGGGGAGGAGGGTTGAAGGAGGTGGGTTATGTCGGTGGAGGCAGGCATGCCTCAGCGGGAGGGGGTGAAGGGGGTGGGTTAGTGTGAGATATTAAGTATATATGCCGGTATGTAAGCTTGGGTTGCGGGAGTGAGAATGATCTGTGCGAAATCTAGGGATCAAGTGCTTTTCTAAAAGAGTTGGGGGTGGTGCATATAAAGTAGTACTGTGCTGGTCACCACCGGGATATCATCTCAGAATGTCCCCGCCGCGCACTATAATCTGCGCGGTATTTGTTTCTCAGTATGTCTCAGGAGGGTGGATCGACCTGATTTCCTGCGTGCACGGATTGCCTGTAGTCGTTGTTTTGATGTATGTATGTGTTCTGGCCCGCCCGGGAATACTCCTAGGTCGGCTGGTCTCTCCGGGAAGCTGGATACGTATACTTGCCAGTTAAGGTAGGCTTGCCACTGAATATACGTATGTTTGCCACCCAGCATATGGAGCTGATATGCCTGCTAAGCTGGATATACGTCTGCTTGCCACTCAGCCCAATGGGAGAATGGTTGCCACTCAGCTCAATGTACGTATGGCTGCCACTCATTTTTTTTTTTTTTTTTTGGAGTCTATACGCCTAATCAGCCTAAGGCTATGCGGCGCCCCCGTTCCCTCCCCTTAAAAGGTTCGGTACACCCACGGGAAAACGGGCTACATAAACGTCCTGCTTTCCGAGCCAAAGAGATGTCTAAAGAAATACCCCCTTCCGCCACCACACCCGCTGCCGGTCCGTTCCCCAATAAAAGTATGCCTCCGCCTCCACGCCCTTTCCGGCCCTCCCCTAAAGAAAATTAAGAACATCAGAAATGAGAGATCAACGTAGATCGATCTTAGAGAAAAACGTCTCCACCAGATCCACCGTGTAAAAACCCTTCTTATCCTTTTCCTTCTTGGCCCACCTTGCCCTATCATCCATATCTTCCCATGTGCTCCACCTCCGTCCTATATCTTCTCCCTGCGTACAGACCAAGGCTACGTGCTTGCCTGTTTCTGCATATTTTCCGCACTTCCGGCATTCAAGGTTGTCTATTTTTCCGATTTTGTGGCGCCAGGCTTGTAGGTTACCCTTCCCGGTGCGACATTGGACATAAGCAGCCCTTGCCTTCCTATTCCATTTCACTACTCTTCCCATCCCCGCTCCCTTCACCCTTCTTTCTTCTTCTCTCA